>Ga0247841_10007687_pt1 | contig 15878 bp, 6 predicted proteins | sample LaCruzMarch2015__2_FD_192410 | JGI IMG/M metagenome (GOLD analysis project Ga0247841, IMG submission 192410) | Freshwater microbial communities from meromictic Lake La Cruz, Castile-La Mancha, Spain - LaCruzMarch2015_18m | ecosystem: Environmental > Aquatic > Freshwater > Lake | place: Spain...
TAACAGAAAATGAGAAAGAGCCAAAAGAACAGAAGCAAGCAGAAGAAGTCCAGCTATACCTACCGTTGCACGCATTGTGGTAGAGAGGATATTCCCAAAGGCGTAGTGGATTTCTTCGATGCAATAGACCCTGGAGGACCCAAGTGTCCCATCTCGTTTCCGATGTGAGACCTGCAATGGTGTCATGTTACCCGTTTAAATTCGCGACTGAAAGGAGCTTTGTTCTTCGTAAGGTAAACTATACTTCATTTCCAGATTTTCCATAATCTCTTCTTCAGTAAAAACTACCACTGAAACGTAGGAATGTCCACCACCCATTTGAAACTATCCCAAACCTTTAAGTGACTTTAATTATTGTCTCTTTTTCTGTGTGTAAACCCATTCTTGTATCTCTGCGTTTTTAGAAAGCGTATCAATCAGCATATATATACATTTTCGGAGATATTGATTTGAAAACGACCATTGTAAAGGCATTATTTTTAATTATTGCTATATTTGCTATCCCTATTACTCAAACCAGCGCAGTTATGGAAACAGATTATACTGTCCATGCTATACAAAAGGGAGAAACCCTCTGGCACTTGTCTATATCAAACTATGGCAATCCTGTATTCACAAAATATCTTGCAACATACAACAATATTACCGACGTAAGACGTATTCCCATAGGACGAGAGATAAAAATACCGAAAGTTATCTCTTATGAAGTCAAAGTTGGCGATACACTTTCAGAAATTTCAAAGAAGCTTTTGGGAAGTAGCAAAAAATATAATGACATTGCAGAATATAATGACATTCCAAATGTTAATCTCATTTTAAAAGGTGCAGTTATAAAGATACCTCTAATCCCAAATATTGACGTTGCACTGGCTGAAAAGAAATCGAAAGAGCAAGTGACACCAATTGCAACACAGAAACCAACTCCTGAACAAAAAGAAGTAACTGTTGAAAAACCCGTAGTGCCTGAAGAAAAAAAGCTTGAAGAAGTAACTGTAAAGCCTAAACAAGAACAACCTCCAGTCGAAAAAGAAGAAAAACCAGTACCTGAAGAAATAGTTACACCTGAAGTAGAGGCAAAAATACCGCAACCGATAATAGAAGAAGCTAAACCTCCTGTTACAGAAAAACCAGCGGAAATTGTTCCAGAAACAAAGGAAGAGATTAAGCCTGCTCCTGAAGTTACACCAGTCGAAGAAAGCCTTACAAGGAAGCCAATCACCGAAACGCTGAGAAAACCTGATTTCAAAAAGCCTGTAATTGATCAGTTTCAAACTGAGTTTGATCATATAACACAGGAAAACAGGTTACCGATATCACCATGGACTAAAATCGAACCAACTCCAGAAGAAAAAACTACTGAACCAGAGAAATATACGTCCTTAAAAGAGGCAATTTCAGCAATGAATCGCAAGTATATTGTACCGGAAAGTAGAGGTCCCGGTGAATCCGAAGAGCGTGGCGTCAAACTTCCCATGCAATCCCTGCTTCAAATTGAGGGTTACAAATCTGTTATGATAGAATATAACAAAACCCATTACTTCGGCAAATCCGATATTAACCGATATGGCGGTTATTATTCTAGTGGAGGATTGAATTCGGGTTACGGCGACTATGGTGGATATGATAGTTATAGTAGTGGTTATGATTCTTATGGCTCATCATCATCTTATGGTAGCTCGTATGGTAGTTCATACGGTAGCTCGTATGGTAGTTCATACGGTAGCTCGTATGGTAGTTCTTATGGTAGCAGTTATGGTGGATACGGGAATCAACTTTCCAGCGGTGTTAATATAGAACAAGAGCTTGATATTCACATTCATGGGCGTATTGGTCCAAAGACTCACGTTGATGTTGACTACAATGATGCTGGTAAATCACAATTTGGTGGAATGGGACAAAAGGAACAGAAGATCAGCGTATGGTATCAAGGTTCTATGGACGAAATAATTCAGAGAGCCGCTTTTGGTGATATTTCATTAAACTTGCCAAACACCAGATTTCTTAACATGAACAGAAACTTATTCGGGGCAGAAGTAACAGCAAGGCTTGGTGCTATAAAAGTCACCGCATTCGGTTCCAGAACTAAAGGCATTAAAGAGACATGGACTTCCAGAGGTCAATCAAGAGAAGCAGGCGGTGGAATTGGCTCAAGGATCATGGATATTAACTTTATAAAAGAAAGGTACTATTCCATCAACGTTGGGACAGACGGACTGATCCACGATTCATATCTCCCAATAGAGCCAAATAGCGAAGTTATCTACATTGATGATGCAATAGGCACAAATAACGACTCTGGGATTTCTACTGCTCAGGGATATTTTGATTTTCTATATCCGGGTGAAGATTACAATATTGATTATACCACAGGTCAGGTAGAGTTTTTAAAGAACGTTTCTTCTGAATACAAAATTTCCATAGCTTACAAATATCGTGGTGAAAGCGGGGGTATAATAGGAAAACCTGACGGCATGTTTGTAGATGATGATAAAAATGGAGTGGTTGACGACAAAGATAATCCAAATGACCCACTCGGATACGTTATAATGAAAGAAGCAGGCCAGCATGGTTCAGAACTCAAGAATGTTTACAGTCTGGGAAACAAAAATATAAATCGCCGAAATTTCAGTTTGAGTATCTGGCTTGAAGGAGGTAAGGACTCTTTCCAGACAGATACCGGTTCCGTCCTTTACAACCGCATATTTGGACTGGATTCCGATGGCGATGGATTGGTAGACCCCGAACTGATTGACTTTGATAAAGGTATTCTGATGTTCCGTTCTCCAAGACCTTTTGTGATTGATGATCCAAACAGTCCATATTATATATACAGAGATGTTTTGAATAATGAAGCAATATATTCTGAAAACCCAGCATATACGGATCAAAAATACGTAATTCAAGCGGATTATACTTATCAGATGCCAAGTTTCTACATTGGACGATTAAACATACTGCCTGATAGCGAAGAAGTAAAAGTCAACGGACAAAAGCTAAAACGTAACGTGGATTACTTAATGATCTACGAAGTTGGTTCGGTAGAGATATTCAGACAACTGGACGAATATGACGAGATAGCCGTAGATTACGAATACATGCCTTTTGGTGGACAGTTTCAGCAGACCATAGCTGGTGTTTGGGCTGAGTATTCACCTATGCCAAAAAAGAAAGAAAAGTCAGAAAGTAAAACTTCAGACCAATATAATCAAACACCCGGAAATTCACCCAATTATGATCAAAACAGTAATAACCCTTTGTTACGAAATCCAAACTCGTCCGGGTCTGGTTATGATCAGTATTCAAATAATTCAAACTACTCCGATTATTCTAACAATTCAAATTACTCTAGTAACCAGTCAACCTATGGTGGATATGATAACAGTTATGGTTCCTCTTATGGTAATTCCTCTTATGGCAGCTCATCTTATGGTAGTTCATCGTATGGTAGTAGTTACGGTGATTCTGGAGGTTACGGAGGCTACAGCAGTAGTTACAGTGGTGGTTATGATAGTTACAGTTCCAGCGGAAGACGAGGAAGAAGCAGTTTTGATAGTTCAAGATCGAGAGGCTCCTCTATGTCCGGAGGAGGTCAAAGATTAAATCTGACAATGGGTTATATTTACAATGCAGGACAGAGATCAACGGATATTCCTGACGTAAATTCTGCTCCTGGTCGTTTGCAAGCACTTGTCATGAACGGAAGTTGGGGACACGAATTTAACGTTGCAAAAGTCATAGGTCTAGTGCCTTTCGTTTCTATAAAGGGTGTGGTTCCATGGTCAATATATGTAAATGGTGAATCAGCTTATAGCAGAAATAATCCAAATAGTGCCGATTTTGCTATTATAGATAGTATGGAAAGTGCAAAAGAAAGCTCAAAAATGCCAACGTATAAATATTCATGGCAAACAGGTAGTTTACCTGTCTTTTCTAATGTAGATGCTATAATCGATAACAGGGCTATATTTCAGATAGTTAAAAAAGACAAAGAAGCGAGTTATGGCAACTACATGAAAAATAAAGAAGTCTCAGCGATTGAACTCAATTCGCTTTCAAGCTCAATACAGCAATATCAGACAATGGAAATCGGTTACGAACTAGACGATAATGCGCCATGGGGTTCTTTGTCACATTCAATATCGCCAACAGGCTCTGATTTTAGTACTTATCAATTCGTGGAGGTATGGCTAAAAGTCGAAGGAGACAAAAACGTTAATCTTAATATTGATTTTGGTGCAGTAAGCGAGGATAATGATGACGACTTCAGACTGGATAGCGAAGACCTCCCGGAAGACCTTAAAGATGTTAATGGTGATCACAAGATAGACATTCTGGATTTAGACAAGAAAAATTTGTCAATAAAAGATAAGTATAAGGGGAATGGCAGTCTGGATATTGGAGAAGACACTGGATTAGTATATAACAGCAGTGACGGAACAGAAAAGGCAAGGATAGGCAAAGAAAATTCCACTCTTGACTCGGAAGACCTTGACGGTGACGTTGTTCTCGATACAACAGATTCATACTTCGAGTTTACAATACCTCTCAATGCAATACCTTTGGATTGGATAACGAAAGAGAACCATGATTCTGGCTGGATATTCCTGAGTATTCCAATAGAAAGCGCTATACCACAAGGTCATGCTCCGACGTGGGGTGCTATTAAGCACGCTCGCATCTGGCTTGAAAAAACTACACCGGGTCAAACCGTGGGAAAACTACAATGGTATTCTATCGCAGTATCAGGCAATAGATGGGATAAGGGTCTTATTGTTGATAGCTCAGGTAAGCTGGTACAGAATAAAGACGAGAAAGCGGTTGTAGGAACTAAGAATAATTTTGAATATGATGATTATTTGAAAGAGTATAAAACTATTGAAAATAACAATGATTTTTCAGATTTGCATCCTTATGTTGAAAGTGCACTTAGTTCAGGAAGTGATAGATTAGAGCAATCACTGACTATTACCTATAACTTGTTGCCAAACTCTACTGCTTATACAATGCGTGAATTGACAGGACAACGTCGTGGTGATGGTCAGGACTTCTCGAAACATAAAAATATCAGATTATGGATTCATGGAGATGGCTCTAAATCTAATCTAATCATCAGACTAGGAAGCGGAACAGATGACTTCGGCGCAGGTAGCCCTATACGTAAAGTTGATACCAGCAATCAAAGTACGTCTTCTTCTTATTACTCCTCCTATTCTTACTCAAGTCTTGGTGGGCTTGGTTACTATGAATATACAAAAGTCATTGATTTTACTGGATGGAAACTGATCACTATCCCTCTGGAAGATAAAGATGGTGATGGTCATCCTGATAGCCTAAAGTCTGTCAATAAACCATCTATAACTAATATAGGACAGATACTATTGGGTGTTAATAATAACTCTCAATTTCCGATTGACGGTGAAATCTGGTTTAACGAGTTACATTTGAATGAGCCTAACATAACATCAGGTTGGGCAAATAGATTTGATCTGTCAACAAGTTTATTGAATATATTTTCCTTAAAAGCAGGCTATGCAAAACAAGGCAAAAATTTCGAGAATTCCGCCGGTCAATCTGGAAGAATTAATCAGATGAGTATGGGTTATAGGATGAGTAACTATGAATACAATGTCAGCACTGAACTATCTATCTTATCATGGCTACCGATAACTTATGACCTTAATCATCAGGAGTCAGAAAGCATCAGTAGTTATGGTATAATCAGTTCTTACGAAAGTGGAAAGACAATCACAGATAACAGAACGCTTAGTGCCAACCTTGACTTTAGTAAAATCCCCAAACTTTCGTTTTCTTACAACAATCAAAAAACGTGGAACGAAAGCAGAGGTAATGAAGTTAGTAATCTATATTCTAGCGATTTAAGGTACGCTTTGGGTAGCAAAATATCTTTGAATATGGGTTTAGATCACGAAGTACTGAACGTTGATTCCAGCAAAAAATCCGATACTTCGTCAAGTTCGAGTTATTACTATTATGGTAATTACAATGATTCTAAAATTGACAGCGGAAGTATTTCATTGCAAATATCACCTATCAGCAGTTTCAGTATCAATCCATCTTATGATGTAAGACGGGAGTTAGAGAAACAGTCTATAAAAGAGGGAACCAATACTATTGATAAATACACCTTATCCAGTCGGGATCAAAGGTTCTCACTCAGACCAACACTCAGGCAGTTTTGGGGTATAAGACCATCATTAAGTGGAAGATATGACTTCAGAGAAGACTGGATGAGCGGTGAAAAAGACGCTACTATGACTACTAACTTTACCGTTGGTCTTAACTTTAACCTTAAAAATCTTTTTGAGCCACAGGCTAAGAAAGACAAAAATAAATCCAAATCGGAAACAAAAGATGGTAAGCCAACTTCTAAGGATTCGGGAACTGAAACTCAAAAAACGGCTGATAAGACTAAGGAAGAAAACAGTGCTACAAAAGATAGTTCTGTAAAAGATGAATCTGCTAATGCTAAAGATAAACCTAAACCTAAAGATGAGTCCACAAATACTGATATAACAGACCAGAGTGAGTACGATCAGGAATATAATAATCGTAGGCTCTCACCAGAAGAACAGCGTAATAGAGTGGACGAGATGGTACAGCAAGAAAGAGGTAACTGGATCGAGAGAGATGCAAACGAATTGAAAAAGACAATGAATAAAAAGCAAGGTCAAAAGGGAGATGAAAATAAAGGGGTATTGAGGCGAAGTTTTGAGAGCTTTACTTTAAACACTGATTTTGGGTACGATATTAACGATTATCTTCGACAACTGAAACCAAGCATGGGATTCTTTGAGATCATTAAATTAGACAAAGAATCAACATATAGAAACCGTTCAACGAGTGGTAGTAGAGTTTCCGTTAGATCAAATGTTGAGCCATTCTCATGGTCATCTCTGGGATTTACTATGTCATTCACAAACAGATTCACCAAAGCGATGGGAACAGCATCAAATTATGATACATCCACCATCGGCGGTGACATGAAGTTTACAAAGAAAAATACGAGTCTTATGTTCAGGTATGATATGACTAATAATAGTAGCGATAACCATAGTGGTCCAATCTCCAGTGGTACTTCACATAGTCCGTCTGTAACTTTTCGCAGTAATTGGAAATCTGGCATTGGTACTGCATTTGGTCTCAGGACTACCCTCAGAGATCAGGAGCGTGGCGACGTCAAAACAAAATCATTGATAATTGCGCCAAACTTCAATATAGACTATACTCTTCACGTTGAAGGTAAAAAACTAGGTATCCCTTTTATTGGAAAATCTATAAGTATGAATCAAAACCTTGACGTAAATAATACGATTTCATCAATGATAAGGCGTGAAAAACTTGGTGTGAACCGTGATGAAAAATCAGAGCAATACGGAACTTCTCTAGATGTGAGTTACAATCTAAGGGAGACGATACGTTCTACCATGAGACTGTCAGTTGACTACAACCATGACCGTGTGCAGGCAGATGCTGATTACATTTCAATTACAGGCTCTCTCATGGTAAGAGGAGAAATCAGGTAAACTTAATTTAGGAAATAGAAACGAGGATGACGAGGATCGACTTGCATTTTTAGCTTAAAGTATGTGCAGGTTAAGCCCTCGTTATTCCGCATGTTTTTTGTATTGTATGTTTTATTTCCACTCACTCATTACTGATTTATCCGCGAAAATCCGCCCAATCCGCGTCATCCGCGTTCTATTTCCTAATTCTTTTGTTAAATTACTATTCCTAAGTAAAGGATCAATATGCAAGACTCTAAGGAGTTAAAGCAAGAATATCTGGCAAAGTTACCAGCGGCTGGCAAACTGATCCATCATGCCAAAATGAAGGAATTTACTACGCTTTATTCCAGAGACCTTATTGTGAAGATCATCCAGAAATCCATAGATGAAGCTAGAAATACAATCCTGAACTCCACTGACGAAGAACTAAAAAGCATTAACCTTTCCAAAGAATATTTCATAGATATTATCATCTCTCGCATCAACAAAATCTGCAAGCCCAGCATGGAACACGTCATCAATGCCACAGGGATTATACTAAGCACCAATCTTGGACGCGCGCCGCTGAGTAAATCCGTACAGGAAGCCTTGACTAATGCGACTAAGGGTTATTCGCCTTTGGCTGTAAGTCTTGAGACTGGACATCGTGGCGACAGGGATTCGCATGTGCAGGAGCTATTGACATTGCTGACAGGAGCAGAATCAGCTACAGTGGCAAATAACAACGCCGCCGCAACGATGCTCATCCTAAACAGCATAGCAAAAGATAAGGAAGTGCTTGTCTCAAGGGGGCAACTCGTTGAGATCGGCGGAGATTTTCAATTGGTAGAGGTCGTCCACAGAAGCGGAGCAACCCTTGTAGAAGTCGGATCAACCAATAGAACACATCTGAAGAATTATAAGGACGCTATCACCGAAAACACCGGAGCCATCCTTCGTGTCCATCCGAGTAATTATCGTATAATCGGTTTCACAGAGGAAGTTCCTCTTGCTGATCTTGTGTTGCTTGGAAAAGAATACAATATCCCTGTTATAGACGATCTTGGAAGCGGTGCGCTTTTTGATTTGACAAAATATGGTCTTCCCGCAGAGCCTCTTGTCTCAGAAAGTATTGAGATCGGTGCTGATGTTGTCTGTTTCAGTGGTGATAAATTATTAAGCGGTCCACAGGCTGGAATCATAATTGGTAAGAAGAAATATATCCAGATGATTAAAAAGAATCCCTTAGCGAGGATGCTAAGAGTCTGTAAGCTGACGGTGACTGCTCTTGAGGCTACCTTAAAGTTATACCTTAACGACGACACAATAGCAGAAACAAATCCAACATTGCGAATACTAACCAGACCATTGAGCGAACTTAATGAAACTGCGAAATCACTTGCTGATAGACTATCGAAAAGCCTTGAAGGTAAAGCGATGGTTCAAGTAACAGATGGATACTCTCAAGTAGGCGGTGGCTCATTACCTGCCGAAAATATACCAACAAGGCTATTATCTATTAAGCCATTGCACATTCCTGTTGATACACTAGGAAAAAATCTCCGAAAATCTAACCCGCCAGTATTCACCCGTATCCAGCAAGATTGCCTTCTATTCGATCTCCGTACTGTCATGGACGATGAATCCGATCTTATGGCTTTTGCTATCGAATCTTGCCTTAATGATACGACTTTTTCAGTTATAGAAATAAAAAGAAGTTAAACACGGAGACACGGAGAAAAAGGATGAAGGCGGAAGGATGATGGATGAAAAATAAGAAACGAGTATTACAGTTTCATCCTTCATCACTCATCTTTCATCCTTTCTATGTTCTCTCCGTGCCTTTGTGTCTCCGTGTTTTTTCATGAATAGAGGAGCATACAAAATGCAACAAGTGAAATTTTTATTAGAAAAACTCTTGGAACCAGATGCAATATATTACCCCGGTTATTTTTGGATGTGGAACGGTCCTTTAAGCAAAGATGTGATCATCAAACAGATACAGGACATGAAGGAACACGAAGCCAGAAGCATCTGCGCAATACCTATGCCGAAAGGATTTCGTCCCGATAGCACTAATAACCAACTAGATGTTTCGTATTTAGAAGATGATTTTTTTGAGTTTGTAAAAGTGGCTGTGAATGAGGCAGAGCGTCTTGGTATGAATTATTGGCTTTATGATGAAGGCGGTTGGCCTTCTGGTGAAGCCTGCGGACTTGTTACGAAGGATCATCCCGAATTAAAAGCCTCTGTGATGCGATATAAAGATCAGGAATCAGAAAAATGGCAGGTGCAAAAAGCTGGAAGCGTTGACAGACTCAATCCCCAAGCAACACAAAGATTCATTGAAGTAACATACGAGGGTTATAAAAAGTCTGTTGGTGATAATTTTGGCAAGGCGATTGTTTTCGCCTTCACAGATGAGCCATCAGCGGGTCGTATTGCACCGGGTCAGCAGATACCATGGACTGATGGATTAAGCGAAGAATTCAAAATGCGATTCGGTTATGGCATTGAAGAACACTTTGACGCATTTGAAAATTCATCTGAAAAGCTAACAAAAGAACAGAAAAAGATTCGAGTGGACTTTTTCGATTTCTGGTCACAGAGATTTGTGGATGCCTATTTTTTGCCGATCCAACAATGGTGTCGTGAGAATGGGATCCTGTCAAGCGGTCATCTCGGTGGTGAAGATGAGACTCTTGGCTGTGTGGTACATGGTTTTGGGCATATACTACGAACACTAAGGGCAATGGACGTTCCGGGTGTTGACGTGATATGGCGTCAGTTATTTCCGAATAAAACAAATCATCATTTCCCAATTTATGCTTCAACAGCGGCGCATCAGATCGGTTCACCTTATGCTTTTACGGAATCATTTTGTGTTTATGGAAACGGTCTAACCCTTGAGCAGATGAAGTGGATAACAGATTATCAATACGTTCGTGGCATTAATCTCTTTGTAGGTGGATGCTACCCTCTTTCAACCCGTGATCATCTTATGTGTGGAGAGCGCCCGCACTTTGGTCCGATCAATCCTTTGTGGGATTACATTCAGAATTACCATAGCTATACCGCACGGATTGGGTACTTACTTTCCTGCGGAAAACCACGAGTTGAGAATGCGGTTTACTTCCCCATCCGAGATATGTGGGCTGATGGTGTACGTAATGAAACTATCATTGAGTTTGAGAATCTGGTAGAGTCTCTGCTGGAAAATCAATGTGCTTTCGATCTAGTTGATGATGACGTAATTGCAGATGCACTTATGGAAGATGGAACTTGTCGTGTCGGTGAAATAGCGTATCGCAGGATATTATGCCCTCCATGCTCATGGATGGATGAAAAAAGTCTGATTCGTCTAGCAGAATTTGTCCGATCTGGTGGAAGTCTGATCTGTCTGAAAAGCCTGCCTGAAGTCTATGGTAAAAGTCTGAGTGAATTAATAGATTCAGATACAATGTCCAAAATTCAAATATTCGATTCTGCAAAGGAATCGGTAAAAGAAGTAATTCCTCTTGTGGGATTAAAGTCATCAGGTATTCGTGTTATAAGTCGTGAATGGAATGATGGTTCTGCATATTTTATCTTTAACGAGGGTGATGAGGACTTTAATAGTCTGATAAGTTTTCAGGAATCTCATCATGCTTATGAGTTTGATCCGAATACAGGTAAATTGTGGTCTCTAAGAGAGAAAAATCGTAATGATAATAACGTTGATATTGAGTTAAGTATTCCATCATCTCAATCCCGCATGTTGATATTTGGCGATTATCCTTCAAAAGAGCGTCATGAATGGAATGATGTCGCAAAAATGACGCTGACTAATGGTTGGCAAGCTCGTATATTAAGGCAATTCGACATTGGTGAACATGATTACGAGATACGAATAGCACAAGATGATTGGAAACCCATTGAATTAGGCGCATGGGAAAATGTGTTTTCTGAAGATTTCTCTGGTGATGTGTCTTATCGTATAAAAGTTCCTATACTGGAGGAATGGCGAAACTGCTCTATGATACTGCAATTGGGTCAGGTTGAGTACGTTGCAAAAGTTTACGTGAATGGAAATAAAATAGGGAATGTCGTCTGGGACCCATGGGAGATTGAATTGCCAAAGCAAAATGAACCTTTCTCGTTCCGCCGAGTAACGGAAGAACAGAACGAACTTGAGATTGTTGTTACCAATACACTTGCCAATGTCTTAACATCAGAAAGAGTAAGAAACGACTGGAAGAATCGGAAAGGACCGGGTTGGCCAGGTCCTTATGATGCCCGTGCCGCAGAATTTGAAAAAGATTCTCGTGGAGGAGGTTTATTTGGACCTGTCACACTGAAGATAGGCTACTGGCAGGAAAAATAGTTATGGGTGGAGGAATTTATTATGAAAATATCTTTTATGGGCGCAGTACATACCGTAACTGGATCAATGCACATTATTGAGACAAACGGAAAACGCATACTTCTGGATTGCGGATTGTTTCAAGGCAGACGAAAAGAAGCCTTTGAACGAAACCGAACACTTCTATTTGACCCCGCTTCTATAGATGTAATGGTACTTTCTCACGCACACATTGATCACAGTGGAAACATACCAACACTTGTGAAATTGGGCTTCAAAGGTAGAATATTCACAACGTCTGCAACTGTTGATCTATGCGAGATTATGCTTTTAGATTCTGCACATATTCAAGAAAAGGACGTTGAATTCGTAAATAAGAAACGAGACAAACAGGGTAAGAACCTTTTTGAGCCACTTTATACACAGCACGACGCTATGCGAGCTATGGAGCATTTCAGTCCCGTACCTTACGAAGAGACTATTCAGATACTTCCGGGCGTTGAGGTAACTTACCATGATGCAGGACATTTACTCGGTTCTGCTGTGACTATAATTCAGATCAGTGAAAATGGAAGCAAGAAAAAAATTACTTTTACTGGTGATCTTGGACGTAAAAAAATGCCTATACTGAAGGATCCAACTCCCATAAAAGAAACCGATTATCTTATCACTGAAAGCACTTACGGCGATCGCCTGCACGATAAAGAGGAAGATGTAAAATCTCATCTTGAAAGGTTGATTACCAAGATAATATCTAGTAAGGGAAAGCTCATCATACCAGCATTCAGCGTAGGAAGGACGCAGACTATCGTGTTCTTTTTGAATCAGCTTTATAACGAAAAACGCATACCAGATATACCTGTATTCGTGGATAGCCCACTTTCAACTCATGCAACGGAGGTTTTTAGCAGGCACGAGGATTGTTTTGATACTGAAACGCTACAAATGATGATGAAAGGGGGCGACCCTTTTACTTTCAAATCGCTGAATTATGTCAAAGATGTAGAGGAATCCAAGAAACTAAATACTATGGACGGTCCAATGGTAGTAATATCAGCATCAGGCATGTGCGAATCTGGTCGAATACTTCATCACCTTGCAAACAACATTGAAAATAGGCGTAACATTATTCTCATAATAGGGTTTCAGGCTGAGAATACTCTTGGTCGAAGGATTGAGGAAGGATTAAGTCCAATAAGAATTTTTGGAGAAGAATACGAGATAATTGCATCAGTCGAAGTGATAGATGCTCTAAGCGCACACGCTGATCGGAACGAGTTTGCAGAATATTTTGACAATATCGAGACGAAACTCGAATCAGCGTTTGTGGTGCATGGTGAGATAGGACAAGCCAGCGCCCTTGCTGAAATGCTAAAATCAAGGTACGGTTGGACAGCGATTGTACCAAGTCCAGAGGAAACATTTCAAATCTGAGAGAAAATATACTTGACCAAAACGTTAGATTGTGTTAAAGTTATTTTTGGAACATAAGCAATTTAACGCAAATGTCTGAATTTTCATAAATATGGAGGAAATATAAAATGACACTCTCAATTAAGTACTGCACGTCTTGAGGTTATTTAGCAAGAGCCGCCAGTATGGCGGAAACCATATCATCAAAATTTGGTAAAGAAGTTGAAATTGATCTTGTACCATCAAGCGGTGGAGTTTTTGAAATCAGCCTTGATGGAAAACTCCTTTATTCAAAACAAAAGACAGGACGTTTCCCCGATCAGCAAGAAGTCGAGGGAATGTTGGCTAGCATAGAGCAAAGCAATAAGTAAAAAGTTATCAGTTTTGGGTTTTCAGTTTCCAGATAAGTAAACCGAAACTTGATGACTCAAAACTGAGACGATTCCAAGTTATACCTATTTTAGTTAGAACGGAGTGAAGAATCTTCTTGAGGAGTATTTCACCACAGAGGACACGGAGAACACGGAGAAGAATTTTTTCCTTATTTTCTCTCTGTGACCTCCGTGTCCTCTGTGGTGAAATCTTCCAATCTTCCAATCTTCCAATCTTCCAATCTTCAATTTCGTTTCCTTCGGTCACTGTAAAAATTTTCGAGAAATATGGTTGTGTATATCAACGACAAAAAGGTTCTCATTTGATATTCAGGCACTCGAATGCAAAAATTTTGAACCATGCCTTTTATGACAATCACATTCACTCCAGAATCTGCTTGACTAATACATCTATTTCTGATAATTCATCTTTTAGCATATTCCGAGCCATAGATCGCAACTTACCGATACTCTTGATATTGCCTGCCCCGCCATCCGCAAGCCATTGCTTAACTTTGACGTGACATCCCTCACCCATTTTTGTAAGCTGGAGATGGATTGTATTTTTGTCGTCAAATTTTGGAATTGGAAGATCGAGAACCTTCTTGTGTATATCACGAGGTCCCCATAATCCTCGTGACTGCATCGGTTTGATTAATGTGTTAATCTCTGGAGCATTTAGAATGACATCTAAATAATAAGCTTCCCCTGAATCAAAAGTTTCCATGTAATAAGTTTTAGTATCCATTAAAAAACCTTCTGCTTTGATTTCCTGTCCATCAATTTTGAACCTGATTGGCTCATTTTCAACCACAGCGGATGTCAGAAAAGTGCCTGAAGTATTATATATAACTCGGTATTTCGTTTTTGGGTTCTGATTGGTCAGCTTGTTTTGGTAATTCAGCCAATCCAGTGAGGTGAGTCTTTCAGCCTTTGACCCACGTCGTTTTGTCCATTCTTCCTCTACTTTATCCAGCCATCGTGCTAAATGCAGAAATCCTCTATCTCGTGCTTCTTTTGCATGAAAGAGTTTATAGTGGTTCTCTTTTGCTTCAATGGGAAGCACTACCAAACGATAATCAAGATAACCAAATGGTACTAAGTCCGTTGAAAGAAGAGTAGCATATAGAAACTTGCTTTCGACCGTATCTTTCAGAGACACGCTTTTGTAAGCGTCTTTGGCTTGCTCCATTGCACGATCCGCAGTTTCTAGCAATGGAAGATCAGGATTGAGCCCAAGCGGTGACGGTTTCACCTGCACAAACCAGAACGATCTAGGCACGATTGATGCGCCTTGAAAAAAGCGTGATCGGTAATAACTTTTTGCGTTCATGACAATATTTTTTTCTGTTCCCCAGAAAGAACGTTTACCTCGCTCATGCAGTGAAAATTCTACATCCTCTATTGTTAATAATTCTTCTGATTCTTCCAGAGATGCGTTTTTCTTTTCCAGCTTTCCTTTTAGGATTTTGCCTGTAACTGGATACGTCATCTTTGCGATTTCTCGTTTGTCTGCTATCAGAACGCATGTAGGCACTTTGAATAAAGGTGAAACACCCTCACAATCCCATATTTCACGCCAAAAAAGGTTATATCCAACATCTTCTATGAAATTAAAGGTTCGCTTGCGTAATCCATCATGCTGATCTGATGTAAAAGGGCTTCTTGGCAAAACAAATGCGATAGTTCCATTTTCTTTTAGATATAAGTCCGCTGTTCGCACAAGGAAAAGCGTTGCAATCTCAAGATGAGTTATAAGCTCACCCCGTCCTATGAGTAATTTGTATTCCTCTTTGATCTGGTTTTTCAGGAATTTCTGATATTCCGGTTCCATAAATCGGAAAGCTATCCAAGGCGGGTTACCCATAATAAAATCAAACTTATGTTTGAAGAAAAGCGGTTTATAAATATTCTTCAGGATAAACGCCCAGATGGAATCACGGTCAGTATCTATAAATTTTTTCAGTATTTTTGCAATGGAAAATAGCGATTGAGTAATGCTATCATTATTACTTGCGGAGAAATGCTGTGCTACAAGAAAGTTACGAAATGTCTCTATTGTAATGCTTTTTCCTTTATTCTGTTTAGCAAAGTCTCTTGCTAATTCAATAGCGTTATCGTATAACCTACATTCCGCACCTTTAAGTAGCGTATAAGATAATATTATGTTATCCTTTTAGAATAACTCATGTTTTAAGGAGGATAACATATGGCAGAAGAAAGCTATAGCACACAGGTATTGGATCA
>Ga0247841_10007688_pt1 | contig 15878 bp, 12 predicted proteins | sample LaCruzMarch2015__2_FD_192410 | JGI IMG/M metagenome (GOLD analysis project Ga0247841, IMG submission 192410) | Freshwater microbial communities from meromictic Lake La Cruz, Castile-La Mancha, Spain - LaCruzMarch2015_18m | ecosystem: Environmental > Aquatic > Freshwater > Lake | place: Spain...
GCTTACGGCAAAAGGGGATTGCTGTTTCCGTCAGAACGGTATGCTATGCCCGCGGCCTGCTGCATATCCCCAACTATGCCGAGCGAAACAAAAGCGGATATGAAGGCACGGCTCAATTCAGCGGTTACTTTCCATTAAACAGAGAGAATATCGCAAGGATTCCCGCGACTCCCGGCATCTATGAAATGAGCGCTGCGGCAAGCTTTAATTACCAGAAGGGCAAGAGTATGACGGCATATCTGGGAGCGACCAAATGTTTGCGCAAGCGTCTGATGCATTACACAAACGGGCAAATAAAAAATACTGCGTTGCTTCCTATCATAAGAGAATCCGGCATTAATGTTAGGTATTTCCCGACGGATAATTACAGGGATTGCGAAAAACGACTGTTACTGAATTTCAAAGCCTGTTTTGGAGAATTACCGATGGCAAACGTGCTGGGAGGTGGAACCGATGAAAACCAGTGAGAAGACGTTTGATGAGTTTGAGGAATTGGTTCTTGAATTGGACATGGCAAGAATCATTTTTGCAGAAGAAGAAGAAGAAGAAGAAGCCCGGATCGTCGTCTCCATAAAAGACATCACCGACCGCAAGCAGGCGGAGGAGGCGTTAGGGGCTTCCCGGGAACAGATGCGCGCCCTTGCCGGGCGCCTGCAGAAGGTGCGTGAAGAGGAACGGACACAGATCGCCCGTGAAATCCACGACGAACTGGGAGGGGCCTTGACCGGCCTGAAGATCGATTTTTCCCTGCTGACAAGAGCCGCTTTGAAAATAGAAAATAAGACCGTCAGAAAATCTTTGATCGCCGGTATGGACTCCATGATTAAATTCATCGACACAACCATCCACACCGTGCGCAGGATCGCGATGGAACTTAGACCCGGCGTTCTGGATGATCTCGGTCTCGTTGCGGCACTGGAATGGCAGCTCATAGATTTCGAGAAACGCACCGGTGTCCGATGCAAATTTTTCCCACCTGCAGAAGAGATAAGCCTTGACGCCGACCTTTCTACGGCATTGTTTCGCATCTTTCAGGAGGCGCTGACCAATGTGGCCCGCCACTCCGAGGCAACGGAGGTATGTGTCCGTTTGCGCGCGGACGCAGACTCCTCAACTCTGGAGGTGGAGGACAACGGCAAAGGCATCGAAGAAAAGAATATCCGGAGTTCAAAGTCACTCGGACTTCTGGGGATGAGGGAACGCGCCCAGATGTTCGGGGGACGCTTCACCGTGACGGGAACCCCCGGAATAGGCACAAAAGTGACGGTCGAGATCTCGCCTGTAGAAAAGAGAAAAATGGATCAGGATCAAGGAGGATCCGCCGGATGATCAGTGTGATTATCATCGACGATCATCCTGTCGTGCGGCGCGACTTGAAGCAGATCATCGCTGCAGAACAGGAGATGCAGGTCGTAGGCGAGGCGGAAAACGCCCGGGAGGCGATCCGCGTCATCCGCCAGATCGCCTGCGATGCGGTTGTCCTCGATATTACCCTGCCGGATGCCAGCAATGCATTGTCCCTGCCCCTATCAACCCTTTTTCGTCATCCCGGCCCCGTATCGGGTACGGGGTAAACTCCAGACGGGAACCAGGCGTCATTACGGACTTGATCCGGAATCCAGGGTAAGGCGCTGCTTGCGGCTGGGAAGTTTATTTCGCTTGCCAATTTGGAGATAATTGTATATGCTGCCGTCATATTGCAACGAAAAGTGACGACATGGTGAACATATGATGCTCGACAGAATATTCAAAGCCCCGGAACAGAGCTTCTTTCTGTTGGGGCCGCGAGGGACCGGCAAGAGTACATGGCTCCGAGCCACTTTTCCGAATGCCTATGTCATTGACCTGTTATCTGAGGAGACCTACCAGAGGCTTCTGGCGAATCCCGGTCACTTCGCAAACGTATTGCGTTCAGTTCCAACCGGCCGGTGGGTGATTGTGGACGAGGTGCAGCGGCTGCCGAACCTGCTGAATGAAGTGCACCGTTTTATTGAAGAAAAACGGTTGCATTTTGTCCTGTGCGGGTCGAGCGCCCGCAAGCTGAAGCGCGCTGGCGTCAATCTGCTTGCAGGTCGTGCACTCCACCGATCCATGCATCCCTTTGTCCCGGAAGAGCTTGGCGTCCAATTTGATCTGGAAGAGGCTCTTCAGTTTGGGTTGCTGCCAATCGTCTGGGACTCAACCGCCAAAGGTGAGACGCTTTCCACTTATGCACAGCTCTACCTGAAAGAGGAGATCCAGGCAGAGGCGCTTGTCCGGAATTTACCCGGATTTGCCCGTTTTCTGCCTCTGGCGGCCCTTTTTCACGGCCGAACCGTCAATGTGAGTAACATTGCGCGCGAAGCAGGGGTGGCCAGGACGACAGCAGCAGGGTATCTCGACATCCTTGAAGAGACGCTTCTGTGTTTCCGGCTTCCCGCTTATGAGGCCAGGCTGCGTGTGCGGGAACGAAAACTTCCCAAATGGTACTGGTGCGATCCTGGCGTCGCGCGCGTTATGAAGCGAACGACCGCCCCTCTGGCGCCGGAGGAAAGGGGCGCATTGTTCGAAGGGATGGTAGCGCAGTTAATACGAGCATACAAGGACTACCGTTTGATCTGTGACGACGTGTATTACTGGGCGCCATCGGGCCGGTCTGAGATCGAAGTTGATTTCCTGCTTGTTCGGGGGGCGAACCTTATCGCAGTCGAGGCAAAGTCCGGCAACACATTCAGAGATGCCTGGTGCAAAGGACTGCGTGCTGTGGCGCAGCTCGAAGGGCTGCAACGTCGCATTGTTGTTTATCCTGACGGACCGGTAATGAAAACGCAAGACGGTATTGACGCCATACCTTTCCGGCGCTTTGCCGAAGAACTGGCCTCCGATGCTTTATGGAAGTAGAAGGAAGAGGGGAAGACAGATGATCAGAGTTATTATCATAGACGATCATCCTGTCGTGCGGCGCGGCTTGAAGCAGATCATCGCCGCAGAACAGGACATGCAGGTCGTCGGCGAGGCGGAAAACGCCCGGGAGGCGCTCCGTGTCATCCGCCGGACCGCCTGCGATGCGGTTGTCCTGGATATTACCCTGCCGGATGCCAGCGGGCTCGACGTTCTCAGTCAGCTTAAATCCGAACATCCGACCCTGCCCGTTCTGATCATGAGCATCCATGATGAAGAACATTACGCGCTGCGCGTGCTCAAAGCCGGCGCTTCAGGCTACCTGATGAAGAACAGCATCCCGGAAGAACTGATCAAGACGATCCGGAAGATCACCTCCGGCGGGAAATACATCAACCCCTCTCTCGCGGAAAGGCTGGCGTCCGAGTTTGTTTCCCCGGGAAAATCGCCCCACGAGAAGCTCTCCGACCGCGAATTTCAGATCCTATGCCTGATCGCCTCCGGGAAGTCGCTCAAGGAAATCGGCGCATCGCTGTGTATCAGCGACAAGACCGTCAGCACCTACCGCAGCCGCGTCCTGGAAAAGATGAGAATGAGCACCAACGCGGATCTGACACGCTATGCCTTGGAACATCGCCTCATCTGAAAAACGTCAATAGGCATCGCCCCGAGGCAAAATAGCATACACGTAAATCACCTTTTCATCTCTATTTGTCAACACCTTCCTTGTAAAGATATCCCTACAAAAAAATCAGGTTTCCCTTACAGACAAATCGTTTCCAGATGCGATAGCATGAAACCGTGGGAGGTTTGTATCAGGGAATCCCGACGTTAACAGGCCGTTTTTAAAACGGTCATCACCTATTTGAGGTGTAGGAATGAAGGTATTTCTCGTTGATGATTCGGCTATTGTGCTTGAAAAACTGGCGGCCATGATCTCCAGCATCGACGGCGTCGAAATCGCCGGGCAGGCCCAGAATGCGCACGATGCGATCCAATCCATAGTGAAACTGAAACCCGATGTGGTGATCCTGGACATCCGCCTGAATGGCGGCGGCAGCGGAATGGATGTTTTAAAACCGATCAAAAAAGAAATTCCGCCGCCCATCGTCATCATGCTCACGAACTATCCCTATCCCCAGTATCGGGAAAAGTGTCAGGCCCTGGGCGCCGATTACTTCTTCGACAAGGTGACGGAAATCGAGAAGATTTACGATACCTTCAAACAATTGCTGACGGATAAATCTTAATGGGTCCTGATCGGTAGTCGGAGGATGAATAGCTGGAGAAAAGCCCGTGAAGAGACTGCGTAAACTGGTTACGTTCAGTCTGGACGACCGGAAATTCGCCCTGTACGTCTCCGCCGTTCAGCGGATCGTCCGGGTGGTCGAAGTGACCGCACTGCCGAAGGCGCCGGAAATCGTCGTCGGCATCATCAACCTGCAGGGGACGGTGATTCCCGTATTCGACATCCGGGTGCGTTTCCGCCTGCCCCCGAGGGAGGTGCGTCTCGATAACCAGATGATCATCGCAAACACGGCGAAGAGGACTGTAGCGCTGATTGTCGATTCCGTGAACGACGTGATCGAGATTCCGGGAGAGAGGATCATCGCGGCGGAGCAGATCCTTCCGGAACTGGAGTATGTGGAGGGCGTTGTGAAGACGGAAGGCGGTATGGTCCTCATTCACGATCTTGAACGGTTCCTTTCCCTCCCGGAGGAAAAGACCCTGGACGAAGCGATGGAGGCGTTGAACAGCGATGAACGGAAAGACGGATAGCCGCGCCATTCCCGAAGCGCTCCTGCAGAGACTGTCAGACTACCTGACGGCCAGGGTCGGGCTGCACTTTGCGAAAAGAAGCTGGAAGGAACTCCAGCAGAAGATGTCCGTCGCCATGACTGATTTCGGGTTCGATCGGGTCGAGGAATTCATCGAGTGGCTCCTTTCCCTGCCTCTGACACGAAACCAGATCGAGATTCTGGCAAGCCACCTCACCGTGGGCGAAACCTACTTCTTCCGGGAGAGGAGGGCTTTTGAAATCCTGGAGCAATCCCTTTTACCTGTGTTGATCGCTGCCCGGCGGAAGACGGAAAAACGCCTCCGATTCTGGAGCGCCGGCTGTTCCACCGGCGAGGAACCGTACTCGCTCGCCATCCTGCTCGACAAGCTGATCCCGGACCTGAAAGACTGGAATGTGACCATTCTCGCGACGGACATCAACACCGGCGCCCTCCGGAAGGCGGAGGAGGGGATCTATTCGGACTGGTCATTCCGGGACAACCCGCCCTGGTTCAAGGAGCATTACTTCGAAAAGGCGGACGAAAACCATCACCGGCTGCTGCCCAGGATCAGGGAGATGGTCACTTTTTCGTATCTGAACCTTTCGGAGGATCACTACCCCGCGCTCCAGAACAACACCAACGCGATGGATTTCATCTTCTGCCGCAACGTCCTGATGTATTTTGCGCCCGGACAGATCGGCCTGGCGGTCGAACGCTTCCACCGGTCCCTTATCGACGGCGGCTGTCTGATCGTAAGCCCCGTCGAGACAGCCCTCCTGACCCATTCGCCGTTTGTTACGGTCCGCTTTCCGGATTCGACTTTTTACAAAAAGGATATTCATAAAACGAAGGTCGTACAAAAAGTTGCTGAACCTGTGGAAAAGGAGAGCATCTCTCGTCCATCGTTACTCCCGATAACCGCAAAGCGACGCCGGCTGGAAAAACCATCGCGGCACACAGTGCCGGCTGAATTCAAAAAGCCGGAGAAGGCAGAAAGGTCGCCCTACGAGGAAGCAGCCGTTCTGTACCAAAACGGTCTCTATCCGGAAGCGGAAGAAAGACTACGCAAACTCATGTTGAACAGCGGCAGAAATCAGGAATCCTGTGTTCTCTTTACGAAGGTCCTGGCGAATCAGGGAAAGCTCGATGAAGCCCACGGCTTTTGCGAAGAGGCCGTCTTGGCGGACAAATGCAATTCCCATCTGCGCTATCTGCTCGCCACCATTCTCGAAGAGCAAAAAGAAGGGGATGGGGCCAGGGCTTCCCTGAAAAAGGCGCTTTACCTCGACCGCAATTTTGTCCTGGCCCACTTTGCCCTTGCGAACCTTTCCCTGCGATCGGGGAAAACGGCCGACGCCCGGAAACACTTCGGTAATGTCGCCGAGATCCTGTCGGGATACAAACCGGATGACATCATTCCCGAATCAGAAGGGATCACGGCGGGCAGACTTGCGGAAATCATCGGAACATTCAGGATGAAGGAGATGTCATGAAGAAGACGGGAAGGAAATCTCCGGGAGCCCCGGAAGATCGGGGATCGTTTCCTGCCGGGACATTGAAGGCGACAACCGAGAAAGAAAGAGCCATTCTCCGATCCAGGGCGAAGAGCCTTGCCCAGGAACCTGAAAAAAATGGGGAGGCCGAGGAATATTTAGAACTGTTGGCATTTCTTCTCGCCCATGAGACGTATGCAATCGAGACCCGGTTCATCCGGGAAGTCTACCCTCTGACGGAGCTGACGCCCCTGCCCTGTACGCCGGACTATATTTTCGGCATCATCAACATCCGGGGGCAGATCCTCACGATCATCGACATGAAGAAGTTTTTCGATCTTCCGGAAAAGGGGATCACCAATCTGAACAGGGTCATCGTGGTCGAGGAACAGGATATGGCGCTGGGGATTCTCGCCGATGAGATCATCGGGATCCGGAATATCCCCAAGAGCGGTCTGAACCCGCCTCTTCCGACGATGACCGGCATCCACGCCGGGTATATCAAAGGGGTTGCCGGAGAAGGCACCATCCTTCTGGATATGGAAAGGTTTCTCAATGACCGACAGCTCATCGTCCATGAAGAGGGGAGGAATGAGTCCATACTGCTACATCATGGGCAGTGAGCGAAAGACAGAGAACTGCCGGTGCGTGACAACGGGGGAAACAGGAACCGTTTTGGCATTATTCGTGATGGCAGGGTCATCACAATCAGGGATAGACAAGGAGGGTTTATGAAGCAGATAAAACTGGGGACAAAGTTATTGTTAGGAGGGCTCCTGGTCATTGCCATTCCCATCATCATCATCGGCATTGTGGCCATCTATGAATCTAGGCAGAACACTTTAGAGATGACCAAACATAACATGCTGACCATTTCCCGCAGCCTTGCCGGTGCGTTGGAGATTGGATTAACCAAGGAACTCCAGATTGTGCACAATATGTCGAATTCGAATGCGTTGATCGAGGCGACGGAGAAAGTTGCCCGGGATGGGATCAAAAAAAGTCAGAACGAAATAGACTTGGCGCAGAGGGAGTTGAGTAAAATCAAGAAGGCGACAGGTGAACATTATTCCAACATTATGGTTGCGGTTGGGAACGGTATCAGCTTTGCCGATGGCTTTGAGGGAAAAAATAAAGGAACCAATTTCTCCGACAGAGAAACCTTCAAGAAAGCCATCAATGGGCAGACAAATATCGGTGAAATGGGCATCTCAAAGACAAAGGGAACGGTGGTCTGTTTCGCGGGCGCTCCCATCCGGGCGGGCAAGGATAATCAACCCATTGGTGCCATACTGACGGGCCTGCAGTTCGAATTTTTTTCAGACATCATCGGCGCTGCGAAGATCGGCAAAGGCGGGTTTGCATATATTGTTGACAAGAACGGGCTATATGTCAACCATCCTGTGAAATCAAGTATCTTAAAGGTGAATATCTCTCAGGTCAAGGGTATGGAACCGTTGATGAAGATCGTCGGCAGCAGCCAGGGGGGCATTGTAGAGTATGTTTCGGATGGCATACCCAAGGTTGCCGCGATTGCCCCGGTGGGTATAACCGGCTGGAGTGTTGTCACATCAATTCCTTATGATGAACTGCTTGCCCCGGCCCGCTACACCCGGAATGTGATCGTTTCCGTCGGTCTGACCTTCTTCATTCTGGCCTTCCTGTTCTTCTCCCTCTTTGCGCGCAGCCTTACTCGGCCCCTGATCGATCTCGTGGGCGCCGCAGGGAAGATCGCCGGCGGCAACCTAACTGTCGAAGTGACCTCTGAAAATCGCCGGGATGAAATCGGTGACCTTGCCAGGGCGTTCACCCTGATGATTCAATCGCTGAAAGATAAGGCGCAGATCGCCCAAAAGATCGCCGGCGGCGACCTGACCATTGAGGCGGCGCCCCTCTCCGAAGCGGATGTCCTGGGGAACGCCTTCTCGACAATGGTGGCGAAGAACCGCCAGCAGATCCAGGAAATCATAGAGGGCGTCAATGTCCTGACGTCATCGGGAAGCGAGATCATGGCCTCCGTGTCGCAATTGACCTCGGGCGCCGCCGAGACCTCGACCGCCGTAAGCGAAACCACGACCACCGTGGAAGAGGTCAAACAAACCACAGACGTGAGCTCGCAAAAGGCGAAGCACGTCGCCGAACTCGGCCAGAAATCCATCGAGATATCGCGGACAGGACTGAAGTCAATTGAAGATACCATCAATGGCATGAACCGCATCAAGGAGCAGGTGGAATCCATCGCCGACATGGTTGTCCGGCTGAGCGAACAGAGCCAGGCGATCGGGGAGATCATCGCCACGGTGAACGACCTTGCCGAGCAGTCGAACCTGTTGGCCGTCAACGCCTCCATCGAAGCGGCCAAGGCAGGCGAGCAGGGAAAAGGGTTTGCCGTGGTCGCCCAAGAGATCCGGAGTCTTGCCGCTCAGTCGAAACAGGCGACCACCCAGGTGCGCAACATCCTCTTCGACGTCCAGAAAGCGATCAGTTCGGCCGTCATGGCGACGGAACTGGGAAGCAAGGCGGTCGGGGAGGGGGTGAGGCTCTCCACGCAGGCAGGGGAAGCGATCGATGTCCTGGCCCAAAGCGTCACCGAGTCGACCAATGCCGCCATCCAGATCGCCGCCTCGAGCCATCAGCAGTTCATTGGGATTGACCAGGTCGCCTCGGCCATGGAAAATATACGGGAGGCCGCCTTGCAGATGGCCTCCAGCACGAAGCAGGCCGAGCGGGCCGCCCACGACCTCCACAACCTGGGCCAGCGGCTGCAGGAAATCGTGAAGTTCTATAAAGTGTGAAGATGAAGGGATAGAAGATGGCCGGGAAAAATGATGCGTTCATGAAAAGGCTCCTGTCGACCTTCAAGGTCGAGGCGGATGAACACATAAAAAAAATCATTGCGGGGCTGATCGATCTGGAAAAAGAGCTGGAGCCGCAGGTGAAAGCGGGGATTATTGAAACCGTCTTCCGTGAAGCCCATAGCCTGAAAGGGGCCGCTCGGGCCGTCAACCGGTCGGACATGGAGAGCATCTGCCAGTCCCTCGAAAGTGTTTTTGCCGGATTAAAACGCCGGGAAATCGACCTAACTCCCCCGCTATTCGATACCCTTCACCGGTCAGTAGATATATTGAACGCAATCACCCTCTCACCGCCGGAGGAGGCCGTTGCCGGTCCGGGTGAAGTTTCAAGGATTACCGAAAAACTGGCAAAAGCAGCGATGGGCGAAACCGGGGCAAAACAGGCGATCCCGAATGACCAACCGGTCCACCGGGATGACCCGCGGACTTCCGAACCGGAGACTTTTCCTCCCGGCACGGAGTTCCCTGTCGGGGAAATCGATGAAACCGCGCGAATGCAGAAAAAAGCAATGTCGACGGTTCGCATCTCCATGGAGAAGCTGGATTCTCTTTTGAGGCAGAGCGAGGAAATGGTTACCCTGAAGCTGATTGCCGACAGGCATCTTGAGGACCAACTCGATCTGGCCCATCTTTTCGGGCTTTGGGATAAGCAGTGGGCAAAGATATACCCTGTCATCTGCGAATTCCGCCGTCTGCAGGAAAAAAACGACAAGCAGGGCGGGAAAAGAAGACAGGACGATATCCGGTTTGCCAGACTACTGGAGTTCGGCGAGCTGACCCATGACAACATGAAAACCCTGGAAAGCAGACTGGCGGAACTCCGGAGAAGATCCGACCACGATCGTTATGCCACCGGACTGATGGTGGACAATCTGCTCGGGGACGTGAAACAAATCCTGATGCTCCCCTTCTCGACCCTGTTCGAGGCTTTTCCGAAACTGTTGCGGGACCTGTCCCGCGACCAGGGCAAGGATGTGGAACTTTCGATCCGCGGGGGAGAAATCGAGATCGATCGCCGGATCCTGGAAGAGCTGCGCACCGTGTTCATCCATCTTCTCAGAAACACGATCGACCACGGGATCGAAAAGCCCGAGGTGAGAAAGAAAAACGAGAAACCGCCCCGGGGAATGATCCAAATCGCTGTTTCCCGCGGCGGAGGCAACCGGGTGGAGATTCTCCTTTCCGATGACGGCGGCGGTATCGATCTGGTGGGCCTGAAAGAAGCATCTCTCAAACGCGGGATCGTATCGCCGGAAGAGGCCCGGAAGCTGACCGAACAGGATGTTCCGTCCCTCGCTTTCCGGTCCGGCGTTTCCACAAGCCCGATCATTACGGATCTCTCCGGCCGGGGGCTCGGGCTGACCATTGTCCGGGAGAAGATCGATAAACTCGGCGGGCAGGTATCGATCGAAACACACCGCCATAAGGGAACCACGATCAGAATGACCCTGCCGCTCACTGTCTCAACGTTCAGAGGGATTCTTGTGACGGCCGCCGACCGCCCATTCATCATTCCCACAACGGATGTGGAAAGGACGGTCCGGATCAAACGGGAGGAGATCCGAACCGTCGAGAACCGGGACACCTTGTCTCTGGAAGGGATCGCGATCCCGCTTGTAAAACTCTCTGATGTTCTCGAACTTTCGGAAAGAAACGATGAGTCACCCGTCATCACCGTACTCATCCTGGAGTCCCTGGGGAAGAGGATTGGTTTCCGTGTCGATGAGATCCTGACCGAACAGGAAATCCTCATCAAGGGTATGAGCCGACCCCTTTCCCGGGTCAGGAATATTGCCGCGGCAACCATTCTCGGATCTGGAAAGGTCGTGCCGGTTCTCAACATTTCCGACCTGGTGAAGTCGGCGGCGACATCCGCGACTCGTGCTGTAAAGCAGGCGGCGCCGCAGGTTGGAGGTGAGGCGGTAAAACAAACCATCCTCGTCGTGGAAGATTCCATCACTTCCAGAATGTTGTTGAAAAACATTCTCGAAACTTCCGGTTATATGGTCAAGACCGCCGTGGACGGGATCGACGCCATTTCCCAGTTGAAAACGGAGAAATTCGACGCCGTCGTTTCGGATGTGGATATGCCGAGGATGAACGGGTTCAACCTCACGGAAAAAATCCGGGGGGACAAAAAGCTCGCGGAACTCCCCGTGGTCCTCGTCACCGCCCTGGGGTCCCGCGAGGACAGGGAGAGGGGAATCGACGTGGGGGCAAACGCCTATATCGTGAAGAGCAGTTTTGATCAGAGCAATCTCTTGGAGACGCTCAGAAGGCTGATCTGAGGTGAAATATGACTGAATTCCGACCCCTGATCCCCGACCCCCGACCCCGGATTAAAGTGCTTATCGTTGAAGACTCCCAGGTCATTCGAGACCTTCTGACTTTTATCCTCTCTTCCGACCCGGCGATTCAGGTCATCGGAACAGCGAGCGACGGCGAGGAGGCTGTCCGGGCGGTCAGGGAAAAAAGACCCGATATCGTGACCATGGATATCATCATGCCGAAAATGGACGGGTTCGAGGCCACCCGAATCATCATGGAGACGACCCCCACGCCAATCGTGATCGTATCGGCAAGCTGGGACCCAAAGGAGGTGGAAAAGAGCTTCCGGGCCATGGAGGCCGGGGCACTGGCCGCAATCGCGAAGCCGGTGGGAGTCGCCCATCCAAAATATACACAGATGACGAAAGAACTAATCACGACCGTAAAACTGATGTCGGAAGTGAAGGTGATCAAGAGGCGGCCGCAGGAAAGAAAAAGGGGCGTGATTTCCGGAGAATCGACGGCCGGCATGATCACCTCCGTGACGCCGGATCTGAAAGTCGTTGCCATCGGCGCCTCGACCGGCGGTCCGCCGGTGATCGAAACGATTCTGTCGAGGCTGCCGAAAGACTTTCCCGTTCCGTTGCTGATCGTCCAGCATATCGCTGCGGGATTTGTTCAGGGCTTTGCGGACTGGCTCGCCAATTCTTCCCGATTCCCGGTGAAAATTGCTGCACATGACGAACATCTCCTGCCGGGGCGCGCCTATATTGCCCCGAATGATCTCCAGATGGGGGTGGAGAACGGGGGAAGGATCATCCTCAGCAACAGCGAGCCCGAAAACGGCCTGCGGCCCTCCGTTTCCTGGATGTTCCGCTCGGTGAGCGAGGTCTTTGGAAAAAACGCAATCGGCGTGCTCCTCACCGGCATGGGGAAAGACGGCGCTCGGGAGTTGAAACGGATGAAGGAAAGGGGCGCGGTGACCATCGTACAGGACAAGGAGAGTTCCATCGTTTATGGGATGCCGGGAGAGGCCATAACCATCGATGCGGCCGCATATGTCCTTTCACCGGTTAGGATCGCGGAATTCCTTTCCGGATTGCCGAGGGCAAAAACAAACGGGAGATGACCCCAGTCAGGGGTCGGGGGGCAGAGGACAGGGAGAGGCACGTAATGGATAAGATCAAGATTCTCATTGCCGAGGACAGCATTACCCAGGCCATGCAATTGCAGAATATCCTGGAAGTGAACGGCTATGACGCTGCCATTGCCGCCAATGGCAGGGAGGCCCTTCAGTCGATCGGCACATTCAGGCCATCCATCGTCATCTCCGACATCATGATGCCTGAAATGGATGGCTTTGAACTTTGCCGTAATATCAAGACAGATGAAAGACTTAGGAGCACCCCGGTCGTCCTGCTTACCTCCCTTTCAGATCCGCAGGATGTCATCAGGGCAGTGCAATGCGGCGCAGATCAATTCGTCACCAAGCCTTACGACGAAAAGCACCTTCTTGCCACCGTTGAGCACCTTCTTAATGACAGGAATCTGAACGATCGAGAGGAAAGCCAAAAAGGCATTCATATTTCATATAGGGATGGAAAGTTTTTAATCACATCGCACCGGCGGCAGATTCTCAACCTCCTTCTTTCGACATACGAAACGGCGATGGCAAAGAATCTCGAATTGATCAGAACACAGGATGAACTGAAAAGACTCAACAAGGAGCTCGAGGAAAGGGTCCAGAAGAGAACGGAAACCCTGCGTATCGAGGTTGCCGAGCGGAAGGCGGCCCAGGACGCACTGCTGGCGAAAAATGAAGAGCTGAATGCGGTTACACAGCAACTCTGGCAGGCGGCGAAGCTGGCGACGATGGGGGAACTGGCCTCCAGCATTGCCCACGAACTGAACAATCCCCTGGCCACCGTCAGTCTCCGAATCGAATCCCTGACGGCGCAGACATCCCAAGACGATCCGCGCCGGAGGGAGCTGGAAATCATCGGGCAGGAAGTTGAACGGATGGGGAATCTCGTGACCAATCTCCTCCAGTTCTGTCGCCGGAGCCGGAAGCAGATCTCTACGGTGAATATACACGAGGAAATTGAAAAAACACTCGAACTCATTCATTACCACCTCCGCAAGATCAATATCCAAGTCATCAGGGAGTTTGCACCCGAGGTTCCGGGGATCCTCGCAGACCGCCAGCAATTGAGGCAGTTGTTTCTGAACCTGTTTACGAATGCCGGCGACGCCATGCCGAAGGGCGGAACGCTGACGATCCGCGTCGCGGCGCAGACTGAAGAAAAAAAGATTGTTATCGAGATTGCCGACACGGGGATTGGAATCCCCCCTGAGATCCTGCCCAAAGTCATGGAACCCTTCTATACTACGAAACCGGAGGGAAAGGGCACCGGGCTGGGGCTGGCCATTTGCCGGCGCATCGCGCAGGAACACCGGGGAACGCTCGATATAACAAGCGAAGGGGTTCCCGGAAAAGGAACGAAAATCCGGATCACCCTGTCGTCAATAGATCTGGGCAATTCAATCGGTTTAATGGATCCATGAACGGGAAAGGCAGATCATGAAAAATATCGCGCAAAAAGATTCCAATCATAAAGTAGGCCATATCATCGTCGTGGACGATGAAGCCGAACTGATGAGCGCGCTTTGCGAGATGCTGGCCGGCCAGGGATATGAAACAACGGGATTCCTGACAGGCGCCGAAGCCTTGGCTGTTCTCAAAGAGCGGGAATTCGATCTGCTGTTGACTGATCTGATGATGCCCGGGATGGACGGGATTGAGCTGATCCGGGCCGGTCTCGAGATCGACCCCAATCTCATCGGCATCATCATGACGGGACACGGCACGGTGCAGACCGCCGTGGAGGCGATGAAGATCGGCGCCTTCGATTACATCCTGAAGCCGTTCAAGCTCAACACCCTTCTGACGCTGCTCTCCCGCGCCATGCAGGTGCGCAATCTGCGGCTGGAAAACATGCAACTTAAGGAGACCGTGGCCATTCACGAACTGGGAAAGGCCATCGCCTTCTCCTCCGATCTGAATTCGATCCTGAACAAGATCGCCGACGTCGCGCTTCAGCAGTGCAGCGCCGACGAGGTCTCCATCATGCTGCCGACGAAGAGCGGCAGAGAGCTTTACGTTGCGGTCGTCCGCGGCGGGCATACGGAAAGTCTCGGAGAGCATGTGCCGATCGGGCAGGGCATCGCCGGCTGGGTAGCCTGCAACCGCAAGTCCGTCGTATTTAAGGGGGAAGTCAATGATCCGCGCATGGCGCCGATCCGGCCGCGGGACGATATTCACACCGCCGTCTCCATGCCGATGATCTCCCAGGGCAAGCTGGTGGGCGTTCTGAATGTCAACATCACGAAAAGCCACCGCCAATTCACGTTGGGACAGATGAAGGCGCTGAGCATTCTGGTGAGCATCATCTCCCCCGTCCTGGAAAACACGGCGTTGTATATCCAGATCCGCAAGGCCGAGGAGGAATACCGTTCCATCTTTGAAAACGCCCGCGAGGGTATCTTCCGGAGTTTGTCCGGGGAGCGCTTCATAACCGCCAATCCTGCTCTCGCCCGGATATTCGGCTACGACTCGCCGGAAGATTTTGTGGCGAGTGTAGCGGACATTGCCCGTCAGATTTACGTGAACCCCGATGATGCCGCCGAGTTTGCCCGGATCATGGAAACACAGGGAGAGGTCATAAATTTTGAGTGCCAGGCTTATCGTAAAAACGGCGGTCGGATCTGGATATCGGTCAGTGCACACGCCGTCCGCGACCGGAAAGGCGTTCTGCTCTGCTATGAGGGCACCCTCGAAGACGTCACCGAACGCAAACAGTCAGAAGAAAGGATGAAACTGGCCAAGGAGATTTTCGAGACCCTGAACCGCCAGAATGACGTCATAAAGCTCATCAACGACATTCTTCACCTGTTGAAGGAAAGCACGGGCATCGAGGCCGTCGGGATACGGCTGAGGGAGGGAGAAGATTACCCCTACTATGTGACCAACGGTTTTTCCGACCATTTCCTGGAAGCCGAGAATTCCCTTTGCGCGCGCGACGCCGCCGGTGAAATCATCCGTGATTCTGAGGGGAATCCCTATCTCGAAGGCAGGTGCGGTAACGTCGTATGCGGCCGGACCGATCCTTCCCTGCCCTTTTTCACGGAAGGCGGAAGCTTCTGGACGAACAGCACGACGAAACATCCATCTGAGAAATCCGAGAAGGAGTATCAGGGCCGCATCAGAAACCGCTGCAACAGCGAGGGATATGAGTCCCTGGCGCTGATTCCCCTGCGATCGGGCGATGAAATCATCGGTCTTCTGCAGTTGAACGATTCGCGGCAGAATTTATTTACCCTCGATAGGATTCTGTTTTTTGAAGGGATTGGCGCCAGCATCGGCATCGCGGTCGCCCGGAGACGCTCCGTAGAGGCCCTCCGGGAAAGCGAGGAATCATTTAGGAGCTACTTGGAAAATGCCCCGGACGGTGTTTATTTGAGCGACGTGAAGGGCAACTTCCTTTACGGCAACCGCAAGTGCGAAGAGATCATCGGTTACCGGCGTGAAGAGCTGATCGGTA
>Ga0247841_10007689_pt1 | contig 15878 bp, 19 predicted proteins | sample LaCruzMarch2015__2_FD_192410 | JGI IMG/M metagenome (GOLD analysis project Ga0247841, IMG submission 192410) | Freshwater microbial communities from meromictic Lake La Cruz, Castile-La Mancha, Spain - LaCruzMarch2015_18m | ecosystem: Environmental > Aquatic > Freshwater > Lake | place: Spain...
TATCACCAGCGGCTACATGGCCGGCTTTTGCGCCGATCACAGGGAGAAGTTTGAGTCAATCGTGCGGGACAAGAAATTAAGCGGAATTCAGGCGAAGTGGACGAAGGCCGATAAAAAAGAGTTTGCAGCTCTCAGTAAGATTGCTTATCAGTATTTTGATGTCCACGCAGATAATGAAGTTGATCAATCCGGAACAGCCCATACTGCCTTATATATAGATGATAAAGCGTCGCAGGAAGATTTTTTTATTAAAACATTGGATCTGCTGGAAAAGAAAAGTTTGCCCAAATATTCTGATCAGCAGTTCAAGGATGCGGATGCCAAATTGAACGGCGTTTACAAACAGGTCCAACAAAGAGATGACTCTGAGGGGGGCTCCGTAACCAAAGAAGGCATCAAAATCACACAGCGGACATGGATTAAATACAAGGATGCCTTTGTTAAATTCTGCGCGAAGAAATACCCCGACGCTTCTGACAGTATAAAAACATATATGACCTTGAATCGTATCAAAGAGCTCGAAGAGTTTATCCCTTAGTAAAGCAGAAATACGCGCGACGGCATTATCTCGGCAAGCGTAAATGACAATCAGATGTTAAAGGCGATAGCCTGCCTCACTGCGTCCCGATGGTGTCAATAATCCAATGCGGTCGTAATACAGCAAAGTGCTGCGCGAAAGGCCATGCTTTCGTGCAAGTTCGGTAATTAGAAACATCAACATCCTCGATTTTATTGAATAATGAATGCCCCCAATGATTCACTGGAAGCATTCTGGTTCGACTCTGGTTAATCGGCTCTCTTCTTACCGGTCATCTGAAAGCAAAAAGGGCGGACTGGACTATCCGGTCGAAGAAGGCACCCTGTTCAAGCGTGTAGAAGTTACCGTCCGGGTTTCTCTGGACGGCGCGGTGGCTCTTGGCATGTTCTTCTGAACAGAAGAACTGGGATTTGTGTCAAAAGGCGTCGATTATGCTCGGATCGGGGAGCGTCCCAAAGTCCACGAAGGGGTGGAAGAGCAATGGTTCAGGGCTTCCTGCGATGAGTTGGTATCCGAAATCGCTGTCCATCTCAAAGGTCAGGGGCGCGCCGCAATTGGCACAGGACGATTCGACCGTGACGAAGAGGGGTTCCCCCCGTAAGCGCCCTTGCACGAAGGGCGTCGCAATCGCGTCGATCGCTCAGGCGGCATACAGACTCTCGCCTGTGCTGAAGTGGACTCGGTGCGGCGTGGGATCAACCGTCACCGGATAAGCCCAGGCAACGTCCCCTTGTTCGTTCCGAAACAGAAATGTCATGTGTTTTTCCAGTTCGTCCAGAATGATCTTTGTCTGCGCAACTTTCAGGTTTAGCGACTCGGCGATGAATTTCGGCGTGAGCGGCGACCCAACCCGAGGAAGCTCACGGACGGCGAAATTGCGTACCCGATGATGCTCCTGTGTCATGAAGGCCAGTCCGTCCACCACATGTCCGACCATGGCAGTCAGCCCTTCCTCCCAATCCTTCTGAGGGATTTTCTTAAAAATCTCGCCATTTGCCATTAGGATCGTATCTTTCATAAAATAGCTCCTTTCTCGTGATGAAAGCAAAGCTAAAGTATGAAGCAATAGACAGGTCAAGGAAAAAGTTTTGTTCTTCAAAATTCACTTATTTTTTATTCATAGTAACCCCTCTCAGGCAGAAATCCTTGGCTGTTGAGAGCTTTCCCTGTAGCTGATAGAATCTCTTGGGGGAGGCGAACCCCGGCATGGAGAAGCGGCCCAGGACAGTTTTCCGCATTGGGGCCGTGGGCAAGGAAATGATCAATAGCCTTGCTGGCATTTGTAAATGCATTTCCATGGGGCAGGGACTGGACTAAAGTCAATCGTCTTATCGTCCCTGTAATGGGTGAGAAGTGGGCACCAGAGGCGGGGTATACCTTCAGGGAAAATGTTTTGGACCAATTTTATTCTCTCCATTTGTCGGTCATTCATGAAAATATCTCCTGGTTAAGATTATTGATCAATACCCGTATCCATTTGAAATGTTTGAATCGAGATTATAGTAAAACTTCATCGCAAGCCTAAGGAAGAAATTGATACAGAACATAGGGTATTCTTCAGTAGATGCCGGCCTGGCAGCCCCCGGCAAGGACACCGCCAAGTTCGCGGCACTGCGCCAAGATCTCCGGGGTGACGGCGCCCCGGGAAATGACGGGGTTATAAACAGGCTTGAATTTATAACCGAGGGCAATCCGCTCAATGGCCTTAAGGGCCCCCGTACCGTCGTTGCCGGCGCTGATGAATACCACATAAGGTTTGCGAAAAACCTTGTCCTGAGCGGGATAATAGGTCCGGTCAAAAAAATCCTTGACCATCCCCGACATATAGCCAAAGTTTTCCGGGGTGCCGACGGCGAGGCCATCGGCCTTAAGCAGATCTTCCAGGGTAGCCTCTCCCGCCCTTTTGCAGACGACATCTATATCCTCGATGGCGCGGGCCCCCGCGGCCACCGCCTGGGCCATTTTTTCCGTGTTGCCCGTCTGTGTATGGTAGACGATTAAAATGCTGGTCATGAGAACACTCCATAATTTCATTGTGAAACTGTCTGCGCTTTTGCTACAATACATCCATGCGATCTGTCAAAGGGCAACCGGGAAGGGGAGGTAGAGTATAACGCATTGTATTCATAAACATACGAGGTCATTTTCAGATGAAACGTTTTAACTGGCACTATAGCTTGATTTTCTTTGGTTTAATTCTCCTCTGGGGAGGTTGTGGTTACACCCTGGCCGCCGAGGAAAGTAAATGGAGCTTTGTCGGCTTCACCAAATACCGGGACGCCCTTTTCATCGACAAGGCACACCTGAGCAGTCCCTCCGCCGGCAAAGTGTTCGTGACTGCCCGGATTGAACCATCGGCCAAGAGTCTCTTTCGCAGCAACATCAAGAGGGAAGTCCCTTCTTATCGGAAATCGCTTAAAAATTTCAAGTATTTGGTCCTGGAAATAGAGATGGCCTGCCCCGAGAACAGGATGCGCTTTCGGAAAATTGAGTTTTTTGACGTCAATGATCAGGTCATGCGCAGCTCCGCCGATCCCAAGTCTCCCTGGAAATCCGTCACACCCGGAAGCCTCTGGAAAGATTTGGCAAGAGCCGTTTGCCCTTGAAGGCTCTCTCAATTCACCTGCTCGTAATAAGCGTCGGCAACGCCTTCCAAGAGTTGAAAGGCCTTTACCCGGATAAGGATGAACTGGCCCTGAGGATCATCGATAAAATCCTTAAGGTGAGGATGTCTCTCCAGGAGGCGCCGGCGGATTTCTCCGCTTTTCGCTTCGTCCTTTACTTTTTCATATACTCCGGTAACGGTGAGGGCCTTGGCCCTTTGCCTGTCTTCCCCCCGGTCGGTTTCCCGGGAATCGATGAGGAGGCTAACCCCTGGGTTTCCCTCCAAATTATTGTATTTTTTCGTGTTTTTGTGGGTAATCATGTAGATTTCCCTGCCGTCCTCCGCAGCGGCATAGGACATCAGGGAGCAGTGCGGCGCGGCTCCTGCCACTGTCGCCAGCACGCAAACGTTATTGTTCTCGATCAATTCCTTTATTTTTTGATGCATCGCAGCAAATCCTCCTCTCCTTTGAAAATTAACTTTCCCCCTCCCCTTCAAGGGGAGGGCCGGGGTGGGGATGGGGTTATACGCTTATTTTTGATTCCCCATTGTGACGGCTGCCCACAATGTTGATTTCATTCATACGTGTGGCCCCTCCTTTCAATCCATCCTGCCAACCGGTACAATTATACAACAAAAGTGGAAAAGAATTAAGACAATTCAAAAACTCTCGATACGTCGTTGTCCTGATCTTTACTTGGCGGACAATTTCGGATATGCTTTGCTTAATGAGGGTTTTCATTAACTCAACGGGGTAATGTTGACTCCCCTTTTGATCATGATTATCTTACCCTCGCATTTGAGGTCTCGATGTCCAAAGAGAAATTCCCGGCAACGCCGGCCATACGGACGCTGAAAAGCCATGACGCCGAATTTCTTCTCCGCTCCTACAAGTACGTGGATCGGGGGGGAACGAGGGCTTCCGCCCAGGAATTAGGCGTTGACGAGCACCTTGTGATCAAGACCCTGGTTATGGAAGATGAGCTTAACCGGCCATTGATAATCCTGATGCATGGAGACAGGGATGTCTCGACAAAATCCCTGGCCAGAAGTCTCGGACTCAAGATGGTGACACCGTGTGATCCCAAGGTGGCGGAAAAGCATACGGGCTACAAGGTCGGGGGCACCTCCCCCTTTGGGACGAGGAAGCCGCTGCCGGTTTACGTTGAGGAAACAATAACGTCTTTACCTGTAATTCTCATCAATGCGGGCCATCGGGGTATTCTCGCCGAAATGACCCCGGCGGAACTGGTCAGGATCCTGCGTCCGACACCGGTGAATGTGGCGATTGAAAGGTAAGAGGCTATGACTGCCGAAAAGGATCAACTAATTATCCGCTGCCTCACTTGTGGCACGAAAAATCGTATCCCCAGAAAACATATGCAGGATCGACCGACCTGCGGGAAATGTCAGGCCTCTCTGGATGACATGATTATCCGCTGCCTGAGTTGCGGCACAAAAAACAGGATGCCGGAGACGCGCCTCAACGATCGACCCCTATGCGGTCGCTGTGGCGCCCCCCTGGTGGTCGGCGGCGATACGGAGAAACCTTTCGATACCACGGACGCAACCTTTTCCCGGGAGGTACTGTCTGTAACGGGCGCCGTGATCGTCGATTGCTGGGCCCCCTGGTGCGCCCCCTGCCGCATGGTGGCCCCCGTTCTCGATGACCTGTCCGTAAAATACGCCGGGGGCGTCAAGATCGCCAAACTCAATGTAGATGAAAATCCGCTCACCGCAACCCAGTACGATATTCGCAATATCCCCACGCTTTTGTTTTTCCGGGAAGGAAAGATGATCAACAGGGTTACGGGTGCCTTGCCCAGAGAAGAGATTGAGCGGCATCTCCTGAATATTATGAAAACAAATTAAGAAGGAGCGAGCCATGCCCGTCGTATATAATTGTCGCGTTTTCAAGGTTCTGGAAGAAGACGTTCAACTTTCCAACGGCCACCGGTCCCGCTTGAGCTGGATCGACCATAAGCCCTGTATCGCCGTGGTTCCCGTGGACGAGGAAGGCAACTTTCTCCTTATCAGGCAGTATCGTCATGCCACCGGCGGGTATCTGCTGGAAATCCCCGCCGGCAATATCGATGAAGGGGAGTCTCCGGAGGACTGTGTCCAGAGGGAATTGGGAGAAGAGACGGGTTTTCAGGCTCGCCGGATAACCAGCCTTTTCGAGGGGTACCTGATCCCCGGATATGGCAATGAATACATGTATTTCTACCTTGCCCAGGAGCTCCATGCGGCGCCCCTCCCTCCTGATGACGACGAAATCATCGAGACGGTCAAGGTATCACCGGCAGAGGCCAGAGACAAGCTCCGGCGGGGAGAGATTCGAGACGTCAAAACGGCCCTGGGGATCACCCTGGCCCTGGAACTATTATAGTTACCGGAAGATTTTATCCCGCCGCTGCAGTTCGATTTCCAGACTTTTGAGTTGTTCGATGTTTTTTTTCAGTTGCTCGTTTTCCTGCCGCAATTGTAAATTTTCTTGCCGCGACTGCTCATTTTCCTTGCGTAATCGAGACAGTTCGCCTTGCGTCTTTAACTGATCGGCACGGCATTCCTTTTGCGTATGTTCCCACAGCGCCTTGATTTTGATACATGCCTGCTTTTCATTTTCCGCCTGTTCACGGGCGGTCTGTGTCTCATTCATAAGGATCAGGAAACTCTTGGCGTAACTTCGCCACTTGCTTTTGGGATACTTATTTATCAGCAGTTCAAAGGCCTCCCGGGCCCTGCCGTAATCAACGGGGCGTTCATCACCGGTGAGCTGGGCATAACCTTCCTTGAAAAGGGCCGCATCGGACTGAAAACGCGCCGCAATACTTCCGGGGGGCGCTATGGGAGCGTTCTTGGCGGCGCAGGCGCCCAGACAGATCACGAAGATGATCATCATACTTATCTTTATTAATGATTTCTGCTTATGCGAAGCTTGCCGGCCGATCATCCATGTCCTCTTTCCTCACGTAGTTGCTACCCGTGAGGGTTTTACCATAATTTTTAACCTCTGCCGCCATTTTTGCCATCTCCAGGGGACTCCGGTACAGAGACCCGTTGCCGGTGACGATGGAAAGGGTCACGGTAACAAGGGGGAATTCCCTAAGTTGCCCCTGGCGGTCCTTGGCAAGGATAAAACCCCGCTGCTGATCCTCTTCACTATAGAATTTCCGGATCCGTTGATCAAATTCTTCGACTATGCAGCTACACATCTTTTCGGCCCGCGACGGTTCCGCGATCATGATGAAGTCATCCCCTCCGATATGACCAATGAAATCGGCCCCACTTCCCCATTTCTGCTTGCAGTCTTCCAGGATAAGGGCCACTTCCTTGATCACCTCGCTCCCCCAGGCATAGCCGTAATGATCGGCAAAGGGCTTGAAGTTATCAAGATCCAAATGACAGAGAGAAAAGTGTTTCTGTTCCTGGAGGCGTCGTTCAATCTCATTTTCAATAGCCAGATTACCCGGCAATCCCGTCAAAGGACTTGCATCAAGATGCAGGGTTTCCAGAATCTTGAGGCGCTTGGTCATGGCGTTGAATGCCCTGGCCAGACTTCCAATTTCATCCCGGCGCCGGATGTTGATTTGGGTATCGAAATGCCCATCCGCAATAAAACCTGTTGCTTTTTCGAGCTTCTTCAGAGGCCGGGAGATATTGAATGTGATTGCGGCCGCGAGGAACAACCCGACAACGAGACTGGCTCCCGCCAGGAGAATCGTCATCCGCGCTGCTTCCAGACCCTTGATCTTAATGGTGTTCATTCTCGTATCGATGTTCTTTTCCGACTGAAGCTGAAGCGAACGCAGGGAAAAAGCCATCTTTTCTATGATTCTGCGCCCCTCTTGAGACGACATGACCACCGCCTCTTCGATGCGGTTTTCTCCTACCAGTGATGTTTCTTTGTGAAATATTGCGTTATACTGACTTGACAACAGAGATAACTGCTCAACCGCGCCATCCCGTTCCGGGGGACTGTCCTTCTTCAGAATCGCCAACTGGGATTGAAAATCCTGACTACGGGCCCAGAAGATATCCGCCATGGAGGGGTCTTTTAGAATCAGATATTTCTTCTCGGCCCCTTCCCAGGCGAGCAGCGTATCCATCATCTGTTTTTCCGTCTCCAGAAACCGAAAGTCCTGATGAATGACGGTGACGGCCAGCTTATTGAGATCTCGCAGGTGCCCCACGGCATAGGCGCTGGCCAGGACCGTCAGTACGGCCATGGCCAGATAACTCAGGATCAGCTTGCTCCGGATATTCAGTATCATTCGGTTTTCGTATCATATCTTTTCTTGTTGCGTAAAGACCAAAAATCATTTGTCATGATAAAATAGTCATAATAGTTAATCCGCATTGATGCAAGATTGGAAAAAATCTGATAAGTGGACGGCAAATGACAAATGATGAAATTCAATACGACGCCCTGGTCAAGACAGGACTGAAAATGGGGGTCCGCAAGGGTTGGGACGGTTTTGTCTGGATGATGAAAATTGTCCTGCCCATCTCCCTGCTGACCACCCTCCTGGACTGGAGCGGCTGGATCGGGCGCCTCGATTTCCTCCTGACGCCGGTCATGGGACTTCTCCATCTACCCCCCGCAGCCGCCCTGCCTTTGCTGATCGGCATGCTGGCAAACATTTACGGGGCAATCGCCGCCATGGTCGTTCTTCCCTTAAATGAGGGCCAGATGACCCTGATCGGCATCTTTCTGCTCATGGCCCATAACCTCATTCAGGAAGGGATAATCCAGGGAAAATCCGGGATCAGCCCCATAAAAGCGACGCTTTTCCGGATTGTCACCGCCTTCATTACCGTGATGATTGTCGGTCCCTGGCTGGTTTCCGCCCCCGCGGCGACAACAGCGACGGGGATCCTGACGCCGGTCCCACAGCCGCTCGCAGACATGCTATGGCAGTGGCTCCAGACGACCACGATTCTGTGCTTCAAGATATTTCTGATCATCATGTTCATCATGACCCTGCTGGAAACCATGAAGTTCATGGACTGGATCAAATACATCGTCCGCTTTTTCTCTCCCCTCCTCAAGCTTATGGGACTGGACGCCAAAGTCGGGCTGCTCTGGATGACGGCAATTATTTTCGGCCTTGCCTACGGAGGAGCGGTGATCGTCGAAGAGGCAAAAGCGGAACATCTCTCCAAAGAGGATCTTGAAATGCTTCATCTTTCCATCGGCATCAATCACTCCATGGTTGAAGACCCCCCCCTGTTCATCTCCATCGGGTTGAATGCCTTCTGGCTCTATATCCCCCGTATCGTCGTCGCGGTGATCACGGTCCATCTCATCCGCCTGTGGTACCGCTTCCGCACCCCATCCCCCTCCTGACCTCCCCCTTGAAGGGGGAGGGAAAATATTGCCTTTTCCCACTTGCCTTTTCCCTCTTGTCTATTGTCTATTGTCTGTTTATTGCCCTTGCCCGAATATCCTTCTTTTGCTATAAGTAATCAGACAATAAAAAGGGGAGGATGGTGCATGATTTACAATGAAGAATTTGAAACCCTGCCCAGGGAGGCCCTCGAGGCCCTGCAGTTGAAACGGCTCCAGCAGGTGGTGCAGCGGGTGTATCACACTGTGGGTTTCTATCGAAAAAGCTTTGATGAGGCCGGAGTAAAACCGGACGATCTCAAAACCCTGGGAGACATGAAACGCCTCCCTTTCACGACAAAACAGGATCTCCGGGACGGCTATCCATTCGGCCTTTTTGCCGTCCCCATGAGCAACGTGGTGCGTCTTCACGCCTCTTCGGGGACCACGGGACGGTCCACGGTCGTAGGTTACACCCATCGGGACATCGAAACCTGGTCGGAACTCATGGCCCGTTGTTTTGTCGCCGCGGGCCTGACAAAAAATGATATCATTCATAATGCATACGGGTATGGTCTTTTCACGGGCGGCCTCGGGGCCCACTATGGCGCGGAAAAGCTGGGGGCGAGCGTCATCCCCATATCGGGAGGCAATACAAAGCGGCAGATCATGATCCTCCAGGATTTCGGACCCACCGCCATCTGCTGCACCCCCTCTTACGCCCTGAACCTTGCCGAGCAGGGGAAGGCCATGGGGGTGGACATGCGGTCACTGAAACTCCGGGTCGGCATCTTCGGCGCCGAACCGTGGAGTGACAAGATGCGTGACGAAATCGAAAACACTATGGATATTATGGCCTTGAATATCTATGGTCTATCCGAGATCATGGGGCCGGGGGTATCGATGGAATGCACGGAAGGCCGCGAGGGGATGCACGTCTTTGAAGATCATTTCCTTGTCGAAACGATCAACCCCGACACCGGCGAAGTCCTCCCCCCGGGAGAAAGAGGCGAGCTGGTCTTCACCACCCTGACCAAGGAGGCCTTCCCCCTGGTCCGTTACCGGACCCGGGATGTCTCCCGGATAATCACCGCCCCCTGCCGCTGCGGCCGGACCCATCACCGCATGGACCGCGTCACCGGGAGAAGCGACGACATGCTCATCATCCGAGGCGTCAACGTCTTCCCCTCCCAGATTGAGGCGGTCCTCGTCGGGATTCAGGGTCTCGAACCCCATTACCAGCTCATCGTGGACCGGGTAGGCACCCTGGACACCCTGGAGGTGCAGGTCGAGGTTAGCGACGCCCTCTTCTCCAACGCCGACGAGGTTCGGGTCCTGCAGAAGATTGAAAAGCGCATCAACAAGGATTTGAAGGACTTTCTCGGCATCACGGCCAAGATCAAGCTGGTGGAACCCAAATCTCTCCAGCGTTTCGAAGGCAAGGCCAGCCGGGTCATCGATAAACGACAGATCTGACAGGGAGGGAAAAACCCATGAAAGTTGAACAGGTATCTGTATTTCTGGAAAATAAGCAGGGGTCGCTGGAAGAAGTAACCAGAATTCTGAAAGAGGCCAATGTCAATATCCGCACCCTTTCTTTGGCGGACACATCCGATTTCGGCATTCTCCGCCTGATTGTCAATGACGTGGATACCACCAGCAGGGTCCTTCGTGACAAGGGATTCCGGGTCAGCCGGACCACGGTAGTCGCCGTTGAGGTCCCGGACCGGCCGGGAGGCTTGCACAGCATTCTGGAAGTCCTCGCCCGGGACAACATCACCGTTGAATACCTTTACGCATACGTGGAAAAGAGTGGAGAAAACGCTGTGATCATTTTCCGGTTTGACGATTCCGCCGCTGCCACCGAGGTCCTCCAGAAAAACGCATTTTCGGTGCTATCCGGAGATAAATTATATAGTTTTTAACACTGAGAGTCGCAATAATTACAAAAAAGGAGATATGCTATGAATACTAAAGTCCCTCGCTCCGAAGATGTTCTGGTGGAAGAACAGCTTGGCAAATGGCGCGTTTCTGAATCCGAACCGGTAAAAGATGTAACCGCTGCAAAAACACCACCGGTTATCACCATCTCCCGCGAAACGGGATGCCGGGCCACGCAAATCGCCCAGAAGCTTGCCGATACCCTGAAGATGGACCTCATGGGAAGCAAGATCATCCAGATGGTGGCGGAGAGCACCGAGATGAGCGAAAAGATCGTAGCATCGCTGGATGAAAAGGAAATAACCAAGCGCGACGAATGGCTGTCCGCCCTCTTTGACCGACGCAACCTCTGGCCCGATCAGTATCTCCAGCATCTAACCAAGGTCATCGGCACTATCGGCCGCCATGGAAACGCCGTGATCCTCGGCCGGGGGGCCACCTTCATCCTTCCTCATGAAGAGACTTTCAGCGTGCGGATCATTGCCCCCTGGGAAATGCGAATCGAAAATACCCTCCAGACAACCAGGGAAGAGGCACAGCGCTACCTTGCCAACACGGATTCAAGCCGGGAGGCATTCGTCAGGAAATACTTCAACGCCGATGTAAGGGATCCCGCTTACTACGATCTCGTCCTCAATATGAAGGGGTTTTCCATCGACGGCGCTGTGAAGGCTATCATCGCCGCCTTCAATGCCTGGAAGGGTTGATTTTGATATATTCTTAACATTATATGACGTATAGGGAAAGGGAATGCTTGAGTGTCAATAATACGCCCCTGGCTAATTTTGCATCGATTAGCCGGACAGGTATGAGGTGAAGATCGCAATGACAAAAAGCTGGCCTGTTATCATCCTTGTAGCGGCATTGTTGGCGATATCCCTTCCCCTTTACGGCGGCGGCGCCGCGGCGGAGACAGCAGATGTCCTGGCGACGGGCTGTATTGACGCCCACAATCATCTTTTCGGGATGACGGGGCAGCGGAGTTTCTCCGGCGGCACCCATGATTATGCCACGTCGGCAAAAAATGCCGTGAATCGCATGGATGCTCTGGGTATCAGGATGGCGATTGTCATGCCGCCGCCTTTTACGGAAGGTCAAAAAGACATATTTGAACCCAGCGAGTATCTGAGGGCAATAGCCGGGTATCCGGGGCGCTTTGCCTTTCTCGGCGGGGGAGGCACGTTGAATGTCATGCTCCACAAGTCCGTCCGGTCCGGGAAGATCGATGAAGAGGTGAAAAGGAGATTTGCTGAACAGGCAGATAAACTGATCAACCTGAAGATTGTCGGTTTTGGCGAAATGGCCGCCGAGCATTTCTCCCTCCATGCCCAGCACCCTTATGAAACGGCGCCGCCCGACCATCCCCTGATGCTGCTGCTGGCTGACATTGCCGCCCGTCATCAACTCCCCATTGACCTGCATATGGAAGCCCTCCCGCAGGATATGCCTTCTGCAGGCATTGTCCGCCTCCGGGAGGGAAGAACGCCGGAGCGACTCAAGGGAAATATTGCCGCCTTCGAACGTCTGTTGTCTCACAACCGGCAGGCCCGGATCATCTGGGCCCATGCCGGATGGGACAATACGGGCCTGCGAACAGTCACTTTGATGGACGATCTCCTGGCCAGGCATTCAAACCTCTACATGACCATCAAGATCGGTCGCGACAGTCAGGAAGATACCCGTCCCCTTGCCCCTGGACGGAAACTCAAGCCCGAGTGGTTAGCCCTGATTGCTAAGTATCCGGACCGTTTCATGATCGGGAGTGATATCTTCTTCACCCCTCCCATGTCCGAGCTGCGGAGTCCCCCGGGACGGGGCGAATGGGTAAGGGATTTTCTTTCCCAATTGCCGCCCGAGCTGGCCCGGAAGGTCGGCCTTGAAAATCCGAGGGCGGTCTTCAACCTTTCGACACCGTAGAAATCAGTTTCCTTTGTCCGATCCATAAACAAATGATTAACCAATGTGATTCTGGTTATCGAAATTGATAATCGCTTTTTGCCGGTAGAATAACCAACCGGTTAGTAGTGATTAAATTCCTGTAATTATTTCCGGAAATACTACCGACACAATCCGGAGGAACTGATCGGGCACGACGCCCGTAAGGAAAGTCATGATGACGATGGCCGCAATCATGACACCGATCAGGGTCATACCCGCAGGCATTGGCGCCCGCCCTTCCCCTTCCACCGTCATGTACATGATCATGACGACCCGCAGGTAATAGAAGAAGGAAATGATGGTGGCGACAATGGCGATGAGGACGACGCCGAGGTAACCGGCTTCGATGCCGACCTTGAAGAGGTAGAATTTTGCGAAGAAACCGCCCGTCGGCGGTATACCCGCCAGGGAGACCATGAATACCGCCAAGGCGAAGGCATGCCACGGATGCCTTGACGCGAGCCCAGCCAGATCATCTATCCGCAGCGCCTTTCCCTGCCGCCTCGACAGGTAGCTTACAGAGGTGAAAGCCCCCATGTTCATGAAAATATAGACCAGCAGGTAAAAAGCGATTGCCGACGCCCCGCCCTCGGGAATGGCCAATAGTCCGATCAGGATATAACCCGCCTGGGCAATCCCCGAATAGGCCAGCATGCGGACGACACCGGCTTGCCTGAGGGCGGTAAAATTACCGACCACCATGCTGGTCACGGACATGAAGATAACCGCCGTCCAGATCAGGTGCTGGCCGGGCCCGGAAATCCCCGTTCCGAAACGGAGGAGTACGGCAAAGACGGCAATCTTCGGCGCCACCGAAATGAATGAGGCGACACAGACCGGCGCCCCTTCATAGGCGTCGGGGGCCCACATGTGGAAGGGGGCGGCGGCGACCTTGAAGCCCAGTCCCACAAGCATCACCGCAGCGCCGGCCAGAAGCAGCGCCGGGGCCGCGGTGGGGGCGGCAAAAGCCGCCAGTTTCGTTGTTCCCGAGGCGCCATAGGAGAGGGCCAGGCCCAAAAGAAACAGGGCCGAGGCAAAGCTCCCCAGCAAAAAGTACTTGACGGCTCCTTCCATGCCCGCCCGGATGACCTTCATGAAGCCGACGAGGACATAGAGGGAAAGGGAAAGGATTTCGATGCCGAGGAAAATGACGAGGAGGTCCCCCGTGGAGGTCATGATCCCCATCCCGATCAGGGAAAAAAGGATCAGGCTGTAATATTCGCCGGTGTTCTTATGGTCCGGCAGGAAATCCCGGGCCATGACAAAACTGATGAGGGCCGTTGCCAGGATCATGGCCTGGAAGAGGAGGGCGCCTTTGTCCTTTATGATGAGGCCGCCGAAGCCAACCGCTCCCTGATCCCACAGATAGTAAACGGCCCCCAGGGCGGCAATAACGGACAGGACGGCGACAGGGACGATGCCCTTGCCCCGGCCGCCGCCCCGGATAAAGAGGAGGATCGTCGCACCGGCCAGGAGGATGTACTCGGGCAGCAAACAGTAGAGATTAACATTGGGAAGGATCATATTCATAAGTTATCACCTGAGAGTTTTGAATATCGATCGAACATGTCATTCCTGTGAGAGCAGGGATGACGATTTGCCAAGTTTCATAAGAAGTTCAAAGCTCTCCATCTGTGCAAGATTGCTTTGAACGGGATTGGCCGCCACGGAGAGGCAAGCCGTCTTTATGACCGGGCCGCTAATGAGTTGCCGGGATATGGTCTCGACCCGGTCCGTGAAATACGAAGGATACAGGCCGATAAAGAAGACGAGAATCGTCAAGGGTATCATGACCAGTTTCTCCCCCCAGGATAAATCCGCCACCGCGCCCGGGCGCCCCGACCGGTCCGTCTCGAAAAAGACCCGCTGCACCATCCAGAGCATATAAACTGCCCCTAAAATCAGGGTAGTGGCTGAAAGGGCGCCGATCCACCATTCGTAACGGAAAGCGCCCAGGAGGAGGAGGAACTCCCCGACGAAGCCGTTTAGTCCGGGAAGGCCCAGGGAAGACAGGGTCATGATGACGAAGAACGTCGCCAGGAGCGGTGTCCGTGCCGCCAGCCCCCCCAGCCTGTTCATGTCCCGCGTCTTTTGCCGCTCATAGAGGGCCCCGACGAGAATAAAGAGCGCCCCCGTGCTGAGGCCGTGATTGACCATCTGGATAATGCCCCCCTTCATACCGGCCATATTCCCCGCCATTACGCCCACCACGATGAGCCCCATGTGGCTGACACTCGAATAGGCCACCAGTTTCTTCAGGTCGTCCTGGGCAAAGGCAACGAAGGCGCCGTAAATGATGCCGATGACGCCCAAGGCAATGATCGCCGGAGTGAAATATTGAGTCGCTTCGGGAAGGAGGGGCAGGCAGAAGCGCAGGATGCCGTAAATACCCATTTTCAGGAGCACCCCCGCCAGGATGACGCTTCCCGCGGTCGGGGCTTCCACGTGGGCATCGGGGAGCCATGTATGAAAGGGGAAGATGGGTACCTTGATGGCAAAGGCCACGAAAAAGAGGATGAAAATCCCGTATTGCCAATGGGATGGAACCTTAAGCAGTAACCAGGAAACCATGTCAAAGCTGAAGACGCCGCCAAGCTGACGGTTCAGAAAGGCCATCAGGATCAGGCCGATCAGCAGAAATACGCTTCCCGCCATGGTATAGATGATGAACTTGAGGGAGGCGTAGCGGCGGTTTTCACTGCCCCAGATCCCGATGATGAGGAACATGGGAATGAGCATCGCCTCCCAGAAAACATAGAACAAAACGGCATCCAGGGATGCGAACACCCCGAGGATTCCCGTTTCCAAAACGAGGAAGGAGATGAAGTAGGCCTTTTCCTTGAGCTGGACCTTGTTCCAGGATATGAGGACGGCGGCGACGGAGAGAAATCCCGTCAGGGGCAGGAGGAACAGGGAAAGGCCATCAATGCCCAGGTGGTAAGAGACCCCCAGGGCGGCAATCCAGGGAACCTTCTCGACAAACTGAAAACCCGCCTGCTCCGGGCGGAATTGCCACAGCGGCAGGAGGGTCAGCACGAAGGTCGCCAGCGTCGCGATCAGGGCAACCACCTGAATCCATTTCCTGTTTCTCATCGCTAAGACGCCTAAGGCGCCTGCCAGGGGCAGAAAGACGATAAGCGTTAGGAGGGGAATGTCGGCATTAAACAGCATCTTGGCTTAAATCTCCTTAAAATAGTCCGGCAAAATAAAGGGCGGTCCCGACGATAAGAAAGGTCCCGGCAACGATGGAGAAGGCATAATGGCGGAGCTGCCCTGTTTGCAGACCAGCCAGCAGCCGCCCGGCAAACATGGTCAGATATCCCGTACCGTTCACGGCGCCGTCGATGATCCGGCTGTCGATGATCCGGGCGTTGAACCGCGCCAGGATCTTCACGGGCCGAACCAGAAGGACGTAGTTGATGCTGTCCAGTCCGAACCCGCCGGCCAGGAGCGCCGCCGTTTTCGGGAAGGCATCGCCCAGGGCCGCCATCCGGTCCCTCTTTTTTGTAAACATATAAATGGCCGCC
>Ga0247841_10007692_pt1 | contig 15870 bp, 14 predicted proteins | sample LaCruzMarch2015__2_FD_192410 | JGI IMG/M metagenome (GOLD analysis project Ga0247841, IMG submission 192410) | Freshwater microbial communities from meromictic Lake La Cruz, Castile-La Mancha, Spain - LaCruzMarch2015_18m | ecosystem: Environmental > Aquatic > Freshwater > Lake | place: Spain...
ACTATTCCATCAGCTATTTGTAGCTTGCTTGAATCATATATATATCCCGACAAACTATCAAACCCCCAAGCAACAGATAGCGCTCTGACTGGTGTACTTGGTAAAGCCAAAAAGACCCCCCCAGTGAAAGCGACTTTTAAAAATATTACAGCCAAAAATCCCAGGACCCCAAAAAAAGAATATTTTCTTTTTAACCTATATCTTTCGATTTCCTTTTTATCAGAGCTAAACTTATCTGGCTTTACAAATATATATACTGGCAATGAAATAATAAGCTGGAATACTTCTAAGAAAATTATTACAAATGCCAATCCAATCGTTTTTGTTATCCCTGCGTCAACAATTTGTTCTTTCTTTTTATTTATATCTGAAGATATTTTTAAAATGTAATTTAACCACATATACTTATATTAACAATATTATCGATAAAATCCCTAATACTAAAAAAATAATAACAAAATAATTAAGAAAAGTATCTATTTTAGAAATTATTATACTTTGCAAGCTTTGCTTTATATCAAAGGCAACTGTTGGACTAAAATTACTTGAACCAATGCTTTCATCATAGATCATTGCTTTTGCAGAATATTGCCCCGGAGCTTTCTTCCATTTATCATTAATCCCCAACTGCCACTCACCCGTATTATTGGCTTCTCCTAAATATAAAACGCCCATTTCGTTTTTAAAATCTGGGCGATATATTAATAATGCTATTTTAGAAGCAGGCTCGCTTGTGCCCCTAGCTTGTAGGCTCCCGTTTGTTGTTATAAAAAAATTTGTTATCTCGGGGGGTGTTAAGACTTCACTTTTTTCTAATCTATAAAAATCTGCTAAAGATTCCTCAGTTTTTGCTACTTCTTCAACCTCATCTACCTGTGAAACAAAAAAGCCCTGCTTAGTGTCAAAAAACATTGGCAGACCTACAATAAAAATTAATTTAAATGACCACACCGTCAGAATTATAATTAAGGATGATAATGATACAATTCTTCTAATTTTATATGCCCTCTGGTCTCCTGATATGGTTTCCTTGGAAGTCAGATAGAGGGGTAGGGAAATAATGGCTAGTAGTAATTCTATAATAATAATAATTAGCAAATTAAACATAGACGCAATAGAATGTGACGTTACAAGCGCTTTCTTACGTTTATACAAATAAGCTGTAACCGTTAATATTAAATTTGTCCAGTTTTTACGCATAAAAAATGTTGTTTTTTAGGATAATTCGTTAATTTTTTCTACCAATTTGCTTAAATCTGTAGTTGCTTTTTCGTAAAAGCCAACAGCCCCGAGCTTCTTCGCTTTTTCTACATCTGCTTTCTGGCTTAGGTTACTTAAGACAATTACAGGAATTTTTGACAAACGCTTATCCTTTTTTAATATTTCTAGGACTGCAAAGCCGTCCATTTTGGGCATCACCAAGTCTAGTAAAATCAAATCTGGTTTTTCTTTTTTGATTAGGTCCAGACCGGCCTCGCCATTAATCGCAGAAAAAACCTCAAAACCACTGCCTAGCATTTCCACGTTCAATGCTTTTAGCAATATAGCATCATCCTCAACAATAATTAATTTTTTTACTTTAGTCATTTTCTTATTGTTTTACCTTAAATTGAGCCTTTTTTTATTATTCTCATTCTATCATAATTAATCAATATACTAAGGTCAAGCCCAAGCGTTTACCTAGACTGGACGCTTATAATATTTCAATTTAAAGTTGAGTTGTGCTCTTTTATCCTGCATTTCAAATCACTGGTGTGCCCGATGTAAATCGCACCAACCTGTTTTTCACTTATTAATATATACACATAATACATAGCAATTAAGCGAAGCCTTGGCGAAGTTTAATGGCGGGACAGTCCGGTCTGGAACCTTTTGGACGCTTTCCCACAAAATAGATTATATCAGTTTTAAGCACAAAATGGAACAAAATGGTACACACCCAGCGATTTTGAGACTGTACCATTTTCTGGTTGAAAACAGTGCCCCTTTCCTCTATATTGTCCCCTATGAATGAAAAACCAGAGAAACTACGGATTAAAAATGTTTATAATCGGCTGGGAATGATATTGGCGCATACCAATCGCTATGCGTTTGACCCGGCACCAAGATTAGCGAGGGATACTGGGTTGTCTTACACCACGATATATAACATTCTTCACGGTCATAATAGCCCTACCTATTGGACGGCTATCAGAATAACGGAAGCTTTAGAACGAGCAACAGGGAAATGTCTTGATCCCAGGGAAATCATGGGCATAAATGAAAAATTCCCAACAGAATGTGGCTGTCCGTTTATGGGTTGTAGACATTGCGAATACACAGACTTAGATACGACCGTGGTTTCAACCGTTGAGGTGTCTGATAGAGGCAAGGAATAACTTTGTATACTGGAATTCTTTTCAGAATAGGCATAAATTGTATTTATGAAAGAAGCACAGCCAGAAAATGAAATGCACGTAGGTGGTGGTTATTTAGCGCAACCAAAACATAAACCGATGGTTATCCCTCGTGACTTTTTGGCCCAGTTTATTAATGTCGACGTATCTACCGTAGGTAGCGTGATTCAATTTGCTAATAACTATAGCTTTGGTGGCTATCTATTTCCTGATAAAAATGATTCAATCATCGATAAGTTCGTCAAAATTCAAACAAAACACCGCGCAATCATTGAAAAACTTCTACGAACCGGCTCAATTAATTATGCCGATATCCTTCTAATTAACGGGGATTTAGAAAGTACACACCCGAAGATCAGTTTGAGAGGGAAGGTCAATGAACTATTTAATATCGAAGAAGGGTTTACGGTCTATACTCTTGAAAGCTTTGAGGACGAAAAGTCAGAATACAAGGTACAAAGAATTGGTTCTTTTGATGTGGACGAAAAAGCATCTCACATAAAGGTGACCATTGAAAAACCGGCTAATTCAAAAACCCAATGGTATTATCGCCGAATCCAGGATGGAGTAACTAAAATTCAAGATATTTACCCCTCTGAAAAATGGGACGACGCCAGAGATTACATGAAATCAATCATTCTCACCGATGGGAAAATGAAAATAGATGATGTAGGGAGGCCAGTTTCAATTGAGCTGAATTATCGCCTAGGAAAAACTGATTTTAAGAAAGAAGAAATTTCCGCCGTTTGGTCACCTGCAACAGGGGAATCATTTGTGGCAAAAAGAATATGGGATTATCTTAATTCTGAATATTTGGGAACTAAATTCAAACAATGTAAGATTTGTGGCGATATGCACACCGGGAGATCTCAGGATTATTGCACTAAAGAAGAATGCTTCAAGGAGTGGGATTCAAGGAGAAAGCTGATTAAAAAGACATAATTTCCGACCATTTTCCGACTTAAGACTTCCAAAAGACACCGTTTGATACCATAAAGGTGTCTTTTTAAGTAAGGAGAGAAAATGGAAACAGAAAACATGCAGATTGAGTATGTCGAAATAGGCCTACTCAAACCCTACCCAGGCAATCCGAGAGATTTTGACGAAAAAGGTAAGTCAGACTTGAAGCGCAGCCTGAAAAAGTTTGGCTGGACTTCACCTTTGTTAATAAATATGGCTAATGGCAGAGAGTATGTAGTTTTATCGGGTAATATGCGCCTGGAATGCGCTCTTGAAATGAAACAAAAACAAGTGCCATGCGTCAAAGTCATAATCGATAGCCTCGAAAAAGAACGGGAAATTCTGTTACGCATGAATGTTTTAAATGGAAACTGGAACATTGAATTGCTTCGAGACTTTGATATTGAGACGGTGCTTGAGGCAGGTTTCAAGGAATTCGATCTGGCTGGGATATGGGACGAATCGCTTAATACAGAGGAAGACGACTTTGACGTTGAGGCAGAATTAGAGAAAATCAAGACCCCAAAAACTAAATTCGGAGAAATCTACGTTCTTGGCAATCATGTTCTTGGATGTGGCGACTCGACCGACCATGAATTCGTAGAAAAAGTAATGGGTGGCACTAAGGTCGATATGGTCTATTCAGACCCCAAATTTAATTTGTCTCTTTCGTATGACCGTGGGATTGGTGGCAAATCATCATATGGAGGTAAAATCGATGACAATATGAGTGAGGATGATTATCGAGAGTTCCTTAGAAAGTCGATGAAAAGTGGATTAGCGGTAGCGAAACCAGATTGTCATGTCTTTTTTTACAATGACCAACGAAATATTGGGCTCACTCAGGATTTGTATAGGGAGTTAGGGATATCAAATAAGCGGGTCTGTCTTTGGATTAAAAATGGCCTCAACCCAACACCACAGATTGCCTTCAACAAATGTTTCGAAGCTTGTATGTACGGAACGATAGGAAAGCCTTATCTATCCCCCAAGTGCCCTAACTTGACCGAAATCCTAAATAAAGAAATTGCAACTGGCAACAGACAGTTCGACGATATTCTGGACTCGATCGATTTGTGGTTAGCTAAGCGACTGGCGGGGCAAGAATACACTCACCCAACTGAAAAACCGATTACTCTCCACGAGAAACCACTTCGTCGCTGTACCAAGCCAGGGGACGTTGTCTTAGATTTATTCTGCGGATCATCATCAACACTTATCAGTTGCCAGATGCTCAAACGACGGTGCTACACGATAGACATCGACCCTGTATTTTGTGATTTGGCAATTGCTAGGTTCAAAGCGTTGACAGGCCAGGAGCCAAAGTTAATCTCAGGAGACCAAGATGGAAAATAATGTGATCAGGTACGGGGATCTATTCCAATTAGGTGGTCACAAATTAATTTGTGGCGATGCCCGAGACCCCGAGATTATTGCAAAACTACTCGGGAAAGAAAAAGTTAATGTTTTGCTTTGCGATGTCCCTTACGGGATTGGGATTGTTGAAAGTAAGCAAGGATTTGCCGGTTCGGGCAAACACAAAGTAATTGTCAATGATGAGATTCAATCAGATGAAAGCTACGCCGCCTTTACTAAAGAGTGGCTTGAGGCAATCAAGCCATACCTCGCCACCAAGAATAGTTGCTACATTTTTAACTCGGACAAAATGATATTTGCGCTACGTGAAGGGATGCTGAAAGCAGGCCTTAAGTTTTCCCAGCTCATTATCTGGGTCAAAAGTCATGCCGTTATCGGAAGACTCAACTATCTGCCCATGCATGAGTTAGTTGCATTTGGATGGTATGGAACTCACGAATTTCGAAAATCCCAGGATAAATCGGTGCTCTTCTACCCTCGCCCCGCAAAAAGCAAACTCCATGCCACAATGAAGCCCGTCTCCTTACTTCGAAACTTGATTTTAAACAGCTCACGCATCGGTGGCATTGTCTACGATGGGTTCCTTGGATCAGGATCCACCGTCTTGGCCTGTGAGTCTGTGAAACGGAAATGCTATGGCGTTGAACTTGATCCCGAGTACTGCCAAGTGATTATTGATCGCTTTGAGAAAGCGTATGGGGTCAGCGCCGTAAAGGTTGAGAGAGAAGTTGAGAATGACTAAATCCGAATACAAGAAAGCGGCGATCAAGATAAAGAGGCAGAAGCAACTCTTTATCGAACAATTGCAGAAAACACCAATCATTCAGTTGGTATGTGAAAGGTTGGAAATAGGTCGAACCAGCTACTATCGATGGCGTAATGGCGACAAGAAATTTGCAGGTGATTGCGATAAGGCAATCTCTGAAGGTCAGTATCTGGTGAATGATTTGGCGGAATCAATGCTGGTAAATGCAATTAAGGACTGCAACCTCTCGGCTATTCGATTTTGGCTCCAGAATCATCACGCAGATTACAAAAATAGAGTCGAGCTGAGTGGGACGATAAGCCACGCTTGCGAAGAATTAACTAACGAGCAGGAAGTATTAGTGAGGCAAGCCCTCCTCAATGCCGGATTGCTCAAAGAAGGAGAAAATCATGAAGAAGAAAAATAATACTCACAATGACGATCTATTGTGGGAAGAGATTAGAAAAAGTAAGCAAACAAGAATTAAATTGGCAATGGAAAGCCAATATTGGTTCTTTCACATCTACTTTGGCGAAAATGCCAAATGTAAAACTGCCGAATTCCAAAAGGAAATCTATGCATTAACCGAAGATCCGGGAATTAAGCATGCTGTAATTTGCAGTTTTAGAGGATCAGGGAAATCAACTATCGCCACTCTCTGCTGCCCAATATGGTCGATACTTGGGGTACCTGAAAGAAAGTTTGTGTTAATCTTGAGCCAAACCCAACCACTTGCCAAAGCCCATCTCATGAACATTAAGCGAGCCTTTGAAACAAACGAACTACTACGTAATGACTTCGGCCCACTTGAAGAAACTAGTGATGAGTGGGGTTCAATGTCACTGTCACTTCCAAAATACAAAGCCCGAATTAGTGCCGCCTCAGTCGACCAATCCATAAGAGGTCTTCGTCACGGTGCTCACCGACCTGACCTTATAATCGCCGATGACGTAGAAGATATGGCCTCAGCTAAAACCCGTGAAGGTCGGGAACGAACCTGGCAATGGTTTGTATCGGAAGTAATCCCAGCTGGAGACCAAGACACGAAGGTTATAAATATCGGGAATTTGCTTCACGAGGACAGCCTTCTCATGCGACTCAAGGAAAGAATCGATGGAGGAACGCTGGATGCGGTTTACAAAGAGTACCCAATAGTCGGTGCTGACGGTACGTCACTTTGGCCTGGAAAATACCCCGATCAAGCATCACTGGAAAAGCAGCGCCAAAAAGTCATTGATGAACGATCCTGGCTTAGGGAGTATATGTTGAAAATCGTTCCCGATAATGACCAAATCATTATGCCTGAATGGATCAAATATTATGACGAGCTACCACCGAAGGATAAGGCCAATCAATTCATCGGTACCTTTGTGGGAGTTGATTTGGCCATCTCGGAGAGAACAAGTGCCGATTGTACCGCCGTAATTGTGGCTCATGTTTACGGCAACGAAACCAAGGACCGACAATACTACATTGATCCACACTTCATAAATAAAAGAGTGAGTTTTAAACAAACAGTCGAAGAAATTGTCCAGCTCTATCACGGCCTTAAAGACGGGGAAAACGATCCACATATCCTCGTTGAAGAAGTCGGCTACCAGGCCGCTATGGTTGAAGCTCTAAAGGACGAGGACGTATCGGTTAAAGGCATAAAGATTAGGGGCGATAAGTATTCTCGTCTAATGGCATCCGGGATGTTGTTTGAACATGGACGTGTATATTTTCCCAAGAACAAGGATATGAAGGTCTGCATTCAGCAGATACTGGGGTTCGGCGTAGAAAAACACGACGACTTGGTCGACGCTACGACACTTGTTCTAAATTATGTGCATTCAAAAGTCGAATATGGCATCATCTTTGCCATGATCAGTAGGCATGGAGATGACAACGATATCTTCTATGGGATAACGTATAAGGATTAGGGCAATTTAGTGCTGGACTTCCCCTACCCTAGCGGTACCCTTGTCCCATATGGAAACCAAGGATATACAGCTTACCAACACCAAGGCTCGTTGGCTTCCCGGTGAAGAAAACGGCAAACCAGTAGAGGCAGTAGATCCCGTAAAACAACGGGTCAGCTACTGCCTCTACGCCCGTAAATCAAGTGAGGACGATGAACGACAGGCACTTAGTATCGATAGTCAGATCAAAGAGGTAGCCACCCAAGCCCAAATTGAGGGCTTGCACGTCACTGAAATTAGAACCGAAAGCCATTCTGCCAAGGATTCGGGCAAAAGGCCAGTATTCAACAAGCTGGTGGAGGATATCAGGAGAGGACTATTCACTGGGCTTTTGGCCTGGGACCCTTCGAGGATAAGTAGGTGCGGGGGCGATCTCGGTACAATTGTTGATCTGATGGACAGCGGACATCTGGTAGAGATTAGAACCCACGGCCAGGTGTTTCGAAATACGCCGAATGACAAATTCTTGTTGATGATTCTCTGTTCGCAAGCCAAGCTCGAGAACGATAATCGAGGGGTCAACGTCAGACGAGGCATGAAGACCAAGTGTGAGATGGGTTTTAGGCCCAATATGACCCCTCTAGGCTACTTAAATGATCATTACTCTGGTAAGGGCCAGAAGAAGGTGTTTGTTGATAAGAAGAGGGCTCCTATCATCAAGGAGGCCTTTGAAAAGGTGGCATACGAAGATTACACTGGCCGTGACATCTTTAACTGGCTGAAGGAGATCGGATACGGCGGCAAAAGCGGTAAACCCATCACCCTAAGCTCGGTGTACCGAATGCTTAACAACACCTATTATTGCGGTCTCTTCGAATTCCCAACAGGAAGCGGTAAGTGGTATAAGGGGTCGTATCCTCCAATAATCTCAAGGGAACTATTCGATGCAGTTCAGAAACAGCTTGAAGTGGCGCCTAAGAGTCGCCCAGGTACCAAAGTATTCGACTATACCAAGATGCTTAAGTGCGGCCGTTGCGGGTCAGGCATCACCGCTCAAGAAAAGTTCAAAAATCGTAAAGATGGTACCGTGAAAAGATATGTTTATTATCATTGCACCCAAGCAAGAGATTTTGATTGTCCGGAGCCATATATAAGGGAGGAAAAGTTAACTGAGGCTTTCGTGAGCTTTCTAGGGGGTATTCCCATTGAGGAAATCGAAAAAAGGGTGGCATTGAAAACTGAACTGGATAGGTTCAGGAGACTGTCATCAGCAGTGCTCGGTTGCAAAGAGGGCGAGGCACAGACAGAGATTAGCCTTCATAATTTTGCAAAATATGTGCTAACAGAAGGCACAAGAGAGGAAAAGCGAGAACTGATAACTTGTCTTGATACAACAATTTATCTTAAGGATAGAGAGGCGTACATACAGAGTTAGCTAGAAGTTTTCGTAATAATCAGCCGACCTAGAAGCAGCTTCGATTATCGCCCATGGCCAAGCAACGAGTTGCCAAAAACCAACAGTGACTATGCTAAGAGCGAGGTTTAGCCAGAACTTCCAGGCGTCCCTTTTATACGTATATAGCCATGTCCAGTAAGACAGAAATACCGCTAACAATACGGCAGTAGCCTTTTTCTTGGGCTCCCCTGTAGATTTTTTGATCTGAACTCCGCAGTGTACGCAAATTACCGCCTCTTTTTTAATGGCCTCACCACAACTGGGGCAGAACATTTCGTCGGATTGCTTTAATCTTTTTTCGATTGCCATGAAGATTTCTAGTACTGGCTCTTGGTTTTGCTAAATACTTTACCATTACTATAAGTAACCATAATTGAACCGGAATCGGTAAAAACATTTCCATAGGTACAAAGCTTGCTTGTGCCTATGCCTTGCATTGTGCTTTCAGTACAGTTGATTGGATCTTTAGTGATAATTTCTTTCACCTGAGCCTCAGTCATGCCCGTTTCGACTTGGGCGTAAATATCGTCAATATTGAATTTCTTAGTCTCTACTTTCGCCGGCTGAGCTGTGTTTGTATTGCTTGTGCCACTATCATTTGTATTTGTGGCAGATTTACCGCCACCTGCCACTGCACCGATAATACCGAGGACAAATAATCCCAAGAGAACGGTTAGAACTTTATGCCTAACAAACCAATTACGAAGATCTGCACCGCAGTGCTTACATTTCTTTGCGCCGTCTGCAATTTCCTCTTTGCATTTTGGACACTTTTTCATGATTTCTCCTTTTTGTTAGTTAATTAACTTAATAATGGCTCCATTGTAGCATAAATGATAACAGAGTGTTAGTAGTTTATTTTGTTCTCAAAACCTATTCTTAACATATGAAAGATGGTACTAAAAATGTTAGTTTTCTTAAGTTTAGAAATACTTTAGGCAAAAACGTTCAAAGGATAAGAAAAGGAAAAGGTATTAGCCAAGAAGAATTGGCCAGTTTGGTTGGTGTTGATCGGGTAGCAATCGGCTACATTGAACAAGGCATACGGTCGCCTAAACTGGAAACATTATTTTTGATTGCAAAAGCTTTAAATATACAGCCAAAAGATCTGTTTGATTTTTAGCTATCTTCGATTAGGGTGTCCTAGATCTGTTAGCTAAATGGCTCTCTTTGAATTGTAATTTCCCTGATTTTTAGGTAATCTTTAATCAAATGGAAGGATCTGAGCAATCACAATTTATGGGTGAGCAACCGAAACTTTCCTCTGACGTTTATCGGGATATCCGAGACGAGGGCGGCGAACGGGAAAGTGTCGAATTCTCAGAACAGCAACTGGCAAAGATAGAACAAAAGAGAAAGGTTCTATCCTCTTTGGCGTACTTCATTGGCAAGGATTTTCAGATTCCTGTCGAGCTAAACGAACCCGGCATGGGATGGCATTGGGATTTTAAAGATAATATAATAAGGATTGACCCCGTAGATCTTCTTGAGAAACCAATGGATTATCTCCGATTCGTTATTTCGCATGAAGGAGGCCACCGACGTATTTCTCGAACTGAATCTATCCCCCTAGAAGTTTGGAAGTGTCCAGGTTTTTCTATCATGATGAATGCAATCGAAGATCCAAGAGATAATAATTTTGTTGCCGAAAACTATCCACGATTTCGAGAGCAAATGGATGTTGCCTATCAATCTAGTATAGACCTCGAACAAAAATCTAAGGAGAAAGCCGACGAGAGGCTGGGTTATCAGCCTCGCTTTATGCAAGCCAGTTTTGAATATATTGAGCAATGGTACAAACAACAAAAAGGAGAAGAATTCTCGATTGGTGAAGACTTGCCCCAAGACGTCAGGGAAGTAGTCGAGAGGACCCTAGAGGCAGCTAGTGACTCTTGGTGGCGTTATCCTACAAGGGAAGAAGCTGACAGTAGCGAGGACACAATTAAACGCTACGCCGACGCTTCCTATCGAATTAATCTAGAGAGAATTTGGCCAGAATTTCAAAAGCTCGTTGAAAAAGATATGGAAGACCAAGAAATGCAAGAATTGCTAGGCGAACTTCAGCAGGGGCAAGGAGGGGGCAACGAGGGCGGAGAAAGTGGAGGCAAAGGGATCCCTCAGGAACTAAAAGATAAGCTTACCCCTGAAGAGCAAAAGTCCCTTGAAGACGCAATTGAGCAGGCTCTAGAAAAAGCTCAGCAGGGGCAAGAACAGGCAGGAGAAAATGAAGGACCGGAGGGCAATCCAATAGACTTGAGCTCCCTTTCAGAGGAATTAAAGCAGAAGATAAAGGACTATATTGATTCCTTGCCAGAGGATAAGCAACAAGAATTGGCTGAGAAAGCCGAGCAAGCTATTAAGGATTTCGAAAAAGAGTTAGCCGATGAGCTAGAAGGCAGACTTGCCGACAGCCCAGACAAAAAAGTCGAAAGGGGTGAAATTTCTGAAATGCCTGCGGAGAAAATTAGTACTGAGCCTGGGCCAATTAAACCAGAAGAATCTGACGAGGTCAGAAAATATCGGGAAATGGTTGAGAAGGCACTTCAGAAAGATACTGATGCGTACGAAAGATATCGCAGAGAAGTCCTCCCTGTTATTGATCAGCTCGAACAAGATCTCAGAGAAATATTTGTTAAAAGAAGATCTGGTCAATGGGAAAGCGGATTCAGAACAGGTAAAAGAATAGATATTAAGAGAAGAATCCAAGAAAAAGCTAAGGGCGTTTCGGCTATGGAAAGCAAGTCTTGGGAAAAAAGAGAAGTGCCTCAAGAAAAAGATTACGCCGTTACCTTACTTGCTGATTTATCTGGCTCAATGCGAGGACAAAAAATTGAAGAGACTTTCAAAGCCGTAATTGTCTTGGCGGAAGTACTAAATAGGCTATCGATTCAAACAGAAATACTTGGCTTCAATGATAAGGTTTATGAATATCAGAGATTTGGGGAAGATATTTCCAGTCAGATTCGGAGAGACATGGGAAGGATGCTTCACGAAGTTTCTGGTAGCGGATCTAGATGGAATGATGACGGCTGGGCTCTAGATCAGGCTTCTGAAAGGCTTGCAAAGCAAAAAGCCAAAGAAAAGTTTCTTATTGTTCTATCCGATGGGCAACCGGAAGAGTCCCCTGCTCACCCGAGGCAACAATACGGCCTCAGCTCTGTGATACAAAGAATTCTAAGTGAAACAGACCAGAAGCTTGTTGGGCTCGGCGTCGGCCCCAATACGGGACACGTAGAGGGCTATTATCCAAACAGTGTTTCGAATGTGAACATTAAAGAAATGTCAGAAAAATTAGCCGATCTTGTGCGTGAGGCTATTGCTAATTTTGACAAATTTTAATAAGATTACGTTATGATAAAGCAAAAATTCTCAACCTTTCTTGATGACGCTCTCTCGCAAAAAGAAGTCTCATTTATTATAGCCGAGCATGAGAACGAACTCTCTCAATTTCAAAGATGGCTTGACGATAAGGGCTATCAAGGTGTGGAAGGCGCCACTAAACTTTTGAGTATGGCGAAACATAACAAAAAACTTTATTTAACATTAGATTCTGAAGATGCAAAAAATGATTATGATTTTGCCGTTCAATATCCAACGGGTCAGGTAGAACTTTTTGATCCAAAGGCCATGAAAGGTATGACTGAAATTGTTGAGTATAAAGATCGTTCAGTTATTTTCTTAGTTACTAAGCACCATTTGTCACAAATAGAAAAACAGAATTATAATTTTCTCTCAATTGTAGGAATAGCTTTCAGACCGGAGGCTCATCATGCCTAGCTCACCAGAATTTAGTTTCACTAATATTGGTGGCCAAGGAGCTGAACAAGATCGGCCAACCAAAGATAAGCAAGTGGCAGAAAAATCGGACATCCAACCATCTCCCACCCAAGAGGATGAGCACTCGGTCTCTTATCTTGGAGTTAGGTTGGAGAAAGCCCATGTCCCAAGTGATTTTGTGCCGGATAGAGAAAAGTATACAGATTATATTGAGGACCGATTCGCTCTTGAGCTTGAACAAAAAATCGCTGTTGGTTTTGCTTCTGGAGATCCTTCGCTAGTTGAGGGCGGAACCAGCATTGGTAAAACTACGACTGTTCGAAAAATGTGTGCAGAGTTGGGCTGGGAAGTTCACTATGCCAACTTAAATGGTGCAACCGACGTAGAAGACTTAATGGGACGATATATACCAAACCCCCATCGAACTAAGCCCGATGATCCCGAATTCGTCTTCGCTGACGGTAAGGTAACCGCAGGATTAAGAAAAGAAGAAGGTAAGACTAAGGTTATAATTTTAGACGAGTTTAATGCAGCAGCCCCAAACATTGTTATTCGTCTCCATGAGGTTTTAGATGCGATGGAGCGAAGCGGGGAAGTTGTTCTTTCTGAGGACGCTTCGGAATCTGTACCCGTTTCAAAACAACAAACCAAAATTATTGCCCTAACAAACCCTCCGGGTAAGGGTTACTTTGGTAGAGAGCCACTAGACCCAGCTCAACTCAGGCGTTGGGTTTATCTCAAGGAAGCCTCGAATTTACCCGAAAGCACTTTCTCGTTTTCGACAAAGGCACTTTTCGGTCTAGAAACAGGGACGGAGACTGTTCCCCAGGAAGCATATCTACAGTCTAAAGACGGACTAATGTCGCCAGAGCAAATTGCTGAAATCCCAGGAATGGGTGAGCTAGAAGCTAAATATGAAGAATTTCACAAGGCAGCCAACGAACTGCTTAGACTAAGAAAAGTTGGCGCCGATCAACCGCAGCAATTTACCTTTGACGATAGAATGGAACCGAGAAGAGTAAGAGATTTTGTTTTAAGGTTCTATAATGGCGATATCAATGAAACCTTTCAGAGAGCCCTTAGATACTACTATTCAAATAAACTAGAATCTTCCGAGGATCGACAACAGCTCGAGGAACTGATTAGCCATGTTGCCTACGTTCCACAGCCTGATTCACGGCGTCTTGGTCTCGAAGCAGAGGCAAGGGCTGAAAAGACAAGTCTCAAAGGGAAGGTCGATCAGGAATTAGCAGATCTGATGGCCGACCCAACTATCCCAGATTCTGTAAAGGAAGCCCTGTCATCAGGAGAGGCAAAGCTTTCTGCGGATGTTTTGGAACAAATGAAGGAAGCTAGGGAGATAATGGGCAAGGGGTTCATGGGTCCCGAGGAAATTAAAACTGCCTTCGATTTTGAGCCAGCACCATCAACAATTCCAGAGATTCCATTCGATAGGAGCGAATTGCAGCGAGCCGCAGAATTAGGTCAAATGCTTGTACTTAGGGTTGGAAAAACAGTGGACGGAAAGCCTATGACAATGGATAAGATTAGAGATATTCTTTCCAATAAAGTAAAGGATGGCGGTAAAGTTCTTTATAACACAGACTGGTACAAGGATGAGGCATTCTTTAAGGATGAGCAGATCGAGCCTTGCTGGGCATTAACATCAACAGAGGTCATCCCTAGCTCAACCAATAAGAACTATTTGGAACAAACCGAAGCAATCGTAGATTACCTAAAGAGTGAAGTTTTTGCGGGCAAGCCGTTACCGAAGGAATATCAGGATGCGATAGCCCAGTTTGAAGGGCAAAAAGCAGAGATTAGTAGCTTGATAGATAGTGACTGGAAAGCAGCAGCTGAAAAACTGGAGAGTCTTTCAATTACTCAAATGACTCGACAAACTCCGGCCGAAGCAATTTATGATCTCATTATGGCATATCAAAATAACGAGGAGAGGCTACTCCCTGACATGTACACATGGACATCCAGACGTGGTTCCGTCGGCTACCTCGTCTATGTCGGCTATTTCGAGTCGGATGGCGTGTATGTCTACAGCGTTAGCCCCGGCTCTCGGTATGACGCTCTCGGCGTTTCTTTCTCCCGCAGTCTTTAGCTTGATTATTTGAGATTTGTTATTTGAAACTTTGATTACCGCCGAAGGCGGTATCGGCAAAAAATTTATAGACTAATAAGGATAAATTATGAGCGAATTCGGACCATCACCAACACCAGAAGAAGCAACCGGAATAGAAGAAAAAGAAACACAGGGCATTGCGATTGCTCATGAAATTGCTGAACTTAGAATTAGTGCTCGTAGCGAGGCTGACTATGAAGCAGTTCTGAAAAAAACTCGTGAATTAAGGAGATTCTTTGCGGTTGGCTCTGAATCACGGCTTTCTGGTGAAGTAATTGAACAGATGAGAAGGGCCCGAGAGATTATCGGGAAGGAAAACTTTGTTGGTCCACCAGAAATCCAAATTGCTTTTGGTTTTGAACCTGAACTCTCGACAGTACCCGAAATCCCATTTACCGAAGATGACCTAGAAAAGGCCAAAGAATTAGAGCAGATGCTTGTATTAAGAGTGGATAAAGCTCCCGACGGAAGTCCGCTGACGATGCAAAAAATTAAAGAGATAACCGGTAATAAAGTTAAAGATGGCGGAGAGGTCTTTTACGATCAGGACTGGTACGAAGATGAGGAATTCTACAAGGGAGAAACGGTTAATGCTGGTTGGGCGCTTGTATCAAAAGAGTTCATCCCTGAATCGACTAGCAAAAACTATCTTGAGCAAACCGAGGTTGCCATCGATTATTTACGAAACCAAGTTTTTGCTGGAAAGCCTTTACCAAAAGAGTATCAAGACGCCATAGATGAATTTGAATCCCAAAAAACAGAGATTGCGGGTTTGCTCGGGAGTGATTGGCAGTCAGCGTCAGAGAAGTTGGCAAAGCTTTCCATTACTGGTTTAATCCGTCAGTCACCCGTTGAAGCTATTTATGACCTCACCACACACTTTCAAAACACAGAGGAACGATTACTCCCAGAAGCATATGCCTGGACATCCAGGCGTGATTCCGGCGGCAGCCTCGTCGATGTCGGCGATGTCGGGTCGGATGGCGTGGGTGTCTACGACGATGGCCCCGGCGATCGGCGTGGCCTTCTCGGCGTTTCTTTCTCCCGCAGTCTTTAGCTTGATTATTTGAGATTTGTTATTTGAAACTTTGATTACCGCCGAAGGCGGTATCGGCAAAAAATTT
>Ga0247841_10007693_pt1 | contig 15868 bp, 12 predicted proteins | sample LaCruzMarch2015__2_FD_192410 | JGI IMG/M metagenome (GOLD analysis project Ga0247841, IMG submission 192410) | Freshwater microbial communities from meromictic Lake La Cruz, Castile-La Mancha, Spain - LaCruzMarch2015_18m | ecosystem: Environmental > Aquatic > Freshwater > Lake | place: Spain...
AGAAACGGTAAATGATTATTTAGCAGTGGCTTAAAGGTCAGCAACGGATATTTCGCTGGACATTAGTTTGGGCAGTAGATTATCTCTAACTTCAGCAAGTTTGCGGTTTTCTATACGATTTAAAATGATCTGATCATAGATTGGAGATAGCAATTCACCAATTTTTTTATAGGAATCGCTGTCAGGGATTAACACAAGCGATGATGATAGATCTTCACGCTTAATGTGACCCATAGTAGTAGCTTTATCGGCTGCAATTGCAATAAACTTTTGAAGATGATAATTTGTCCAAACATAGTAAAACCACTTATCATAGATGTTTGATGTTACTTTGAAAAGGTGCTGATTTAAACCGCAAGTGCCGCCACACCAAAAATCAACAAGAAGGCTGCCTGACCAAGAAAAGATAACATCGCCATCACGCACTATATATTCAGGATTTATGTTTGTTGCACATTGCTCGCTTGATGCATCGCATGAACCTTGTCGGAGCTCTTTGATTTTTAATACTGGTATACCTTGCTCATCAGCATTAGGACGAAATTTTTGCATTGCAAGTCCATTAAGGTATTGAGCAATGTCAAGGAGACTGCCGACTGTCCATGTAATAGGTTTTTTACCGAGTTCGCAATCCTCTAACTCCTCACCGTTGTACTTGGAAAAATCTATGAACCAGCTTTTGAAAATAGCCTGTGCCATCTGCTCTAAATAATCATTTATAAAACGAAGGGAGAACATAATATGTCGGAAAAAGTAACAAGCATTGAAACATTTTTGGATAAACTTCCTCGTTTAAGCGAAAAAATGACAGGAAACTATTATTATCGCGGACAAACTGATGTGGATTATAAACTTCTCCCTGCTGTATTAAGGGGTAACTTAGAAGCAAGGGAACGCGAAATATATAATGAAGTGTTGACAGAGTGTTCGAGCGATTTTGTTGAAATACAATCCCATGCAGAGATTTTATCAAAAATGCAGCATTATGGAATTCCAACAAGGCTTTTTGATATAACAAACAATCCGTTAGTAGCTCTATATTTTGCTTGTGAGACTAACGAATCCAAAGACGGCGTTGTTTATTATATGATGCCAGATAGCAGAGATGGTGTAAAATCTTTTGATAGCGACACTATTTCTTTGCTGTCGTGCTTGCCACGTTTTAGCAATAAAGATAAATCCAACATGAAAGAATTAATAAAAACTATACGTCAAGGTAAAATTAGCGAAAAGTGTACAGAAGCTGAAATTAAAGAATTCAATAATGATAACATAATAAAAAGGTTGCTACATGAAGTAAAGAAGGAAAAGCCAGCATTTGAAAACATTATAATTCCAGATGATTTGATAAAGAAATTCTTTTTTCTTCCTCGAAAAAATAATGCACGAATTATTAGGCAAGGTGGCGGATTTGTTATATTTGGCTTGGATAATCCTTTTTCTAATGGAATAAATCGAGAAGAATTTAACTTTTGTCATAACAAAATAATTATTGATAAAGGCTGCAAAACAGATATAATTAATCAATTATCATGTTTTGGCATATCAAAAGCGACCTTGTTCCCTGAATTATACACATTTGCTGAACACTTAAAAGAAAAGTATTTGAGGTGAAATTTAATGCCGTTTACAGAATCAAATTATGAAAATGCAGTATTGGAACTATTAAGCAAACAACTGGGCTACCATTATATTGGAGGTCCTGATGTTGTGCGTGATTACCGCAATCCACTATATGAGGATTTATTGCTTGATAGCCTGCTAACTGTCAATAGAGGTATGCCAGTTGATGCAATTAATGATGCTATTTATAAACTTAAAAACTTTGAAAGCGGCAGCACTCAGCAGAAAAATGCCGTGTTTATGGATTACCTTCAAAACGGTGTGCCTGTAAAATATTTTGTGAATGGTGAGGAACGCTCCTCTCTCGTCTATCTAATTGATTTTGATAATGTAAATAACAATTCCTTTTATGCTATTAATCAATGGACATACATAGAAAACAGTGAAAAACGCCCAGATGTGATGCTTTTCATTAACGGCTTGCCTCTTGTTATGATTGAACTAAAATCCCCTTCACGTGAAGAAACCGATTCATCCGAGGCTTACCGTCAATTACGCAATTATATGCAAGAGATACCCTCAATGTTTATCTACAATGCCATTTGTGTTATCAGTGATCAAGCTATTTCAAAAGCAGGAACTATTACATCCAGTGAAGATAGATACATGGAATGGAAAACCACAGACGGTAGTTATGAAAACACGCAATACGCTCAATTCGACACTTTCTTTGAGGGCATGTTTGAAAAAAATAGATTTCTTGATATTATTAAAAACTTTTTATGTTTTTCTAAAGAAAATGACGGTGATGCAAAAATCCTCGCAGGTTATCATCAATACTTCGCAGTGAAAAAAGCAATAAAGTCAACCCTAAAAGCTACTGAAACAGACGGAAAAGGTGGCGTTTTTTGGCATACACAAGGTAGCGGAAAATCTCTGTCCATGGTGTTTTATGCAAAACAACTACAACAAGCGTTGCAAAGCCCAACAATTGTTGTTATAACCGATAGAAACGACCTTGATGACCAACTTTTTGGACAGTTTGCAAGGTGTAAGGATTTTCTTAGACAAACACCAGTTCAAGCAGATAAAAGAAAATTGTCAGATGATGATAAAAAATATAATAAAAGCATAAGTAAAAACAAAAAACAAATTATTGGTTTAAAAGATTGGCTATTAAATCGACAAGCAAACGGTATTATATTTACTACAATGCAGAAATTCGAGGAATCAGATGAGCCATTATCTGAACGCAGAAATATTATTGTTATGGCTGACGAAGCCCATCGTGGGCAATATGGACTCGAAGAAAAGGTTAATGCAGAAACAGGAAAGATAAGTGTTGGTACAGCTCGAATTATTCGTGACAGCTTGCCTAACGCTTCCTTTATCGGATTTACTGGTACTCCTATCTCCTCCAAAGACCGCAGCACTCGTGAGGTGTTTGGTGACTACATAGATATTTATGATATGACGCAGGCTGTTGAAGATGGTGCAACTCGACCTGTTTACTATGAAAGCCGTGTTATACATCTTAATTTAGATAGAAATGTGCTTGCACTTATAGATAAAGAATATGATATTATGGCTGTTAATGCAGACCCATACTCAATAGATAAAAGTAAAAAAGACCTCGGGCAGATGGACAGCATCCTTGGTGCGCCACAAACAATTAATGCACTTGTGAATGATATTATCGACCATTATGAAAACAACCGACAATATGAACTTACAGGCAAGGCTATGATTGTTGCCTACTCACGCTCTATAGCTATGAAAACATACCGAAAACTTCTTGAAAAACGTCCGAATTGGAAAGAAAAAATCGGTGTTGTAATGACATCCGGTAATGATGACCCAGAAGATTGGCGTGCGGTTATTGGCAACAAGAAAAATAAGGACGAACTTGCCAAAAAATTTAAAGATAATGAAGATCCAATGAAAATAGCAATTGTTGTTGATATGTGGCTCACAGGATTTGATGTGCCATCTCTTGCGACAATGTATATTTATAAGCCAATGAGTGGACATAACCTTATGCAGGCCATCGCCCGTGTAAACCGCGTTTTTAAGAACAAAGAAGGCGGTCTGGTTGTTGACTATGTTGGTATCGCAAGTGCATTAAAACAGGCAATGAATGACTATACCGCACGAGATAAAAATAACTATGGTGAGCAGGATATCGCAAAAGCAGCACTTCCAAAATTCCGCGAAAAGCTTTCTATTTGCATAGATTTCTTCCACAATTTTGACTATTCAAAATTTACTACTGGTACCGACTTAGAGAGAGCGAAGGCAATCAGTGGCGGCGTGAACTTTATGGCTGACCCACAAAAAACTGAGGATAAAGATAAATTTATCAAAGAAGCATTATTGCTCCGCCAAGCATTGTCATTATGTCGTAGCTTATTAAACCCTGACGAGAGATTTGAAGCGGCATACTTTGAGGCAGTTAGAACACTGCTTGTTAGACTTTCAGGTGGTGGCGGTAAAATAACACCACAAGAAATAAATGAGCGAATCAATGCGCTGTTACAGCAAAGTATCAAAAGTGAAGGCGTTATTAACCTTTTTGCCGATGTGAAGCAAGAATTTTCATTATTTGACCCTAAATTTCTTGAAGAAATTGCTAAGATGAAAGAGAAAAATCTTGCTGTTGAGTTACTTAAGAAACTTATTGCAGAACAAGTAAAACTATATAGAAGAACAAATGTAGTTAAATCCGAGAGATTTTCCGACATTATCGCTCGTGTTATGAATTCGTATCTAAACGGAATGCTCACAAACGAAGAAGTAATCGAGGAACTCTTGAAGCTTGCAAAGGAAATGGCAGAAGCTAATGCCGAAGCTGATGAACTCGGGCTTTCAGCTGAAGAATTAGCTTTTTATGATGCTTTAACAAAGCCACAAGCAATAAAAGATTTCTATCAAAATGAAGAGCTTGTTGCAATTACGAAAGAACTGACAGAATTGCTGAGAAAAAGCAGAACCATTGACTGGCAGAAGAAAGAAACGGCACGTGCAGGTATGAGAAAGATGATTAAACGATTGCTAAAGAAATATAAGTATCCGCCAGAAGGTATGGAAGATGCCGTAACTATCGTTATAAGCCAATGTGAAATGTGGACGGATAATGCATAAAAATTTATTTAGAGAGGTATGGCATAATGAGTAATCTTATTGATAATAGTATAACGATATACGAGGCACTACATTATATCAAAACTGGAAAATATATAATGCCAGCTTTTCAAAGGCAATATGTTTGGACGATGGAACAAATTGAAAAACTTTGGGACTCCATTTTGTTAGATTATCCAATTGCCACATTTTTATTTTGGCATGTTGATGATTCTAATGTGACAGGGGACACATATTTTTGTAATTTTTTATCCGATGTGATTTTTGATAGCAGAAAATCAGCCGATAGTGCAAATTACGAATTAATAAGTATTAATGTTAAAGATACGGATACCGCAATATTAGATGGTCAACAAAGATTAACATCATTATTTTTATCATTATTAGGCGAAGCGTATATACGCCCAAAAAACGCTAGAAAAAAAGGCGGTGATAGAATTATTACTAAGCTGCTTATTGAACTAAATAAAAATAAAATTTCAGTTGATGAAGATGAGTATAATAGCAAGAAGTTTGATATAAAGTTTAGTGATAAGGTTGGGCGGTTAAGTCCAACACAATTTGAGTTAAAAAGCATTCTTGATGAGAAATTTCAAAATGAAGCCACAAGGGAAAATGCAATTGAAGAAGCAATTGCGAATGTTCCTGCGGATAGTAAAGAGTATGCTCGAAATATTTTGCAGAAGTTGTATAGAAAGCTTTTTGATGAAAAACTAATTAGATATACAGAAATTGCAGATATGAACCAAGATGATGCCCTCGAGATGTTTGTAAGATTTAATAGTGGGGGGAAACCGCTCCGCAAATCTGATATCACAATGTCAATTCTTGAGGCGTACTGGCCTAGTGCAAGAAACGAATTTGGAAAAATCCTAGTTGACTCCTATGAGGGATTTGGAACAGACTTTATTATTCGTGCTGCACTTATGTTATATGGAGATGTTGTAAAATCTAATATAAACAAAGGTATTGCAGAAACTCTAAAAAATGATTGGGTTGAGTTTAAGAAATCATTAACTAATCTTGAAAGTCTGCTAGAAGAAATGAAAATAGAGGTTAGTCATTTTTCAAGTAGCTGGAATGTTTTGCTACCAATTATTTATTATATTTATTATAATTCAGAGTACAGTAATAATCTCGTTGCAATTCGTGCATATTTGCTCAGAGCGATATTCTTCACTTATTTCCAGTCAGGTACCACTGGTAAATTACAGCAAATGAAAAGTAGCATCAACAGTTTTGACTATGAAATCACTATTGAAATGCTTGACCAGATAAACGATTTGCGAGTGACGGAAGGGAAAATTGAAGATGTACTCAATTCAGAAAAAGGTGGTAGAGTTGCGGGAGAAGTTCTTTACTATTTAAATCTTAATTGGATAAATAAAAACTTCAAATACGAGCAAGACCATCTTCATCCGGACAATAGATTTAACGGCAATAAGCCCATTTCAGTTTCTGTGACAAATTGGAAAAATTGGCGAGGTATGCGCAATAAACTCCCGAATCTTCATTTGCTTGAAGGAAGAAGTAACGGTAGTAAAAATGATATGCGACTTATTGATTATTACAATGATATGAATGATGAGCAAAAAGCAAGGTTTTTTGAAGATGCGATGATTTCAGGGGATGTGTCGCTTGAGTTTGAGGATTTTGATAAATTCTACGAGGCACGTAAACAAATTTTAACTTTGAAAATTCGTGAACTGCTGATTTAAAAGTCAATGTAGATTTGCATGCCTACGCTTCCGATTTGTCAAACGAACTACTCACTATCAATATTATTGAACGTATTGAGAAAATTCCACAGCTTGGTGTTATTAGAGTTTCAAAATATTCAAGACCTCTAAATTAGATTGCACTAAAACTGTGAGGGCAGACCAACAGCATTAAGATGGTGGTTATAATTTATGGGGTATAAATTTTAAATATATTATTAAATTAGGAGGATTTTTTATGATGAAAAGAAAAATAATTACTGTTTTTGGGGCTATGTTTCTCCTCGTTCTTACTCTTTCTGGGTGTGTCAAGTTCGAAATGGACGTGAAGGTTAATCCGAACAATAGCGCAGATGTCAATGTAACATTTTTAATTAACAGTATGGTTGCTGGAATGGCAAGCAGCGAGGGTGGCAACGGTATCAACCTTGATGAAATGAAATCCTCTGCCGAGAAAGCCGGTTATACTGCAACAAGCCAAAAAGAGGGGAATATGATAGGGTACAAGTTTGCAAAACACTTTAAAAATGTAAATGAGCTCTCGAAAGACGGAACTACTCCATCCAACTTACAAGATCTATTCAAGGAAGGTAAATCCCAAGCCAACATTTTTACTATTAAAAAAGGACTCTTACAAAATACATACTCGGTCGATTTAGATATGGACTTGGATTCAATAAAGCCACCTAATGAAGACGGAAATGAGTTTGCAGGTTCAATATATAAGTCAATGATGTCGCAAATGGATTTCAAATTTAAGTCTACACTCCCAATTAAGACCGTATCCAATAATGCGAGCAAGGTCAGTGATGACGACAAATCGCTCGAATGGCAACTGATCCCTGGGCAAAAGAATAAAATCAAGATGGAATTCAAAGTTTGGAATACAACAAATATAATACTTATAGCTGTTGGTGGGGTTATTCTACTTGTAATTCTATTATTGCTGGTATTCCGCAGACAAAAGAAGACCAAAGAATTAATTGTGGATTCTGAAGAACAGAATATGAGAATTCCAGTCGGACAGACTGGCAGTGCTAATCTTAATCAATCCGATTCGCAGCATGAAATGAACGATATAAACCAAAATAAACAGAATCAAGTTGATTAATCAACTATAAAAAATCGTTTAACTTGGTAGCTTCTCATCTGTGTAGTATAACATTTTATATACTACACGGCAACTATCCTAACACAAGGGGGTTAAAATTGACTTTTTAGTAATTCCCCAAAATAATATTTTTTTTAGAAAGGTTGTTGTAATATGCTAAAAAACCCAAAGGTGATACTTGCAAATCTTATGATTATGTCTCTAATGATTAGTAACATTGTATTTGCAGAAAGTCCTATTAAAGTTAATTTGGATGGAAAGATAATAGATTTTGATGTTGTTCCTCAACTAATAGATGGTAGAACAATGGTTCCTTTAAGAAAAATCTTTGAAGCAATGGGGGCAACAGTTAGTTGGGATGATACAGCACAATCCATTGAAGCAAATACCGATGTATGTTCAGTAAAAGCAAGTATAAACAACACAACGCTTACAGTAAATGGAACACCTAAGACTTTAGATGTTCCACCGATGTTGATAGAAAGCAGGACTCTTGTGCCTGTACGATTTGTTGCCGAAGCGTTTGGAGCAACGGTTGATTGGAATGAAAAAACATCAACAGTTAATATTAAGAGCCAGAAAATTAGTTCTAATGTTCAAAATAACGGCGCAAATGCTTTGCAAAACTTTACCGATGGATTTGAAAAGGCAGATTATACCAAGGCAACATCTAAAAAATATGTTAAAGGGAGTATCATTGATGCTGGCTCTAAATTATATTTAAAATGCACTATCAATAAAACAGAAGTATATGGTACAGATACTTCCACTGGCAAAGCAATATTAGGTTATATTACAGATGATAACAATAAAAATTGGTTAGTTCTATTACATAGTACTGCCGTTGTCAATGAAAATGAGTATGATAATATTATTGGGAAATCCGTCATTTTGCTTGGCGCGTACAATGGATATTCCTCCACTGATGAGATGCCTATAATAACTTTGTATAAACTCTACGTTGAACAAACCGGAGAAATTAAAATAGGTCTTGATACGCTTTTATTAGAAGAAGAAGAAGATAATAATGTCGCTTCAAGTAGTGTACCTACAAAAACCATTTATACTGTGGATGGAAAGACAATTAACATCCCTGAATCAGAAGTTGAAGCATATAAAAAATTATGTTGGTACACAGAGCCTGTACAGATTATGTATGCAACAGACGGAAGAGTATCTGCTGTCGCTCAAAATAAGGTTGAATCATATAAAAAAGATGGTTGGTATTTAGAGCAAATTGTAAAGATGTATGCAGCAGACGGAAGAACTATGTATATTGAAAAATCTAAAGTTGACGAACAAAAAACGGTTGGTTGGTATTTAGAACCTGTCTGTATCATGTATGCAGCAGATGGCAGTACAACTATAATAGATAAAAGTGAATTGGAACAGTACCAGCAAAAAGGGTGGTATCAATACCCTGTTATAACTGTATATGCAACTGATGGCAGTTCAGCTTTAATTAACAAAGAAGAACTTTCAGCTTACGAAGAGAAAGGTTGGAACACAGAATGCCTGCCAGACGCCTCAATTAACGTGCCATATAAGAATGTTGGTTTTGGAACTGTTCAAGGTGTTATTACATGGCAGTATAACAAATTTGTTGGGACTAAGGCTGATGTTGGTGCACAAGTACTTCTTGTACCAATTAACCACAAACCTTGTGCAGCTGATGCTAATACATTAAATTCAATGAAAAATTATTTTGATAAATCATGTTATTCAACCGAGGTCGATGGAATGGGAAATTACTATTTAGATAATATTCCTGCTGGTAATTATATAATAATTATTATGTCAGAGGCAACAAATCAATCTCCAGATTATCAAAAAATTTATTCCGATTATGTAGCAAAAGGATCGATTTCTATAATGTTTTCAAAAAAAGGCATTGAAAATTTATTGCGCAATATAAGACTTAACAGTTCTGTGTTTCAGAACATAACTGTTACAGCTGGTCAAACAGTAAGATATAGTAATGATTTTGGGAATACATATCATTAATAAGTCTGTGAATAATAAGCAAGGGGACGGGTTGAGCATTATGCTGAAATTACAATAAAAGCAATAAAGGATTATCGTTATATATTTTCAGAAGGCTATACTCCTAAGAACACGAATGCTTCACTATCAGCCAATCTCAAAAAAACTAATACACGTTTTAGAGCCACAGGTGATGGGTTTTATAATTTTAAGAAAGAGTATTTGATATAAGTGGTATAAATATCTTATTATCGAGGGGACGAATGGGGATATGCTATTTAACAGTCCTTCATCAGCTGCCGATGCAACAAATTCGTTGCGGCAAGTGTGCGGTGGATTTTGTGGGGCTATTTTCACTGCAGCAGATACTATTTTACTTGACCAAAACACTATTAATAACCGGAGGAACTATACATGCCAAGAAATAACAAAACCCTATATGAAAAAACGCTGGTTAAGGCCTTTGACATAAATACTGCCTCAAAAGCCCTTGCATACCTTGTGTTCCGTGAGGTTATCGAGGACGTTCATGCTGAATATAACATATCGCAGGACGAAATGAAGGCAATGAACAAGAGAGCTGTTAACCGTGCTGCTATGTTCCTTGAGTGCCTCGAAGATGAGGAACGGTTTGCTTCATTGGTATCGTTGCTTTCGCTTGAAACCACAGAGTGGGATAATCCAAAGGAAACAGCGGACACAAAGAGATTTTTACAATTTACCGAGGAGTGGGCCGAGGAGCTTCGTAAAATTAAAGATAAATCAGCAGCAGAGATATTAAAAACTACTATAATGGGAGGTCTATTTTAACAATGGCGAGGTATTATTGTGATGATTGATATTAAAATAAAGAAAAAAATATCTCAAGTGGTTAAGGCAAGCAGAGACGAATCAAAACTTGAAACCTGTTTTATATGTGGACTTCCTAAAACAAGTTTTTGTAACTCGCATAGTGTTCCACAGATGATTTTAAGAAACATCTCAATTGATGGTCTTATATTACAATCAAATTCATTATGTGGTGTAGAAGTCATTGATGTTGAAAAAGGAATTAAAAATTCTGGCACATTTCATCTAATTTGCGGCAATTGTGATAGTAGCTTATTCGTTGATTATGAAAACGAAATAAACTTGTCTACAGCCATAACAAATAAAATGTTAGCAGAAATAGCAGTCAAAAACTACTTATTACAAATAAGCAAAAGATACTTAGAAATACACTTATTTAAAAATGCGCAACAACAAATGAATAACTTGGTTGGGAAAGAAATTTTAGACGAAATTCATGAACTTGATTTAAAAGATTATATTTTTCATTATAAACGAGCTAAAAAAATAGTTGATAAGAATTTAAAAAGTGGTTATAAGGTAATTTTGTATGAAAAACTACCTTATATCGTTCCAATTGCCGCTCAAAGTGTAGTATGCCTTTATAATGACTTATATGGCAATGTTGTTAATGATATTTATGACACAAGCCCTACAGTTAGGATGCAGGATTTACATTTGTGTATATTCCCTTTAAAAACAGAAAGCATCATTGTGCTTTTCTACCATAAAGATGATAGTAAATACTTCGATTTTGAAAGAAAATTTCTCCGTAAAACGATTTCTGAACAAATCAAGATAATCAATTTCTTATTATTTCGAGAAACAGAGAATTATTATCTCAGCAAACAACTTTCTAATGAAGTATTAGAAAACAAATCGCTAAAAAAGCTTAGCAGAGAACATAGAAATGAACCCGATTTTGGCTTTGTTGAAACGAGTGAATTTTTTAATAAAAAATACACTCCTGTATGTATTGATGATATTCCAAATTTATTATCAGAGAAATACAAAATATGAAACGATATTATTTAACTTCCCATTATCCATATAACATATAACTATTTGCATTAAGATGAAAAGTTTAGATAGGCAAAAGATCTATAAATAGATATTTATGGTTGGTGATTCATTTAACGATTTCAATGTAACAACGAAATAAGATATTTATGCGGAGGCACACTATGGGGTTTATTGCAAATTTCTTTCAAAAGAGAAAAGAAAAAATTGAAAAGAGGAACGCCCTGTGTAATGAGTTACTTGCAGAGGTGAATTCAGCAACATTTGACATCGATTGCTTTTTTGAGAATAAGTCCGAATATGCCGATGCATCACAGGGAAATCAATTATTCTACAAGTGGTCGTATTTAAAAGAAAAAACCTTGCCTCTTTCTATTAAACCATTATCAAAAGCACCGTCTTTTAAACAATTAACCTCATCTATAAATGTATTTTTACAGAAAATTAACTCTATCCCACAAATGGTCGCTAATCATAACAATGCAGTAGCAAAGGCACAAGTTAATAAAGCTTATAATTTAATAGGTAACGTTGAGGGGCGAAAGCTAGACAACCAACAAATGCTTTGTATCGTTAAAAAAGCATATAATCACTTGGTAATTGCAGGAGCTGGTACTGGTAAAACAACTACCATTGTAGGGAAAATCAAATATTTGCTGAAATCAAATTTGTGCAATCCCAGAGAAATATTGGTTCTTTCATTTACTAAAGCTTCTGCATCAGAAATGAAAGAGAGAATAAATAGAGAAACCGGTGAAGAAATTGATGCATCAACATTTCACAAATTAGGGTTAAATATTATTGCAAAATGCGATGGTATTATGCCGAAAATCACACAAATATCTCTACAAAAGTTTATTAAAGAAAATTTAAATCAATATATGCAGCAACCTGAATATCTTAGTATTCTTGCCTCTTATTTATTGTACAACAAAGTAGCCGCTAAATCCGAATTTGAATTCAAAAGCAAATCTGAATATGATGAATACTTACAATTAAATCCTCCAATGACTCTGAAAAATGAAACTGTTAAAAGTTATGGAGAAATGGATATTGCTAATTTCCTATCGCAAAATGGTATTTCATATATCTATGAGCACCCTTATCATATTGACACAAGAACAGATGAATACGCACAATACACCCCTGACTTTTATATCCCTGACTATGATATTTATATTGAATACTTCGGCATAAATAAAAGCGGTGAAGTCCCATCATATTTTAGTGGTAAAAACGGTAAAAATGCTACCCAAACTTATCAAGAATCAATGCAATGGAAAAGGGATTTGCATAAGGAAAATCAGACTACCCTAATTGAGTGTTTTGCTTATGAAAAATCGTCAGGGATATTGCTCCAAAATCTCGAACAACAACTTCAAAAATGTGGTGTTATATTTTCCCCTAAATCGCCTCAAGAACTTTGGAACGAAATTTTGACATCGGAGAACTCCGTATTGGATGGCTTAGTTGAGTTGTTCGAAACAGTAATTAACTTGATAAAAAGCAATGACATCTCTATTGAGGATTTAAAAAGCATTAATTTACAGCGCGGCACAAATACACAGGCTAACAGCCAGATAATATCACTTGTCGAGCCATTGTTTATTGACTATGACCAACGGTTAAAAGACAATAATGAAATTGATTTTAATGATATGATAAATATTGCAACCAAGTATGTGAACGATAAAAAGCACCTTCATAATTACAAGTATGTTATAGTTGATGAATATCAAGATATTTCAAAAGCTCGTTATTCGTTGTTAAAGGCAATGAGAAATACTAAAGACTACGACTTATTTTGTGTGGGAGATGACTGGCAAAGTATTTATCGCTTCGCGGGAAGTGATGTCGGTTTTATTCTTAATTTTAACCATTATTGGGGACCAACGGAGATTAGCAAAATTGAAACAACATATCGCTTTTCTCAGAAATTAATTGAAGTAAGCGGAAACTTTATTATGCAGAACCCAATGCAAATCAAAAAATCTATACGTGGGGAAACTGCTGATACAGGATTTGTACTTGGCGAGGTTTGCGGCTATACTGAGAAATATGCGGTTGAATTCATGGCAAATAAACTGCTTGATTTTCCGCAAAACAGCACAGTCTTTTTTATTGGGCGTTATAGTTTTGATGCAAAAATATTAAGCGATAGTGGATTATTCAACTGCCGATATAATAATGCCAGTGGTTTTATTGATGTCATATTCGACAAACGAAAAGATTTGAAAATGGAATTCATTACTGCTCATAAATCCAAAGGTCTGCAGGCTGATTTTGTTATTGTAATTAATAACAAAAAGTCGAGAATGGGTTTCCCAAGTAAAATTCAAGATGCCTCGATATTAAATTTATTATTAGATGATTGTGATAATTACCCATATGCGGAAGAGCGAAGATTGTTTTATGTTGCGTTAACAAGAGCAAAAAAGAAATCAATAGTACTAACACTTAGTGGTAATGAATCTGAATTTGTGCTGGAATTAAAAGCTCGATACGTAAATGAGTTAAAGAAAGAGGCTTTTGAATGCCCAATTTGTAGCGGGTATCTAATAAAGAAGCGTGGCCCCTATGGTGAGTTCTTCGGTTGCTCAAATTATAAAAATAACGGATGTACTTATAAACGCAAAATTAAGTAGCTCTTGAATAGCCAGTATAATTTTTACTAATATTAAATGGATTGATTTATTCATATGATTTTAACGAAAAATCTGCAAAAAACAATTCTGCCAAAAAGTGCACACCCTCAAAAAAATGCACACCGGGTGTGCATAATTTCAATAAAATGGTATTTAGTATTCTAAATTGTTCACTGCAAAAGTTAATATTTTGCCCTTGAAACGCCGAAAAGCCCTTATATAAAGGACTTTTCATTGTATCAATATTTGGGTACTTTTATGGTTGCGGGGATCGGATTTGAACCAATGACCTTCGGGTTATGAGCCCGACGAGCTACCAAACTGCTCCACCCCGCGATATCTATATTTATTTGTTGCCCACCTCGACTGCTTGATTATTATAGCACAAAGGTTTATTACTTGTCAAGGTTTATTTTACGGCGGATTTAACCGCCATAAAAAATTATGTTATAGTATAGAAATTACACAAGTATTTGGCGAATGTTTTCATAAAAGCCTACATCTTAAAAAGTGAGTAAAGCTACCAAATGTGACTTTTTATTTTACAGAATAATTACCCTTTACCATTACGATTACGTCCTCTAAAATTTCCATACCTCTTCCATCGCCTAATGGCACGATTAAAAGCGAATTTGATGGCACATCTGTTCCATTTGATAAGTCAACCCCACTTGTTACATTTGCTATGCCACCTTTTTTAGTGGAAACAATTTTAGCTTTTCCCATCCTGAGGATTAGCTCTGTCCCTGCCTCCCCTAATAGGGTATGCCCTTTTGCTATGCTAACCACCTCAAATGTAGAAGTTTCTTGAATTTTTGTTATTTGCTCTTCTATCATTTTTTTAACATTTGGTATAAGTATGCTTTCAATATAACTAAGCGTTATTACTGGGTCACTGCTGTCACCTGGTGCAGCGAACATCTGATTCATACCCATAGATACAAGTAGCACTGTTATCGCAAGTACTAATACTGCCAGTTTTTTCATTTGTTCCACTCTCCTTTACAAGTCCGCAAGCCCAAAGCTTATGCCCAAGGCTTCGTTCACCTTTTCCATAAGTTCTTCATCAATATGTCCTATTTTTTCTTTTAGACGTTTTTTGTCTATTGTTCTAATTTGTTCCATAAGTATCACGGAATCCTTAGCCAGCCCGTAAGCTTCAGCATCAATCTCTATGTGAGTTGGCATCTTCGCTTTATTTATCTGCGAAGTTACTGCGGCAGCTATAACTGTTGGGCTGTATTTGTTACCGATATCATTCTGTACTATTAGTACAGGTCGCACGCCTCCCTGTTCCGAACCTACAACAGGGCTTAAATCTGCGTAGAATATGTCTCCCCTTTTTACTATCACTTTATTCACTCTCCGAAAGTTTTTCCTCATACCCAAATTGAGCTTCATTATCTGCTTCAAAACACATCTCTGACCATTGCAAATTAATTTCGGCCATAAGTTCATACCCCTTTTTTAATCTCTCTCTAATTTCCATCTTTTGACGATGACTAATATATTCCTTCATCGCCACTCTTACTAATTCACTTCTGCTTACCCCTTGGCTACTGACATAGGCATCTACTTCGTCAAGCAGCGAATTAGGCAATGAGACTAAGATTCTTTTTAGCTCTGCCACCTAAACCATGCCCCCCATTCGAGTTATTTATCTGTGCTTAACCAATCTTTTATATCTATTTCGTATATACGTTTCATATATACCTTATTATATACCCTTTATGTACCTTACGTCAATGTTAATTAAAGGGATTTTAAAAGATAGTTAAGCACTTCTACAACTCGGCCGTCTTGGGTATAACAGCGTGGTATTCTTCTACCTATTACGCACAGAAGCTCGTAATTGATTG
>Ga0247841_10007695_pt1 | contig 15865 bp, 13 predicted proteins | sample LaCruzMarch2015__2_FD_192410 | JGI IMG/M metagenome (GOLD analysis project Ga0247841, IMG submission 192410) | Freshwater microbial communities from meromictic Lake La Cruz, Castile-La Mancha, Spain - LaCruzMarch2015_18m | ecosystem: Environmental > Aquatic > Freshwater > Lake | place: Spain...
CTTACTGCCCTGCAGGTCAGGCTGAGAACAACCCGATACTCGACGTTTTCAGATTCTTCATATTTGCCAAGGAGACAAAAATCGTCATAACGCGGCCTGAGAAGTTCGGCGGGGATTTAGAGTTTGACTCTTTTGAAAAACTGGAAAAGGCCTTTAAGGAAGGGCTCCACCCGATGGATTTAAAGTCTGCTTGCGTGAAGTACCTAGTGGATTATCTTAAGACCGTGAGAGATCACTTCGCTAAAAACCCGGAAGTACTCCAAGTGCTGCAGGGTTAGCGCTTGGCACAATAATACCAAGATATTCTAGCTAAAGCTAAGGAAATAAGTATTTAGTCACCGACCGGATCCTGTAAAATAAAAAAAACAAAATAAAAACAAAAAATAAAACAAAAAAGAACTAAAAGGGGTTTTTCAACCCCGATAAGCTTTATTTCTTCTTGGCTACGTTCTCTGCTTTCTTGCCCCTGTCGCCCTCTTTTGGGTCGAAGGTCACTGCATCGCCGTCGTTGAGTCGGGCGCCGCCTTTTATTGCCGTGTTGTGCACGAAATAGTCGTTACCATCGTCGCCTTGTACGAATCCAAAGCCCTTCCTATCATTGTACCACTTAACTGTTCCATCCATTTTGCTGATCTATTAGTTTTTATTAAGAATCCCGAGGAAAGACTCGCGCCTGTCCAAAGGTTCTGTGAGTTTTAGCCGTAGGGGGGATAAAAGTGCAAAAATCGGCGTTTTGTGGTTTTTTTCAGTGTTTTTTGATGCGTGTAATAGTGAAAAAGCCCTGTGAAAGCGTGTCATACTTAAATTGCGAAAGTGCCTCATACTTAAATTCTTTGATTAGCTAAAGTAGGTGCTATGACCTCGTACAAAGACGCCGGTGTCGATATAAACGCTGCTGACAAAGTCAAAGAGAGCATTCTCGCTGCCTTCAAAACCAAAGTCCAGGGGCATTTTGCTGGTATTGTGGAGTTCGGTGATTATTATTTAGCATTATGCACGGATGGCGTAGGTACAAAGGTCGTTATCGCAGATCATCTTAAAAAGTGGGATACAATTGGCATCGATGACGTAGCCTCAAACACAAATGATTGCATATGCCTCGGCGCGAAACCTATAGCATTCGTCGATTATCTGGCTATAGAAAGAATCGAACCTGAGAAGATTAAACAGCTTATGACGGGCATTGCAGAAGGTGCTCGCCAAGCTGATTGTGAAGTAGTAGGTGGAGAAACCGCAACATTGCCGGATTTGATAAAAGGCTTTGACCTAGCTGGCAGCTGCCTGGGCGTTGTGAAGAAAAGCGAGATGATAACTGGTGAGAAAATCCAAGAAGGTGACGTAATAATTGGTTTGGAATCAAGCGGAGTCCATTGCAACGGCTTGACTCTCGCCCGCAAAGTCTTGGACCTCGATAAATGGGGAAAAGAACTGCTAACCCCAACTAAAATCTACGTTAAAGAGATTTTGTCAATCCTAAGTCCAGACGTGCATGGCTTATCACATATAACCGGCGGCGGGCTGAAGAAGATAACCCGCATCCTGCCGAAAGGCCTAGGGGCTGAGATAACTGATCCATTCGAGCCACAGGCCATCTTCAAAGAGATACAGAAACAGGGAAAGGTCAGCGACTATGAGATGTACCAGACCTTCAACATGGGCATGGGCTTCGCAATAATATGCTCACCAGAGGCTGCAGCCGGGATCATGAAGGGGCTAAAGAGCAGGAGCAATGTCGTGGGAAGGATTGTTAAGGGTGAAAAGACTAAATTAGTCAACAAAAACCTTGTGTATTAAGCAAGAATTAGATAATTCCTAGGCCAAATATTATGGGATTACTCGCCCTTCTCAAAGACCCTATCAAAGGTCCTCCAGTGCATTATACCGCTTCTAGACAGATGCCTCCGAAGATTCGCTCGTTCTACAAGGACGCTGGTAGGGGCAAGTGAATGTCCTTGCGTAGAACCAGAGGAAGTGCTTCCTGAAGCGCCATACTTATTAGGATCATACCTTGACTCCAATAAGTTTCCATTAGAGTCTAAGGAAAGAGTGGTATGTGCAGAATGTGGCCTTTTTGAAGACCTGCCATCAGGTGTTGTCGCAATGACTCTGTGATTACCAATCTGGATTACAGGAGCTTTGGAATCATCTAGTCTGGCCTGCGCAACAAACCCTCGCAGTGCATTCTGACGCGGAGGTTTAGCGTTCTTCTCGCGATTCTGTGATTTGGCCTGCGCTACAAGCCTTCGCAGTGCATTTTGATGCGGCGGTCTAGAGTTTGTAAAACTGGAATTGCCCACTATTTCGATTCTAGGCCTTCTTGCTCGCTTGGGTCTTGCCGGCATTTTATATAGAGATTATATAGAGATAATAATAGTCTTGAATTATTTAAACCCACAACCTCGCTTACTAGTAATCCGCTTTTATGCCATAATTCTCTAATTTAGGGCTTTTACTATACGATTATAGTGCTGTTACTATGGACTTCCCAAAGCTTTTCACCGTTGGTCCGGTGTATGTCCGCGACGAAGTGCGGCAGGAGATGGCAAGGCAGATGTTCAGCCACAGGAGCGGTGAGTATGCTAATATGCATGGGGCACTCGTCGGCAAGCTGCAGAAGCTGCTCGACACCAAAAACCAGGTTTTCATCTATACCTCCTCAGCAACCGGGATATGGGAATCATGCGCTCGCAATTGCGTCGAGAAGAAGGCGCTCTCGTGTGTCAACGGCGAGTTCTCAAAGAAATTTGCCGAGGTGATTAAGGCAAATGGCAAGGAGGTCGAATTGCTGGAAAAGCCCATTGGGCAAGCAATAACCCCGAGTGAATTAGACGCTGCGCTCGACAAGAGCGATGCAGACTCAGTTTCAATAGTCCACAACGAGACCTCGACAGGTGTCATGAACCCGCTGAAGGAGTTGGTTAAGGTATGCAAAGACCATGACGTGCTGAGCATGGTGGATGTAGTGTCTTCAGTGGGTGGGGTTCCAATATATGTAGACCAATGGGGCATTGACGTGTGTTTATTCTCTGTCCAGAAGTGCCTCGCAGTGCCGCCTGGGCTGGCGTGTGCCTCGGTAAGCGCCCGCGCGCTTGAAAGGTCTGCAAAGGCAGTGAATAAGGGCTATTATTTTGACATGAAGGTCCTGGAGAAGAGCGCACTCAAGAACAACACTCCTGCGACCCCGCCGATACCCCAGATGTTCGCGCTCTCGAAGTCTCTTGACCTAATGTTTGAGGAGGGTCTTGGCAAAGTATGGGACCGCCACAAGAAAGTGTCTGATTATGTGAAGAGTAGGTGCATCAAGGATTTTGGCTTCAAGCTGTTCCCTGACCCAAGCTACGCATCGGTGACGCTGAGCTGCATCGAGACAGCTTCCGCTGGGGTCAACGCAAAGGACCTTATGGGGAAGATGAAGGCCCGCGGGTACGTAATAGGCTCAGGCTATGGTGACCTGAAGGAAAAGACATTCCGCGCAGGCAACATGGGTAACGTTTACATGGAAGACGCCAAGGAGATGCTTGACGTGATGCAAGAGGAGCTAAAGAAACGCTAAGAAAAATGAACAAAGGTGATTTCGTAAAGGTTTCCTACACCGGCTGGGTGGAGGGCGATTTGATAGAGACTACAGACGAAGCTGTTGCTAAGAAAGCGGGTGCCTACAACAAGAGCGGGCGCTATTCTGCCGCAAGCATCGTTGTCGGTGAGGGCATGGTCCTGCCGGGGATTGACGCTAATATTGAGGGCATGAAAGTCGGCGAAAGCAAGAAGGTCCAGTTGAAGGCAAAGGACGCGTTCGGCGAGAGGAGCCTAAAGTTAATACAATTAGTCCCGATAAGGGACTTCCACAAGCAGAACATAAAGCCCCTGCCCGGCATGGTGTTCGAGGTAGAGGGCAGGCCCGCAAAGATACAGTCGGTATCCAGTGGCCGTGTGCGCGTGGATTTCAACCACCCACTGGCTGGCAAAGACGTCGAGTATGAGATAAGGATAGAATCATCGGCAAAGACAGAAACAGAAAAAGTCGCCATGCTGCTTGAGAGATCGTTCAGAAAAGAAAGCATAAAGTTCACTGAATCAGGCACCGGCGAGAAGAAGAAGATAACTGTTGACATCCCAGACAGCGTCAAGGCAGACAAGCTCTACCAGATAATGAAGATGGTCTTTAAGGTAGAAGCTGAGAAGTACCTGAAGATAAAGGATATCGAGTATAACGAGCCTAAGGAAAAGAAAGAGGCGACTGCCGAGAAGAAGGAAGCGCACGCCGAGAAGAAATAGAGTTATTTAGGCAGTTTCTGCAGGATGAATAGGTCATTATAAGGTGTTTTGCCGCCTTCTTGGTTCAAGAAGGAGCTCCTAACAAATAAATCCCCCGGCTTGCTAAAATCGATTTGTCTGGCGCTCTTTAGTTCAGTTAACCGACGTAGTAGGGCATCGACCCCTTCTGTTTGATGTGGCATCAGGTTAAACTTTTTTCTCGGCACAGCGCCGCAAGCAAGGTCCACTGCAGCGTGAGTTGCAACTGCACGATTCACTATAAGCAAACCGCCGGGTTGTAAGGACGGCCAATAGTTCTCCAGCATGCTATTCAACACCCCCGCAGTGCCTGAGACAGAAGGCATCATAATCACATGGAACCTGCCGATGTCAATGGGGGGGCGTTTTTCAAAATCTAGAGGCATAACGCGCATTTTGCCATTCTGTGACAATGCACGGATCGATCGCTTTAAGAACGGTGCGCTCTCAGAACCATAGGCTTTGTCTCCCAAAACATAGTCCTCCGGCCGGATTTCGCCTTGTTTTATGAGATGGGCAGCCAGTCTGCCGGAACCTCCCCCAATCTCCAAAACGCGGAGATGCTCGCCAGAGCGTAAACGCCCTTTGGCAGTATCAAACAGGTGCAAAAGGCCTTCCCTACCTCCAGACACACTTGGGCCGAGAGCCCTTATCATATCACGCGGGGGTGAATAAAGATAGCCTATGTGGGGTTTCTTGCCAGTAGGTCTTTGCCTTGTTGCCATTCTAACGAAATGTTTATGTTGACAAAGTTTAAAACAACGTTATGAAAGTAGGCATCCTCACCTACGGCTGCTCAGTGAACAGGGCTGACTCCGAGCTCATGGCTACACTGCTAGCTGAAGCCGGGTTCGAGCCCGTGCTCGAAAGTGAGGACCCGGAGCTGCTTATAGTCAACACTTGCATAGTCAAGGGCCCGACTGAGAATAAGATAATCCGGAAGCTGCAGGATTTTGAAGAGGCTGGAAAGAAGGTCATCGTCACGGGTTGCATGCCAAAGGCCTACCCAAAGCTAATAGACAGGTTCAAAGGCTTTGCAGTCCTGGGAGTAAACAGTTTTGATGTTGTTGAAGTCGTAACTGACTATCTGAAAGCTGGCAAGGCCAAAAATGTCCAAGGGTCACGAGATAAAGTTCTTCCAAAGAGGAAGAAGTACAATGACTATGTTGATATTGTCCAGATATCAGAGGGCTGCTTAAACCAATGTACCTATTGTGCCACGCGGCTTGCACGTGGTAAGCTGGTCTCATACGCGCCAAAGCTGCTGATTGCCGAAATATGCGAGTCTGTAAGTGCAGGCGCAAAAGAGATCTGGCTGACATCACAAGACAACGGCTGCTATGGCTTTGATATAGGGACTAATCTTGCGGAGTTGTTGAGGCAGGTCGTGAGGGTACCGGGAGATTTCAAGGTCCGCATTGGGATGATGAACCCCCAGTATGTGCTCAAGTTCCTCGATGAACTTGCTGAAGTTTACAAAAATGATAAAATCTTCAAGTTCGCACACATACCTGTGCAATCTGGTTCTGATGCTGTCCTGAAGCACATGAAGCGAGGTTACACTGCAGGGGACTTTGAGCGGATAGTGGCTGAGTTCAGGAAGAAAATGGACATCACTATCTCGACTGACATAATCGTGGGCTATCCTACTGAGACTGAAGCCGACTTCAAGAAAACCCTTGAGCTCCTTAAACAAACTGAGCCGGACTTCTTGAACCTGTCAAGGTATTGGCCACGCAAGAACACACTTGCCGGGGAGATGACACAGCTCCCGAGAGATGTTGTGGCCGTACGCAGCAAAGCTGTGGCACAGTGGTACGAAGGGTCTGCTAAGGCAAAGAGCAAGGCATGGGTGGGGAAGATGTGTAGTGTAACTTTTACTGAAGAGCGCGACGGCTTCTCGGTTGGACGGAATTCCCTCTACAAACCGGTTTTGACGAGGGAGAAAAACCTGCTCGGGAAGACATGTAGTGTAAAAATCACCGATGCAAGGAAGAGCGAACTTATCGGGAAGTGCGTATAGATTCTGAAGAGTCGGCAGTAAGGTGCCAATAAGGTGTTTATAGTTTTACCTGTTAATTAGCAGATGGTTAAACCCCCGGCAACTCGGTTCGCGCAGAGACACCAAGAGATACTTAGGGGAAGGGCTGATATATCCAAGGCAATATCCTCTGGGCAGAACCTTCGTACTGCTTCACGACGATTAAACGTCCCCGACCACCGGCTGTTAGTCGGAGCAGTGATGAGAGATCCAGAGCTCAGCAAGAGCCTGGGGCAAAAACTTCTGCAAGAAGCCCAACGCAGAAGAGAATCGGGCCAAGCCACCAGCCCGCGGGCAATGAATGGTACGATGGGCCTTTCACCCAATAGCATACGCGATGCGGTTTCCGCAGCAGGCGGGTCGCTGCCGCTGCCCGGAGAACCAACCCTGAACGAAAAGGGGAGAAGCAGGTATCTACAACGGGAAGATGAGATAGTAGGAGCATTGAGGGCTGGAAAGAACCTTGACCAAATTGCCGTCCAGGTCTTTGGCAAAAGAAATAGGCGATTCTTGACGGGTGTCGTCCTTCAATCACCGGCAGCTCGGCAGGCGCTGAAAGAAAGGATAGAGGCGATGGTCCGAGAGAGACACACCAAGGGATGGTCAACAACACCTAATACAGTTTACCAATCAATAGGTATTGCCCCGCTGAAAGCTGAAGCCTTCGTAAGAGAAGAGAATGTCAACTTGTTGCACGCAGGGAAAAAAGGCTTTGGGCCCAGACAGCGGGCATTTTTACAACAAGAGGCGGCTATCACTAAGGCTCTTAGGTCAAGGCAGCGCATCAACATGATAGGCGAACGCTTCGGCGGTAAAAGCGGCAGGGTCTTCAGCCAGGTGATAAGGGAGCATCCGCCTTTCAGCGCGGCGCTTAAGGAAAGGATTGAAACTGTTGTGGCAGCAAACACCGCGCGCGGAAGGGACACCAGCGTCCTGCAGATAGCGGATAAAATAGGGATGCAACATGCACAAGTCGGGCGGTTCGTGACTGATATGAGAATAAACATATCCCCGCTTAATGTACGACAGTGCCACTTAGACTATGTACGCCATCATTTCGGCGACCCTCGCACCGGCAAAAAGAGCGCTGAAGCCATTGCAAGGGCCAGGGGATTAGACCCGGAAACAGTCAGGAGGATGGCAACAGAGCTGGGCCTAGGCTATAAAATAGTGGACACACCGCCAAAGAGACCGGAGATCCAGCGAAGAGTATTTGATGTGCTCTTGGGCGCGCCTGCTATCAGTAATGAAGCCTTGGGAAAACGAGTGCCGGAAATGGGCTCAACCTCACTTGCCAGAAGGAAGAACATAAAACTGACAAAGAGAGAGATACTCAGGGGAATAAACCGCGAGATTTTGCAGAGGCAAGAATGGTCTCCAGAAAGCATGGCGGCGATACGACCACTAGAGAGTGGACCGCCGCTTGGCGAAGAGCTTGGAAAAAGGCTTTACCGACTACACAGGTTGGGCGAAGAAAGGCATCTTTTCAATCCTCAGATAAAGACTCCACCAAGCATAGAGGAACTTGACGCTGCGATGGGTCTTTATGTGACTGAGATGAGAAGAGGTGGGCACGAGGTGAAGGGTAAAAGAGCTTATAATGAACTGAGCACTGACGACATCTTCGGAGCAAGAGACAACTATGTGAGGACTGCACTTGGAATAAAATTGTATGACAACCTTGAGAAGCTTCCTGAAGTGCATAGGCGCGTGCTTCATTTATTCAACAGGGATCCTGCTGCTGCGTGCAAGCTGATAGGGATAACTGATGGGAGAAAGGCTAAGATAATAGCTGAGAAAGCAAAACGCCTGCGCGTCATATCCGAATATGCATACGCTATAAAACGCATCAAGAAATGCAGCACGAACGAAGCAAGAAAGACGCTCTTGGCATTCCTCCCGGCGACCGGTTATGAACCTGTAGAATACCATACCGACTGGTCAAGACTCGGGGAAAGAAAGTATGCAGCCCTAGCTGCTGTTAAAGCCGCTGGAGGGAACCCTATTATGGTCACTGCTGCACAGATGCCTTCAGGCCTTTACAATTGGATGAAACGCGAAAGGGGCACAAGAAACTGGACCCATGGGGTTTCAGAGTGGCTTCTCGAAGCAAAGGAAGTGACTCCAGAACAAGCCAGGCTGCTAAGGATGAGGAAGTACAGGCCGCTTGTCTTCAAGACGCTGATGCAGCGGGCCGACCCAGGGCTAACCCAAGCATCGCACACTGAGATAACTGGGCTTAAACCTGCAGCGGTCAGCGACTGGTTTGGTAAACTTGAAACCGGGCTTCAAAAGGATCTTCAGATGGTGGCTGAAGGAAAACAAAAGCTTACTGATGTCGCACACAAGTATGATGTCGGGGTCCGTGGCATAGCCAGGCTGCATGACACGTATACACAAGAGGGGGCTATCAGGCTCTGGAGCAGAGGGAGAAAGGGAACTGACAGAAACCCGCCACTAAAGGAGGATATGCGCACATTCAGCGAGCTTGTTGGAGAACTCGAAGGCGAAGCTTTGCCGCTCAGCGGCCTTGGTGCAGGGCGACTGAGGCTTAGGAGAGGTGCTATTGTCAGAAGACCAGATAACCTTGAAAAAGTCCATGTGGAACTACAGGACTTGCTACGGACACGGAGGGGGTCAGGAGGAGCACCTTCAAGTGAGGTACTAACCAAAATACAGAGTTTAAGAAAGCACTTGGATGATGTCGGGCAAGCGGCTGATGAAAGAACTGTCGAGATAACTGGTGGCAAAGGTATGGCTGCCGAAAGACGCATTGTCGACATTACGCGGATGATGGGAATTGTCAACGAACTGGAGGAAGAGACCCAAGCTTATCTAAAACATGCAGGGCAGTAGGCTCCACCTTTTTCTTCTGCTAGATTTCTTTTTATTCTGCTAGAACTAAGTATCCCATGACCCAAATACGAAAGGACTTCCTGATTGAGCGCTACTCTATAATATCAGAAAAGCGCGGCTCAAGGCCAAAACATTTTGAAGCTAAAAAGGTCGAGGAAAAGCCCGGGCAGGTATGCTTCTTTTGCCCGGGCAACGAGAAACTGACCCCACCCACTATAGACCAGGTCCCGGCAAAGGGCAAGTGGAAGATACGCGTCTTCAGAAACAAGTTCCCTGCGTTGGTTCCCCCGAAGGGGGACCATGAGATCATTGTGGACACTGAAGTGCATGGCGGCGGATTACATAACCTGACTAAGGAAGAACTCCTTGATGTCTTCCTCATGTACGAAAAGCGCAGAAAGGTCCTTGAGCGCAAGTATAAGCACGTCTCTGTCTTCAAGAACATGGGCAGGGAAGCAGGCGCGTCCCTGCCGCACAGCCATACCCAGATAATAGCCAGCAACTTCATGCCGCCGATATCTGCGCAGGAGCAAACAGCTGCTAAGCTACACTATGATAAGTGGCATAGGTGCGCATGGTGTGATGACATAGTAAAGATGGATAAAAAGCGCATCATCACCGAGAGCAAAAGCACTATAGCTATAATGGCAAACGCGCCGAGGTTCTCCTACGAGGCGTGGGTGATGCCAAAGCAGCACAGGGGCTCGTTCTCAGACATGTCAAGAGCGGAAATGCTCGACTTTTGCTCGGTTTTCTTAGAAATCCTGAACAAGATGCAGACTGAATTAGCTGGCATCCCGTATAACTTTGCCCTTCACACCTCGCCAAAGGGAGGCTCTAAGTATTATCACTTCCACGTGGAGATAATGCCAAGGGTGGCGACACATGCAGGTTACGAGCTCGGGGAGGGTGCATATATTGTCGATGTATCGCCTGAAACTGCGGCAAAAATCTATCGGGCATCCAAAAATTAGGGCTTGGGCATAGGTATTTATTGGAAGTCACCTAAATTAATAGTCTAAGCTCTTTCGTTCTTTCTCTCAGGATTAGTCCTGGACTAGTGTAACTCTGAGTTTGGGCAAACTGGAGGATGGAAGTATTGATGTTGGGGTGGGAGTTCCCTCCTTTTAGGAGCGGGGGTCTTGGGACTCACTGCTTCCACCTAACTAAGAATCTCTCGGCACTGGGGGTCAAGATAGTCTTCTTGATGCCAAAAAACCCGTTCAAGATAAAATCCGATTACATAGAGATAGTCGAGGTCGACCCATCGCTTATGATTGGCCCGTACAGCTTTACAGAGAGGGTCGGCGAGAACTACGGCAAGAGCTTCTTTGACGATGTCTGGAAGTATAATACTTTATGTGCCCGATATGCCCTAAAGAGAAAATTTGACTTTATCCATTGCCACGACTGGCTGACATCGATAGCTGGGGTCGAGATAAAGAAGCGCACTGGAAAGCCCCTGATAGTCACTATGCACTCGACGGAGTATGACAGGACAGGGAGCCTGTCGCCGAACAAATGGATAGTTGATCGGGAAGCTACTGTTGTAAAGGCAGCAGACGTCATAATCGCGGTCAGTGAGCTGATGAAGCGCCAGCTGATAGAGCGATACAATGCCGACCCGAATAAGATAATCGTTATTTACAATGCGATCAACTCCGACGACTGGTCTGCGGCTGAGGTAAAGAAGGTCTTCCCGGGCAAGAAGATAGTACTTTTCATGGGGCGGCTGACTATACAAAAGGGCCCGGACTTCTTCCTCAAGGCTGCCAAGAGGGTGCTTGAGAAAAACCCGGACGTCAGGTTTGTCATAGGCGGCAAGGGAGATATGCTTCCGCAGCTCATAAGGGAGACTGTGTCCCTTGGCATCGCAGACAAAGTCATGTTTTTGGGTTATGTCTCAGACAAGGAGCTGCCACACCTCTATGCATCTGCTGATGTCTTTGTCCTGCCATCGGTATCTGAGCCTTTCGGCATAACGGTGCTTGAATCCATGGCTGCAAAGACTCCGACGATCATAACAAAGCAGAGCGGCGCCAGGGAATTGGTCAAAAACGCATTCACCGTGGACTTCTGGGACGTCAACGAGATGGCAAACAAGATACTCGCGCTCATTACCTACCCAACCCTGCACAGTACGATGAGAGAACTTGGACACGCTGAAGTCAAGGGATATTCCTGGGATAAGATTGCCCAGGAAACCCTTGATAAAGCGTACAAAAGGGTGGCCAAATGATGTGCAATGCAATATGCCCTATGATTTATCTGCCAAAAATCAAGTAATAGGGTTCTAATCGATATTATCCTAATTAATACGACTCTAATACGATTCTAATTAATACTACTCTAATACTAAATACCATTCTAATTGATGCACCTCTAAATGGCTTCCATCTGCTTTTATTTCCAGGTCCACCAGCCGCACAGGCTGAGCAAGTATACCTTTTTTGATGTCGGCACTGGCAAGGGGTACTTCAACCAGAACCGCAACAAGGAGATATTTGAAAGGGTTGCTAGGAAATGCTATTATCCTACGAACAAAACGCTGACGAAGCTCATACATCGCCACGGAGGCGCCTTCAAAGTGTCTTTCAGCATGACTGGGACTTTCATAGAGCAATGCTTGGAGTATGACCCTAAAGTGCTTGAGAGCTTCAAAAAGCTGTATGATACCGGTTGTGTAGACATACTAGATGAGACGTATTACCACTCGCTTGCGTATCTAATATCCCCAGAGGAGTTTAAGCAACAGGTCAAAGCGCATAGAAAGCTCATCAAAGAGCACTTCGGCCATGCACCTATGGTATTCAGGAACACCGAGGCCATGTACGGCAATGACATAGCCAGCCTTGCAGAGAAGATGGGTTACAAAGGAATACTCGCAGAAGGCTGGCACAGCTACCTTGGCTGGAGAAGCCCCAACTACCTCTACACGCCAAAGGGCTGCAAGAAGATAAAGCTCATGATGAGAAATTACAAACTGAGCGACGACATGTCTTTCAGGTTTTCAACACACACGTGGAGCGAATATCCACTTACTGCCGAGAAATATGCCGCATGGCTGGCCAGCAATGACGGACAAGTCGTGAACCTGTTCATGGACTATGAGACATTCGGCGAACACCAGTGGGAAGAGACGGGCATATTCAATTTCCTCGACCGCCTGCCGATGGAGGCGCTGAAATACAAGAACGTAAACTTCATGACACTTTCGGAAGCAATAAAAAAATATGAACCCGTTGGGGAAATAGACGTGCCGTACCTCTCGTCATGGGCCGACATGGACCGAGACCTCACAGCATGGCTCGGCAACGAGATGCAGCGTGAGGCCTTTAACTCCGTAAAGAGCCTAGAGGGTCTTGTGAAATGCACAGGGGATGAAAGCCTGCTGCAATCATGGAGAAAATTGCAGACTTCAGACCATTTCTACTATATGTGCACGAAATGGTTCGCAGACGGGGACATACACAAGTACTTTAATGATTATGAGAACCCTTATGAAGCGTTCACGAACTTCATGAACATCCTCATGGATTTCAAGGAGAGACTGGGACCGGGCGCACAGCCCTGACCGCCTTGACTACCCTGAGTACATACGGCTCGCTTCTTTCACCACCACTTTCCAGCAAGCTCCGTCTTGGCTGGGCCAGCTGATTGAGCGTCTCAAGCCTCTTCGCAACAAGAAGAGCCATTTTCTCCCTATCGGCAATCTGCCTGATGCCCTCTGCCAGCGCTTTATCGCCTACGGAACCCATTATCCAATCAGCTACATCATTCTTGTGTTCGTTGACGTGGTGGCTGAATGCTTCTTGGCTTGCATCTTTCAAAAAAACGTGAAGCTCCCACAGGTTCCTCAACACCCGCCCGTCTGCAGTTACAAAGTGCTCTTCAGGGACTGCTGCGTCCTCTAAGATCATAGCTGCTTTTTCGTTCACTGGCAGGTCTTTGGTGGCTTCCATAACCAAGATATTTATCCTCTTCAACACCCTGAACTGCATCGGCTCCTTCATTACGCAACGGTCAGCCTGGTCTGCCAGCTCTTCATCGGTTATGACATGCCTGATCCAATCGGCAAAATCATTCTTAGAGCCATCCACATGGTGCCTAAATGACTCATCGTCACAAGAGCGCAGGAAGCCATATAAATCCATCAGGTTCTTCAGAACCCGCTTATCACTGGTGTAAAAATGTTTGCTTGGGTCGGTAACATCGCGCAAATGCCTGCGCGCTGCCCTCGGCGAAATCGTTCGCTTTTTCATTTTATTGTTAAAGGTCTTCGCTTTTGCGCAACTTTTATCGCAATCTCATACGCCAATAGGTAATTCTTAATCAGCTTCTGCCAGTCAGCAAGCTCTGAAAGGCGCTTTGCTTCTATCTTCTTGGCGACGCGTTCCTTCCGATTCGTGTTCAGCAAGTAGTGCATATAATCCGTAAGCTGCTGTGTGGCGACATTGTCGCCCTTAGCATGCCGTTCTAGGACTCTTATTGCCGAGTGCTCCCCTCCGTCACGCTCTTTCATGAACCTGCCGAAACCCGCCAAGTCAGTAGTGACCGATGGGACCCCGAGGGCTGCAGCCTCGAGCGGAGTGTAACCCCATGGCTCGTAGTAGGATGGGAATACTCCCAAATGACAACCGGTGATCGCCTGGTTATAATTAAGGCCCAAAAGGCCGTCTACAGAGGATAGGTATGTGGGATAGTATATAACTTTCACGCGATCATCCTCGCTGTTATCGAGACCTTTCTCTTTCAGCACCCTTAGAATCAAGTCGTTTTGGTCTGCAAGCTCCATCGCGCAAATCGGCGGGTTCGTGCCCCTCTTTGAGCGGAGCTTCACTATCATCTGCTTTAGGTCATATAGGAATGGCTCATCAAAGACCTTGGCTTTGGTCGGCAGCTGGCCATTGCATACCGAGTCTATTATGTGCTCCCTTATCTCATCGAGATTGCCCATGGTCTCCTCTTCCATCGCCTCAAAGAGGGCTATATTATCCATCACCTCTACGTCCCCGCCCTTTGTTGCAGCAGGTATCCATAGGAAGATGACAACGGTTTTCTTTGAGTTCTCTTTTTTAAGCTTCTCGTTCAGCTGCGCGAGAGAGTCTATGAGAAGGTCGAATCCCTTGTTGTGGTACTCATAACGGCCTGCTGTGAAGAAGTATAAACAATCCTCAGTGTGCAAATAGTAATAAGGGGAGAAGAAAGACAGCACAAAGTGCTTCACTCGCTGCTTGTTCTCGGCATGCATGTTGCTTAGCTCCTCCATCGAGGGGTAATTCTGTATCGCAAGCCCGTTAAGAGTCATGGAATCTGGGTACTTCCCGAGGAGGTACTTGGCTTCGTCCGCAGTCACTTTGCTTACGGTAGTAAACGCATCAGCCTTGTGGGCGCACGCCTTTTCAAGCGTATGTATGTATTCGATGTTATACGCCTTCGCGCGTGCGTCGTCAAGAGTCTTGCCGTGCTGCAAGCCATGGGTTATCTCGCTCACAAGGTCCTCGCCGTGCTCTGCCATAGTCCGACCCATTGTGGTCGCATGAGTGGTGAACACCAGCCCCGCCCTTGTGCCTGCCTTGTGGAGGTGCAGAAGCCCGGCTCCCGTCAGCCACTCATGGAACTGGCATATTATCGGCTTTCGCCCAAACTTATCTAGTTTGAGTATCTCCTCCAGGACCATGCCTGCTGCCTTCCCCCAGACAACCATGTCATTGAAAAACTGGCTTGAGTAAAGCGAGTCAATTCGATAATCGTCCCACAACGCGGTCTTGATCTCATTAGTCTTTGGCTTTAGGCCGCTTGCGTCTATCAATATGCAATCTGCTTTGTTGGCACCCACCCATCTGCCAAAGTAGCATTTTATCCCCTGCTCAGCAAGCTTCATAAACGCATTGTGGAAGGGGTGTTTCAAAACAGGCTCAAAATCGACTGCAGCCGTCTTCGGGTCGTAAAGACCGACTGTGTAATACTCCTTAAAGTTCTTCTTCATCTGTGCAGACTTGGAAGTAAGCACAGCATATATCCCGCCCACCTTGTGAGCGACCTCAGTTGATACCTCAAAGACGAACGCGTCCATTCCCCCAGTGACAATTAGTCTAACTGTTCCCGGAATAAAAACGTATGCAAGCGACAGATGTTAATTAAATGCATAAAACCCGAACAGCCTTTAAGGGTTCTCCGCAAGAACCCGTAATATCTCCCCGACGCTCCAAGCCTGGCTTATGCATCCCTCCGGTTTGTGCGGCCAGCTGCCTGAGAAAACCTCATTGATGCACCCGACTGAATGCCCGTTCGAACATGTGTTGACTAGAGCTTCTGTGAATACTTTTACGCCCTTATGCGGGTGCGCCCTGCTATACGCATCTATGAATGCGCCCATTAGCCACGGCCATGCAGTCCCCTGATGGTATGCAAGGTCCCGCTGGCTATGGGTCCCGGTGGCGTCGCCCCGGTAATTCACATCGGACGCTGCAAGCGTCCTGATGCCGTAGGGGGTGACCAGCTCCCGCAGGGCCACGTCTGCTAAGGACCTCCACCGTTCCTTATCTAACACAGGGAAAGGCATGGAAACTGAAAAAAGCGCGTTTGGCCGTATGGAAGCGTCCCTACCATCATCCCGCACCACATCATACAGATAACCTGCCGCAGGATTCCAGAACATCTCGTTGAAGGATT
>Ga0247841_10007696_pt1 | contig 15863 bp, 11 predicted proteins | sample LaCruzMarch2015__2_FD_192410 | JGI IMG/M metagenome (GOLD analysis project Ga0247841, IMG submission 192410) | Freshwater microbial communities from meromictic Lake La Cruz, Castile-La Mancha, Spain - LaCruzMarch2015_18m | ecosystem: Environmental > Aquatic > Freshwater > Lake | place: Spain...
CTTAGCAACTGAGTGAGGAGTGAAATATTCGGCGTATTTGCCGCCGCCATCCTTGTTATAGTCCTTAATCATGTACTCAAATAATGTCGAGAAAAAGTCAAAACCAGCTGAAAAGATATCATCAAAGTTAAACTTGCTGTCGGCCAGCTTGTTGATAATGGATTTCGCAACAGCGTTATGTTTTGAGCGATCAGAGACGGCGCTCTGAATGAGTTGTTCTTCAAATAAACGAATCTCTGTTTTACCGTCCGTGTGAACCGAAAATACCGCGGAGTTAGTAACAGCAATATCGTTGAGCGTATCGTCAAGAGTTTTAGCAAAATCAGAATCATTTTGATGGGAAAAAAGATATGACAATAAATGTTCCGGTTTTAAATGAGCGGAATTGTTTCCAAGTTTCATAAGTAGCAAACCGTAGTCGTTACTACTTAGCTTCTTTAAGTCATCGTATGTTTGAAGCGATGAATCGATTTTTGAAACTTCATAAATGAATCTATCGTTTAAAAACTTATAGAGGAAGCTTTGTGTCACAATTTTATATTCATTTGCGTCACCGCCAAGTCCGTTGTGAGCACAAATAGCCTTGATGTCATCAACTAATTGTTTCGTTTTGTTATTATACTCTGTTTCCATTAGTTTTCTCCTTTATATTCACTAGTATACTCATCAGCCAGAATATCTCTTATCCGGCCTGCATTTGCGACATCAAGAACTGGGACTTGTGAATTCTCAAAACTATCGACTGTAGCCTGACCGATAAAATTAGAGAAATAACCATCACTATCAACCAAGTTTTCGTTTTTACCAAGTTTCTCGGCTATTAGTTTTTTAATATCTGATAATACATCAAACAAGGGCTGATTTTGATTGACACGACCAGTCGGTTCAAGCAATTTGAATGTACGGGCATATTTACGGTCGCCATCAAATTTTTCAAGCACAACTTGATTCTTGCGGTTTAATTCTCTGATTCGGTCGTAAATATGTTTTAGCTCGGTTGAAGCATGTTCCATCTTTTCTCTATTGCCGTTGGCTTCACTTTCATTGTATTCGGAAAGCAGACGAGTGAATTCCTCGTATAGCGTTACCCATTCTGGATCTTTTTGATTATAGTTCCGATCCAGCTCTAAGCGGGTATTTCGGGCGACTTCTTGTAAATCATTCGCTAATAGTTTTAACTCTTCTTCGCCGGTCTTAGTAAACTCAAAAACTACTCCCTCAATAGCAGTGTTGAGTAACTCTTTACTGTTAATGTCATTCGTAGCGTCTTTCAAATTGAGAAGCTTTAAGCGGTTACTGACCTCTGTAAGTAACTTGGCGATTAGCTTAAAATCAAGTTTTTCAAGAATTTCGGCATAACCGAGTAACCTCGCAATATTATATATATCGCGTGCTGATTCCAGAGATTTCTTTAATTGGTTTATGGTATCTTTGTCGTTAATGGCACTTATTTGGCGGCTAAAGGTCTCAAGATTATCAGTTGAGAATTCAGAAAGCATACTCAAAACAATGGCTATTTCTTCATCGATTTCTGATTTGCTCATAAAGAGAGAACCGAAAATATTGTTCGGGTCATCGTTTTCATCCAGGCCTTCGCCATATTCGCGGTTTAGTTCATCGAAATAGGCTTGGTTAGTGACTTCGAATTCCTTACTAATATCAGCAAAATCTACTACATAGCCAATGCGAAAATCACGGTATGGGCGATTAACCCGTGTAAGTGTCTGTAAAAGATTGTGAGCGCGTATTTTTCGACCAAGATAAAGCTTCTTGAGTCTTGGCGCATCAAAACCGGTTAGAAGCATTGAATATACAAACAATATATCCAATTTGCCGTCTTTAAAGTCTTTTATTTCCGCTTCGCGTTTTTCTTTATCATCCTCATCATGGAGAATAAGAGCTGCTTTTAGCCCATGTTCACTGGATCGTTCATTAAACTGCCGAAACATTTCACGGGCCTGATCCGAACTATCTGCTACAACCATGACTCCGATAGTTTTATCACCAAAACGAATGCGTGAATTCTTAAAATCTTTAATAATGTATTCAAGCATTGGATCTACAAAGTTGCTATGAGATCTTATTTCTTTGCGATCAATCGATCCCAGCTTAGTTTCTATCTCATGAACAATCTCGTTTAACTTGGCCCTGTAACTCGTTTCGATTTCCTCGCGCAGTAGCTTTAAAGTATATCCGTCTTTAATAGAATTGTTGTAATAATATTTATGAATATAATCGCCAAAAATATTTCGTGTAGTCTTTTTGTCTTCTTTCTCATTTAGCTCTTCATCATCATCTTTATGGTCTTTGTAAACAATCAGCGGTGTCCCCGTGAGCGCGATCTTCACAGCCGACTTGTCGGAGTTATAAAGATTGGCAAGAAACGATCCTTTTGGATCATAGCTTCGATGGGCTTCATCGATAAAAAATATGCGTTGAACGTTAATATCATAGCCGGAATTATTAAATACGGCTGTGTCATCTTTAAATTTCTGGATGTTCACGACTGTAATGCCGGCCGTAGTAGTGTTTGAAGCAAAATCACTCATTAAAGCTTCTTTGCTATCGATAGTCTGAACTTCAAGTCCACGCTTCCTGAATTCGTCGCGAGCTTGTTTCGCCAAATCCAGACGATCAACTATGAAATAGAATTTAGGAATAATACCTTTTTCAGCATAGTAATCGGTTAAGTATTTGACACTGTAGTAACTTAGAGCGGTCTTGCCCGATCCTTGTGTATGCCAGATGACGCCCCGATTATTACCTGCGTCTAAATAACGGGCAATAGCTTTTGTCGCAAATAATTGGGGGTAGCGCATGATGTGTTTTTGAATAATTGTTTCGCCGGTTTCTTCATTGATCTCGTCAACATAGGCAATACCATAACGAAGAATCATGGCCAAGCGCTTCTTTTCAAACAAAGAGCTGATAATCCGGTTGGTAGGCGTGTCGATATCTTTATTACTAATGAATTCAGGAGAATGTTTTATTACTTCGAGATTGTTGTCTTCTAAGACAAGATCTTCAACTGTCTCATCGAGTTCGTGAATTTCGTCGATAACCTCACTTTTGCGCTCTTCGCGAAAGTTATTAAACTTCACCCGTGAGTTTTTAGCAGTAGTTGCATAAAACGCACCTTGGAGTTGATCGGCAGTTGCGTCATCATATTCCATGTTATTCGAGAATATGAGTAATTGGGTAATATTGATAAACTTGCGGAATTTTTCGTTTGCGAAGCGCATATTGATACGGTCACGCTCGGCCTTGATGCCTTCGGGGTTGTTCGGCTTCTTCACTTCTATAAAAGCAAGTGGCAACCCATTAATGAAGATGGTGATGTCTGGACGAAACTCGTCTTCACCGTTTTTATTGGGGAGTTCAGTAGTTACAAGGTATGAGTTATTTCCTGGATTTTTAAAGTCTACAAGCTTATATTCTCCTCCATCCGTGTTGATGAGTTTTCGATAAAATTCACGCCCCAAGTCATCATTACCGAGAATCTGTTTGATATCAGCAAAAATTCCATCGAAATCATCATTTTGCGGGTCGGTGATATTGTTTATCTTACGGAACTGATCTCGAAATTCGTTGACAATAATACTCGTTTCGGGATCTATTTCATAATTTTTATCTTTCAGAGAAAAATATTTATAGCCCAAACGAATAAAATGAAGAATTGCCGGAATTTTTACTCGTGAATTTTCGTTAAATGTCATTTAATTCCTTTCCGCCAGTCTTAACACCAGACGGTTTCACCAATACAACTTTCAAATCAGACTCATCAATATCAAGATATTCGGTAAGTTTTCTAACGATCATTTTTTTGTAATTTGTATTTGTGCCGCCCTCAAGAAAATAGACTGTATCTTTAATTGGAATCGACTTAATAAGTTGCGAGCCATCGACTCGGATATATCTACTTAAAAATTCATCTCCGACCACAAAGTCATAAAGATTAGGATTTTCTTTAAAAAACTTCTCGATGATTATCTCGCATGCTTCTGTCCAATTTGAAACATTAGTAGTCTCACCCAACACTGAAACACTTTTAACTTTTGTATATGTAAGATCGTCATCTGTCTTAAAAAGATATTCAACGTCCTCGGAAGGCGCTTTGAATGTTGTTGTAGGTAGTGGCCATATCTTCTCAATTTGTTCCGTCCACCAAGAAGCTCTTCCATCCAAAGCGGATTTATCCCATTTCTTTTTTTCTTTTATATAGCGGTTGATTAGGAGCGGACTCTGATCGAATCCGTTTTCCATGCTTTTCTTAATATCAAAGTCCTTATTTGAATATTTAGAGTTGTATCCGGTCAATGTTAAATTGGCGAGTGTGTGCACATACTGATCGTGAATTTCTTGATAATCAGAACCCAGCATTTCTTTCCATTCGCGATTTAACGTTTGTGGCATTATATGTTCAATACTAACATCTACATCTCCGTTTGCGATTTGCTTTAGTAATGCTGATTCTTTGGACTGCGAAAAATCATCGATAGAACTCAAAATAAAATTATTATAATAATTACGCTGAGTATAGAATGGACTTGTTCGTACGGCTAGTTCAACTTCGGCATTTGAAGGAATGTGTGTAGCACCACTACGCTCGAGAAGTATAGAAGAGAGAATATTACTATACGATTCTTCCGGATTATTAGCTAAATAGTTTTCGATTTCTTTATGTAGTATTGAGAAAAGGTTATTAAGACCAGTAGTCGCAAAATTACAAATAATTCTTCTGGCCAAGAACGATTCTACTATCGAAAAGACACGTTGAGTCTCGGCTGCCGATAACAAATCTTTAGAATATTGATCAAGTACTTTTATTAAAAAAGGATAGATGATTTCAATCTTTAAAAAATTTAATCGAAATGCAGTATTTTTTACCGTCAAGTAGCGACTGCCTTCATCAAGATTGAATTTCAAGAACAAATAATGATCCAACTGCGTAACAATATTTGTATAAAATTCTTCCAGTCGAACAATATTTGATTGATCACCATCAATCGAGCGCTCAAATGCTCGCTTAAATTCAGGATAAACTTGCTCCAGCTTTACTTCTTTTTGCAATGTACTAGTTAAATAATTTCGGAAAAAATCAGTTATATAATCTTTGCTGACATCGGTCAGGCAACGTTCAATTTTATTCCAATATTTTTCAAGCACAATTTGGCGAGCATTTTTATCATTAAGCATGAGTGCGAAGTTACGAATTTTATCTCCATCGGATAATGGTTTTCCGGTAGAGTTTATACTCTCGAATACTTTTTGCGGATTATCATCGCTTGAATCTAGTGCAATTGTGACAATCTCAAACCTCTCAAGCGTATTAATATATATTTCCAACATATTCTTTTTTACAAAGTAATCGTAAAATTGTGTGTAAGCACGAAATAGTCTACTTTCTTTACTTCGTTCGTCTAGTTGCTGATTTTCAAAAATCCGCTCGAATATTTCATTATCGGTTGTTACAGTTTTTAATTTAATACGATTTTCTTCAGCGCAATACGAATATTTATTGAATAAATAACTTTCCTTAATTTGCTCGGCAGAAATAGCTGATTTTGACGGGTCTTTCTCTACAATATGGTACAGGGCGGTTAACATGAGAAGAACTGTTGTAGCGCGTTGCTGACCATCGATGATTACGCTGTTGTCACCTTCATTTATATAGACAACGCTGCCAAAAAAATGATTTTTTCCACTATTCATAACTTCTTCAAGGTCAATCAAAAAGAAGTCTATATTTTCTTTTACCCAGGAATAAGGACGTTGAAAATCAGGAATGACAAAATACTTACCCGGTGTAAATAAAAATGCTTTAATATTGTTATGCGTAACCTTCATTTGATCTCCTTAATGATTCGATCTAACGGACCTAAGTATTTATTCTTTAATTTTTGCCCTATTAATAATATTTTCAATCACCCAATATTTATAACCGTCGATTTCTAAATATTTATATTCTTTACCATAAAAAGTTTTAGCGTAACCGTATGATTCGATTCCTTTGATAAACACTTTAATCTCATCTGACTTCTTCGGATAATCACCAATCACAATATATTCATGCGGAATATCGGGCATTGTTTTGGCGAATGTCCAAGTCAAAGAAGAAATTAATTCTTTAATTTCTTTTAGCGAATTCATTAGCTTTATTCTACGCTTCTGGAGGGATTTTTTCAATCGCTTGGAGGTTTTCTTCAGCATGAAATATCGCAGCGATAACAATTAGTCCTGTTCTCGATAAAGCGGATCAAATTCTTTTCCTGCTAATTTTAGATCGCTTATTGCTAAATCAAGGGCCTGCCTCATTTTATCGTGCAGGTTAAGACCGTTGACCCGTTTGCCTCTCTTGCGCTTGTCGGCGTAGACCAAGAGGTCGTCCAGACACTTTTCCAGGGACTCATCGAGCCCTTCTTTGTACCAAAGTTTCTTAGATAAATATTGAATCAGCTGTTCGAGCTGATATTTAGTTAAATCAAGATTATAGTGAAAACGGAGTAATTTTATAGTTTTTTCGGCTACAACTGGGTCTCGCAAAACTTTCCGATATGTAACAAGAATAGCTCTGATTTCATCGGCTAGCCGTTGTTTTTCCTTGTAAGGCACTAAAACCATTAAACTGCGCACGCTGTCAGAAGCCTCGGCCGTGGTCATGTCTTCGCCTTTGACCTTTTTAAACAAATCCTTAAATTCCATGGCCTTTTCTTCGCTCACATGTTTGGAAGAACCTGGTTTTTCATCCAATTTCAGCCACCAATCCAACTCTTTAATCAGCTTGGCAAGTTTTCTCGCCTCGGATTTAGGTATGATAATATCATACCTATCCTTGACCATTTTCTTGGTCTGTGTGACTTGAATATCTGTTGGTTCGGAAACCTCGAGAATACCTTTTTTATTCTTTTTTATTTCAGCCATCTTAGCTCCTTTTATAGATAAAACTTATTAACTCGAAAGTTAACTTCATACCTTTCAATAATAATACAATTATTCTTGGGATAGCAAACAGAAACCACATTGCAATCGGTAAAGCGACTCCCGTCAGAAAGATCCGTATTTTCTGTTTAACATCCTCTTGCGAATTTTTAACTAAATTCCGATACAATCGTTCATATTGAAATTTGTAGCCTTCGGCCAGTTTTTTATCTAACCCCAGATAAGACATTGTTTCTTTTGTCAACATCTCATCCGAGATTCTCCGCATCATTTCCTTGCTCTCTCTTTGCGAAAGAATATTCAAACTCCCTTCCCAAAGTATTTCGCGATCGATGACGGCTAGCTTTTCATGAACATATCCCGGCAAATAGATGATCTGGGCGCCGGATTCTTCATAATCTTTTAAAGCGCAGATTATTTCTGCTCTCATTAAATACTCATGATCTTCAATCGACCGAGTGAAGATAAAAACCGGAATATTTCTTTTTCTTAGTTCGATCAGAGTCCGCTTGAAAAATTCAGATCGAAACTTTGATATAAACGGACTATAAATAACAATCTCTTTTTTAGCACCCAGCATATCCTTAATAAAAGCCGGGTAAAAGGTCTTTTCATTAAAAAGATGAGATTTCTGAAGCTCGCGTAATTTTTGGGCGTCAATGGCGTTTTGGTTGTTGACAAAGTGCTGTCTAAGCGCCGGCGTTTGAATTAACATGTTCCTCCTTTTAATTAACTATTGGATATTTAAGGCAAAATTTGTTATACTATGCTTATATGAATAGTAAAGATGAAAAAATTCTTGAAGACCTTGGCCGGAAGCTGAAGCACGCTCGGGAAGAGGCGGGGTTGACGCAGGCAGAGCTGGCTGAAAAGGCCGGGTTAAATGCTAATTATTATGCCGTCGTCGAGCGAGGCGAAGGCAATCTTTCGTATGAAAAACTTCAGCGTGTTTTGAAAGTGTTAAATATAAAATCACTAGACATCCCTTAGAGGTTGGCTAGTTTTACTTTCAATAATCTCGTAAATTTCCTTGAGTATCGGGGCCCACTTGAGGACAATTTCAAAAAAGGTGTTCCAAGTTTTTAGCGTAGGGTCCACCAAATTGTATTTGTGTTTTTTTATATATCAATAAAGGGGGTAGCAAGTAGTGAGAACTATTGTCATGGTTTTTATTTTTGCACCTTGCATTCCTTGTGCAATACTCGTCGGCCTTTATTGGCTTTATAACCATTTACCGCTTTTCCACTATTGTAAAGTTCACAAGAAGCCGATGATCAAAATAGAAAAACCCTACTCCTCTACCAGAGTCTACGAGCACCCAGATGATCCAATTACAGTTTCCTACTGGCGTTGTCCCTATTGTCCGCCACCAGCCCCATAACGGGGCTTTTTTAGTCTACTTTTGCTTTATAAATTAGTTCTTTAAACCCACCGGTTGGGATTTGTTCGGCAATAGACCATATTAAATTGTTCGCAACTAATGCCGGCGAAGGACCAGTTAAAGAACTGATATATGTCAGATTGTCACCAAGCGAATCTGTCACGTTAACTTGAGATATGGGAGAGCCATTATTATTTTGAACTTTTAAAGTAACCGTAATTTCGCTCCCACTCGGCGCTGAATATTTATCTTGAGTTTTAATAATATCCACGCCTTTATAATCAGAAGTCATAATATTAGAACCATCTTTCAATATAGCTTTTACGGCTTTTAAGTCGACACCAGAGAGTAGCGGATCGTTAGAACTAATCGCTCCTAAATTATTGTTATACAAGGACTTGATTGTTTCGTTCGATAGTTTATAAGGGCTAATAAATAAATCGTCTATACTACCTTTTAAGAAACGGCTTCCAATTACAGGAGTTATTTTCCCTGCTGGTATGTAAATATAGGACTCCCGACCTATTTCCAAATTTACATCGTATTGGTTCATGGGCATCAGTTGAATATTTGATACATAATCCACAAGTTGGCCATCATCTTTTTTAATTTTTATTGGCAGGCCATCGAAATACAACCTCAAAATTTTTTGGTCAGCGTCTGGCATTTGAGGGTTGTTTTCATAGGCAAACCCAATTTGATGGAATTGACCGTCAAAGTTAATCTCAGTACTTTTAACGCTTGAAAAAATTTCTTCTTCAAGTTGCAGGTTACTAGTTCTTCTATCTTTCCTGTAGTGAAAGTAAACCTGCATCTTATTGTTATTATTATTAATCAGACCCATTCCATATCTGTCCAAACCTTCCTTGATAACTGGGTTAACCGTATTAGAACCTGAATCGAGTTTTACTCTGGCGAAGGCTGAAAAATCAGTATTATCATATGCCAAAATTTGATGAAGATATTGAGGGATATCTGGTGGCGGCGGCGTGACATAGTTATCATATGAAGGATTATCGACATCAAAATCAGTTCGTCCGTTCAGATACCCTCCATGGTTATATCTTAAATAGGTCTGTGAATTATTTCCAAATTCATTCTGTGAAAAATTAAAAGATTGAGGATTTGCCACATTATCTGGCTTCGGTCGATAAATATTTTCGGTGGTATAATCAGCCGAGAGCTTATTATAAGATAGATCCGCCGGAACCTTCTCGTTGAAATCCAAATGAAAATCAAATAATGGTTTTTTATCGCCGATTAGCCAGTTTACAACTTGACCTTCAGGTGCTTTAAGCATTTGATTCTCATTCTGTTTACTCACACTCAAAATATTTCCACTATCAGACTTAATTAGCGGAGCACAATCTTTAGGACAAGTTTTATAATTTTCGTCTATCTGACAAATCCTATTGCCGCAAGTCGTAGACAAACAAGCGTTATTTATCGTCTTGAAATAACTATCTGTATCTAAAAAAGTCATTTTATTGCGTGTACTATTTTTGAATAAATCTAAAGTCTTTGCTGCGGGCTTATTTTGATTCACCCAACTAACCAGCTTATAAGCAAACCGAAATGGGTTGTTGCCGTAATAGAACCAAATTCGGCCCAAGATATTGTTCGGATCAAGTAATTTATTTTTATCAGTGGCAACTTGCGGATTAACCTTTATTTGTTGATCGATTAAATCTTGGCCGGTCATGACATCGCGAGGAATATACGATGCGCTGGCATCATATGATGATTCATCCGCAAAACGGGTTTCCGTGATCAAATCGATGATTGAATTACTGGTACCAAAGCCATTGTAGGCATTGTTAACTGCTTGCGTTTCGGTATGACGAAGATTTTCGCCAGTCAGAATTGTGTCAGGATAGGCATCGAGAAAAGGAACCCTGAACTGAACACCCCAAATATTATGATCAAATACCGGAAAATTGGTTGAAAAAGCATCACCGTTTGGACCGCCAAAGCCGCTGGCGCTATAAAACCACGGATTGCCGGAATTGTGCTGAGTCCAAAAAACTTCTTTGCTGCCCATCTTCGCATTTGTTCTCAGCCTTTTTATAGTTCTGACAAATCTTAAATTGTTAGCCAAATCAGTACTTTTGTAGCCATCAAAATATATGCCGTCAAAATTATAACGATTAAAAATTCCTTGTAGTTCTTCATAATATCGCTGATCTTCAGAAACACTAAAGTTTGTATTTTCCGGGTAATAGAAACCGGCAGCCGTATAGAAAAGTACCTTTAAACCCTTGGAGTGCAAAATATTGATATAATCTTTGAGTCTCTGATCGAAATTTGTCGTAGCAAAAGTATTACCCGGCTGCGGATTAGCAATAGCAGTCGGGACGTCAAATCTTTGAGTATCCCTGGACCTCAACGGACCCAAGGTCGCGCCCAAGACTGTTTTTCCATTATTAGGAAAAAACAATTGTTGGTCAGTCGGATCTTCATAAAGAACCTTTGTCGGGTCAGAAACGTCAACATTATCCCATATGCCCATCCAGAGCACGATCGCACCAAAGTCACGCGATAAATAATTGGCATTATATTCGAAATCCGTATAAGTATATTTGGGATTGTAAATTGAAAAATCAAAACCAGCCGTTACGCGATCAGTACACCATTGCGTGGTGTCAAAATCCTTGGGTGGAAAAATCGAAAGTATAAAAACATCGCCACTTTTGGCATGATAGTCCAAATACCAATTATCAGTCATTTTTAATGTGTTTTTCAGCCCATCCGTAGAAGCGGGCCACCGGGGCAAATCACCATACTTAGCAATATCGTCAGGCAGACCATTAGTGACTGTACTAGGATATTTTAAATCACCGTTAGGGATAACTGGCGAAAAGAAAAAACCTTTATCTTTGTCGCTTGTTCGATAAAGCAAAGTGCCGTTTTCATAAAAAAGCGAGTCCTGCATGGCAACGTTACCCGTATTTTTTAGTCTTAAAGTATAGTATTTTGGCACATCAGGATTATCAGACTCCTTAAACTTTATAATGGCCGTTGAATCAGCGCCAAAACTAATTTGGACATTGTTATCTGTTTGATTAAGTGGCGTATAATCGTCTTGATTATAATAAGCAGTACCGCTGGCAGATGTTTTTTTGGAGAGGTTCTCGAAGATTTTTTTATTAAAATTTGGATTTACACTCGTCTCATCAGAAGCATAAAGATCAAAAAGATGAGTGCCATCTTTTTTTGCAAATCCCTGAATTGAGTTGGAGTCAATAGCAAATTTGGCACCATTTACTCTAGTATCGCCGACAGAGTTGTTTGTCTCAACATAAACTGGACTCAATGGAAGGGTTGCGCCAGAAGGACCATTGTCAGCGCGAGTCAAAGTCATTTTAGAACTCCCCGCTGAAACACCTGTCAAATTGGCATCGTGAACAAAACTGGGAACCTTATAAACCCTAAGGTTGTCGACATACAGGTTACCAACAAAACCCTTGGCAATAAATGAAACTTTTACCTTAGAGCTATCATTGGCGGTTGTAAATTTAGTCTGCTCCATATACCAATTAAGATTTCTGGATCTCTGATAAATCTGATCATCAAGCCAGCTCTTGGAAACCTCTCGTTGATCATTATGCGTACTGCTGTCCGGTTCTTTTAGAGTGACGGCATATTGACCGCAAAAAAAGCCGGTTGCATAAGAATCAGCTGGTGCAAACTTGCTACCATTTTCAATAAGTTCGTTAGCCGGATCATTATAATGCGAACACTGACGATCCTCAATTTTGATTTGATAAACCAGCATATATCTAGTCGCTGGCGCGACATCAAAAGTTTTAGTGGCGACTACCTTTTCATTTTTTGATCCGACAATTTTAAGAGAATGAGCGCCTTCAAGAATATGAGTCGGATCAGGAGCATTCATATTACTCACAGTGCTTAAAGGAGGAGGAACATCAATCGTTCCGCCGGTTAAATGATAAAAATCTTTTTTCCATGTGCTGTCTAAAACTTCGTTATCCACACTTAAGTCAGCCGGGAATTCGGTAATAGCCTCATCAGCTTTAGATTCGAGAGTTCGAGATACATACAAAAAACTTATCCCCAATAAAAAAATGGTCAAAGTCAAAACTAGACCTATCAAAAACTTCTTATTCAGAAAATTTGTCTTAAGAATTTTCCCTCCAGAGTTATATCTTAATTTTATTTTACACAAATTCAATCATGATCACAAATTTTAAATAATGTAATTTGATATTTAAATTTTAGTCCTAGTTTTCTAAATAGACTCTAATTGCCTCAAGAATAGGTCTTTGGGTGCCGTCGGCGCGAATCATCCCCCAATTAGTGCCACCGCCGATACTTATGAAATCTTTAGGTACACGCTGGTCGCTCCAATAGTACCAGGAAACCGGTAAGTTATTTTTAGCGGCTTCTTTATAAACAAACTTGGCTAATCTTGCCTGTTCTTCTTCGGAAACTTCGCTGGTTGGCTCGCCTATTTCGCCAATAACAAGGGGCCAACGGTTGTTATATTTAGCAACTAAGGCTTTTTCGCGAGCAATACCGCTAAGAATTTGGTCTTCCTGTAAATAGGGGTTAGCGGCGTAAGGATGGAAGCTTAAAATATCGAAAAAGTCACCGCCGCCTAATTCCAAAACCCGATCTTCGAAACCAGTACTATCTCGCGCTTCGGCACTTAAGGTGACTATCACTTTAGCATTGGGATTAGCTTCTTTAATAATCGGATATGTGACTTTCAATAAGGCAATAAATTCTTCGGCCGAACCATATTTGAATAAATTTATACCAGGCTCATTCCAAATTTCCCAAAAATAAATCATATTTTTATTGGTACTTACCGTGTTGCGAACATATTTTTGCCATTCGATTAATTCTTCTGGTGTAAAGGCGCGATCTTTGGACTTAGCATTGTGACCCTGAAGTACCCCAATTGGATAAAGTCCTTGTTGAGAAGCGCGTAGTGCAATTCGGTCGGCCAAATAGTCAGTTGAGCCAAAACTATAACTTAGCTTCACACCGTCAAAACCAATCGATTTTATTTGTTTCATGTCCTTTTCAAGTTCAGCTGTCACTTGGGTCGCCGGCATGTTTTGACTGCCAAATGTAGCCGACAAGCCATTGGCCTGAATATAAGATTTATAAAAAACACTTTGGTGCGGATAATCTATTATTGGCACTGCCAATTTGATTGTTTTGGGCATAATATAGAGCTGATAAAAATAGTATCCGGCAACTATAATCAACAGGCTCGCAATAATCGAGATCCATAAAATAAGCTTAGAATATGTTTTTGGCTTATTTTCCATTTTTCCCTCCGTTTAAAAACTTTTGCAATTTAAGTATAGTCCTTATTGAAAGAGCATACAAAAAATCTCACTAAAAGTGAGATTTTTTGTGGTGGACGGTACTGGACTCGGACCAGTGACCTTCTCTACGTCAAAGAGACGCTCTACCAGCTGAGCTAACCGTCCTTCATTAATTTTTTAATGTTTTACTTTCTTATTTTATCAGACTTTAAGAGAACTTTCAACCTTAAGCTTTTTTAACTTTAATTTTAATGACCTTGGGAAGATTTTTTTTGTTTTTCGGTAGCACAACCGTCATAATGCCATTTTTAAGCTCAACTTCAATATGCTCTTCATCAATATTTTCCGGAAGTCTGATTTGCGCTAACCATTCGTTTTCTTGTTCATATATTTCAGTTGAAGCTAAGGTAGTTCCTGCCTCATTGTGTTGAATTTGTTCTTCAACTGGTCGAAGAATGTCTTCCAATACCAAGTGAAAAAGATCCGCTAAAGATAGTGCCAGAGGAAGGCTCGGAAGACATCTCCCCCGCTCCAACGAGATAATTGATTGACGCGAAACTCCGAGCCGGTGAGCCAGTTCTTCTTGAGTTAGTTGGTGTTCTTCACGCAAACTTCTAATTTGTTGAGAAAAAAATTCGATTTCTATTTCCAAAATAAACCTCAGCTTTACTACAAGCTCATTGTAAAGCAAACTTTACATTAGGTCAACCCCTCAATTATATTCGAGGCAAGCCCCTCGACTTTGTTCCAGACAAAGAGAACTAATAATTAATTATGGCGAAGTTTATTAATTTCCGGCCATTCTTGGATCAAGACAGAAATAATAGCAGCAATTGGTACTGAAATTAAAACACCTAATACTCCCATCAATTTAGCACCGGTAAGCAAAGAAAGAATCACAATAACTGGAGACAGCCCTACGGCTTTACCAATAATTTTTGGTGCTAGAAAGTTACCTTCTAATTGCTGAATCAAGATAAAGGCAATCGTCACGAAAAGTGCGGTTAATGGCGAAATTGTTAGAGCAATGGCAATAGCAGGGATTGCTCCAAGCCACGGCCCAAGATAGGGGATAAATTCCATTAGACCACCCCAAACAGCCAGAACTAAAGCATAAGGCACACCCATAATTGTTAGAGCAACTCCATCGCAAATACCGATAACCAACATTAGTAGTGCGTGTCCCCCAAGCCACTGCCCCATTTTGACGCTAATTTTACCGATAATTAATGATATCTGCTCACGCTTTCCTTCAGCAAAAAAACTTAAGGTATATTTTCCAATTTCCTTTTGTTCAAGAAGCATGTAAAAACTCAAAATAATTACAGTAAAAAATGCCAATACGCCGGATATTACGCCCATGGTCGTGGAATAGATACCACTGGTAAGTCTGCCTAGTTGAGAAGAGACATTAAGCAAAATTTCTTGATAATTACCGATAGAATCCCTCACAGCTTGATAAAAAGGACCAAATTTTGCTGCAATAACTGGCAAGTTAATCGCGAGTAGTTTAATTTCAACTAAGAGCGGTGGGATCACAATAAAACCAATTCCCACCATAATTGCCAAAAATATTAGAGCCAACAAGATCACTGCAAGAACGCGCGGAATATACATTTTAGTCATCTTGTCGACTAACGGACTCAAAGCCGCCACAATAATCAGCACAAAAAAGAAAAGGACCATTATGTCTCGTGTCAGGTATAAAAACCAAACCGCCAATACCGCCAATAATACTTTGATAATCGTAGAAGTTGAAATGTCGATTTTAACTTTGTTAGACATACCTACTCCGTTCTAGCTAATAAATTATTTTTCGGGGATGCGAGATTCGAACTCACGGCCTCGTCGTCCCGAACGACGCGCGCTACCAGGCTGCGCTAATCCCCGACTTCTTATTTAGCTGTCTTTATTATACCTGAAAAATATGTTAAAATCTATATATCCATTAGCCCCTGTAGCTCAGTAGACAGAGCAGTCCCGTCATATTTGCCCTGGTAGCTCAGTGGATAGAGCGCCGCCGTCCTAAGGCGGGCGTCGCAGGTTCGATTCCTGCCTGGGGTACCAAACGAGATGCTATCTTTTTGCAAGTCGAGTATTGCAGTGTAGAAGTCACTAATTTGGGTGTTCGAATAGTCATTATCGCCCCAGACCAGTCCAGAGGGGAATATCGAACACATGAGCGTACGCTTCTCCTGTAAATCGGAATCTGTGTATGTTAGGCTGCTTGCTAGATATGTTGA
>Ga0247841_10007697_pt1 | contig 15863 bp, 14 predicted proteins | sample LaCruzMarch2015__2_FD_192410 | JGI IMG/M metagenome (GOLD analysis project Ga0247841, IMG submission 192410) | Freshwater microbial communities from meromictic Lake La Cruz, Castile-La Mancha, Spain - LaCruzMarch2015_18m | ecosystem: Environmental > Aquatic > Freshwater > Lake | place: Spain...
TGCCTTGGGTCGGCAGGCTTTGCCCGCGCAATTGCCAATGCAATGCCGTCAGAAGCATAATATGAAATCAGCGCCCAGACTATTGCAACCACGAACGCAATCCCAAGCCCGAGCATTCCCGCATCCATTCCCCCAAGGAAAGCGCCAAAAAAGAAGCCCAACGCCATGACTATTGCAATCATGAATCCCATCAGGAGGAAAGACTTGTTCCTGTTTGATGAAGAGCGGTTCCACAAAGTTGGCATTTAGTTCACCAAAAGAGAATAAGCTGAGAAAGGTTTAAAAGATTGAACAAAAGCGCCGCAAAAGAAAAAAAAAGAAAAAATCCAAAAATCCCGCTGATTAAAACGAGACTTTTGGAACTGATTTTGCTCCGCTGGCAGCCTCGAAGAATTCCATGGCCTTGAAGCCGAGGATTCCGGCGAGAATGCTGTTCGGGATTGTCTGGATTGTGTTGTTGTATTCCAACACAGAGTCATTGTAGAACTGTCTAGAGTAGGCAATCTTTTCCTCGATTCCAGTCAGCTCTTCCTGCAATTGCAGGAAATTCTGGCTTGCCTTCAAGTCAGGGTATGCTTCAGCGACTGCGAAAACGCTCTTCAAGGCCCCTGTGAGGAGGTCTGAAGCCTTTGCCTTTTCAGCAACTCCCTTTGCGTTGATCATTGCAGTCCTAGCCTGCGTGACCATTGCAAAAGTGTCTTTCTCGTGCTTTGCATATCCTTTGACAGATTCCACAAGGTTTGGCACCAGATCATTCCTTTTCTGCAATTGGACGTCAATCTGGCTCCAGGCATTCCGCACGCGGTTTCTTGCAATAATCAGGCCATTGAACAGCAGCACTAGCAGCAGAACAATGACTACAATTATTATCAAAACCCACAAAAGCGGGTCTATTCCAAGAAAAGCCAAGCGATTACCTCCCCTTGAGTGAAATGCTCATCAAGAACTGTTCAGGCAGCAACATGTTTAAAAAGAATTGCAAAACCCATTCTGAACATTCACGCATTGATTGTCCAAGTGCATTTTTGAGAAGTGTTTTTTTGATTGCTGAATTCTTCATAGGCTTTGTCCTTTCTGTAATCGGAGCCTTGGGACTGGAGGGAGTTTTCTTCCTCATGCTTTTGGAAAGCACAGTAGTCCCGATTCCTTCAGAGCTGATAATGCCTTTCGCAGGATTTTTGATAGTGCAGGGGAAAATGGAATTCTGGCGCGTTGTAATTTCAGCAACTTTAGGAAGCATTGCAGGCTCGCTCATTTCATACTATATTGGAAAATTCCTCGGAAAGGCTGCAATCCTGAAATACGGGAAATACTTCCTGCTTGAGGAAAAGCACTTGGACAGGGCGCATGACTGGTTTGAAAAGTACGGCGGCAAAATGGTCTTCGCGTGCAGGTTTGTTCCAGCAGTGAGGCATGTGATTTCAATACCTGCAGGAATTGCGGAAATGAAGCTTTGGAAATTCATTGCATATACTGCAGCAGGCGCATTCCTCTGGAACTCTTTCCTCACAATTGTCGGAATGCAGCTTGGAAGCAACTGGACAGAGATAAGCAAGTACTCTGGAACAATTGACATAATAGTCATTGTCGCGGTCATTGCACTGCTTGCATACTATATCCGGAAATCAGGAAGATTGGAAAGCAAGTCAGGAAAAAAGCCAGAAAATAAGTCTTCCTTTAAAAAAAGCCCCAAAGTATAAATACCCGAAGCCATTTGTTCTAAGAGCCGCTCTTCAGGAAAAGAAAGCGGTTTAGTTGAAAAAGGCTTTTTTTGGAGGGGTTTGGCTTGAGGAATTCTATTTTTGCAGCATTATTTGTGGCGATTGCAGGATTTGTCCTGCTTTCAGGATGCACTGTTCCGCAGCCGCCGGTTTGCGGCGACGGAGTGTGCGATATTGGCGAGACTTGCACGCAAGACTGCGACATTCCTCCAGTGCAGTACCATTCGGAATGCAAAGAACTTAAGTGCGTGCAAATTGAAGGCAATGGAGACGACCAATGCAGTGCTGACGAAGAATGCGCCCCAATCGATTGCATTGACCAGTGCGGTAACGGAGTCTGCGATGAATACGTGTGCCAAGGCCCAAATTGCCCTTGCGCCGAGACAGCAAAATCATGCGAAAAAGACTGCCCAATCACGCCGGCAGAATCATCCATTGAAATCAAGGACAACATGATTTCAAGCACAAGCCCTTTGGAGGCAAGCTTTGACAGGCAAACAAATCCATTGACAAAAAAAGAATTAGGCAACTTGTTTGAAGGAACAATCACACTCCGGGAAAATGGCCAAAATTATGAAACTTCAGCAAAAGAGCAGCTTTTAGTTTCGGCAAACCCAAGGTTCAACACAGCATCAGACGTTGAAAGAATGGCATTGGATATTGATGCTGGCGCTTTCAAATATTTAGTGAGCTTCAGCAAGGGAATAAAGCAAGGAATGACTGGAAAAATTCCGCTGCTTGGAAAACTTTATGAAATCAAAAGCTTGGACTTGACTACTGCAGGAAGCGAAAGGATTCTTCTGTTAAGCGGAACTGAAAGAGTCGAAATTGTGAACAATAAAGGATTCCCTTACGACTCAAGCAATAATACTGGAATTTATGACTGGAAAGCGAAATTGCTTGTCAGCAGCAATGAATTGAACGGAATTGAAATAAGCAATTCAAACAAGAGATGGAATGACAGCGCAGCGCTCAAGTTACTGGAAACTGCAAAATTTGCAGACAGCGGAAAATACTCCATAACATTTGACGGCTGGACAGCAAGCCAGTCTACTGGAATAACAATAGGAAAGCAGCTGATAGAGTACACTGACGAGTCAAAAGTTACGCATTCAATCCCAATGGTCATAAAGTTGGATTACTCTGACGACATGTGGCAATCAATCGCTTTCGACGGAAAGACGATATTCTTCCAAGTAGACAAGACAGACCAGAATTTCACGCTGTTCAATAGAAACAGCATTAACGGCAGAATAATCGACCAAATAACAGTCAGCGGCAATACTATTACCTTAACAGTCGACGGTGTGCAAAGAACCCTTTCCTTAAACAGCAAACTGGATATTGATGGATTTTCCTTTGGAATAACAACAGCAGCAAATGGGAAAATAGCGCTGACTTCTGACGGTAGAATGCAGTTCTTGAACAACTCCACAACAAGAAGTGCGGATACATTGGCGTACTTGGGAGACTCAAACACCCAAAACCCCGGATATGGCTACTTGTACTACACGGACAAGCAAACGCACTTTGCAAGCATCAACCATTTTGGGCAGGAAATAAACAATATTGACTTGTACCTGCAAGGAAGCAACAGCAAGCTTTACAATTATGCGGTAAGAGTGAATGAGTCAAGCAACAGGTTATGGCTTGCTTTGGGCCAGGCAAGGATTAAAGGACAGCAAGGCAAAGAAATCCTGTTTTACGGGACAGACACTCTGGAAAATGGCCCCGCCTCAACTGTGCCTGACACAGAATACTACAAGCCAGACGATGCCGCATTCGATGCAGACCCGACAGATACAAAATATTATGTCGCGAAATTCGGGGTCCAAACAGGAGCTGACGGCACTGGCTTGCCTGAATTCCACGCGTTCATCTCAACAGTTTACGGCAATGGAAACCTGATAACACTTCCAAACCCAAATTTAAGCAATTATGCATATCAGGCAACCAGAAATGCAAACACTGCGGGAAACATCCAGGCATTGAACCTGCGCTCTGACACTCCAGCCAGCTATTACAGCGAGGCATTCGATGATGCAGGAGCCTATGTTTCAGTGGCCAATGGAACGCAGGCAGTTTTCAAGCTTCCATCGCAAAGGCCGATGGTCCAAGAGACAGTGACTGCAAATTAAACTGCAGCCACTGAATTTTCTTTTTTTCCTATCTTAAGCCCCGCAATCGTTGTGGGGTTTAAAAGCTTTTTCAACTTCCAATAAAGAATCTCTTGTTGAGTTTTTGGGGGTCGGGTTTGATGGAGAATATCGGGAAAATTGCCTTAGTTTTCAGCGTGCTTTTTTTTGCGGCATTTGCACTCGCCGCCGCTCCTGCAATTTCTGGATTTTCAGTAGCTCCAAAATACACCAACAACTCAGACACCACTCCAAACATCACAATAACAGCATCAGACGCGAACGGAATGCAGTTCTCGTGCGATGGAATAACATACAGCACAATGGAAGCATATTCAGGCTCAAAGTCAGACTTTGACATAAAGACAGGGGCAGGCTGCGGTCCGGCAGACGGAAACAAGGCAGTATACGTGAGAGTGGAATCAATTGACGCCTTGACAGCCACGGCAAGCGACTGGATATACCTTGACAACACAGCGCCGACAATAACTGTCTCAACTCCAGCATCAAGCAGCACTGTTGCAACAAACTGGATATACCTTGACGTTAACGACGCTGTCGGAGCCAGCGCAAGCCCGACAATAGCAGTCAATGGAAACACTGTTTCAATAACTGGCGGGACAGGCTGCATTGCATCAGGCACAAACTACCATTGCGACGGAAACCTTTACTCAATCAACGCCGCAGGCACTTACACAATAACAGTGAACGCTGCCGACACTGCGGGAAACACTGCAACTCAGGCAAGCATTACAGCGCTCAATTACACTGACCTCACTGCGCCAGCACAGGTTGCGGGATTGGCTGCAACTGCAGGAAACTTGGAAGTGTCCTTGAGCTGGACTGCCTCGACGGCATTCGACCTTAACAATTACAACATTTACATGTCGACTTTTTCAGGATTTGACACAAACTCTGAAACCCTCATTGCAACAGTCGCGTCTGGAACAGCAGCTTTCACAAAGACTGGGTTGACTAACGGAACATTATATTACTTTAAAGTCAGCGCAAAAGACAAGAGCGCAAATGAGGGAGCGGACTCTGCAGAGGCAAGCGCGACTCCGGCAGACACAAGCGCTCCAACTGGAAGCATTACAGTTTCAGACTATACAAAGACAGCAACTCCAACGCTGACTCTTTCAGGAAGCTCTGGAACTGCAGAAATGAGGCTTTCCTGCAATGACTCAAGCTGGACTAGCGCAATAACCTATGCAACATCATACTCCTCATTTGACATCACTTCAGGAAGCTACGGATGCCCTTCTTCAAGGGGCTCAAGGAATGTTTACGCGCAGTTCAGGAAAAGCGGCGGCCTTTGGAGCAGTTCATACAGCGATTCAACATTGTTCGACAGCAATGCGCCAAGCATTTCTTTCGGGGCTCCGGCAAACAATTCAACAGTAAACTCAACCACAGTGACAGTAGAATATGTCGGAATAGAGGACATCAATGGCTGCGGAGTGGCCAAGTATTACGTCAAGATTGACGCGGGAAACTGGATCGACAACACTTCAAGCACTTCAAGGCAGTTCACTTCATTAATCAACGGACTGCACACTGCTTACGTGAAGGCAGCGGACAATGCAGACAACAACTCCGCGGAATACGCGCTGAACTTTACTGTATCAACATCCTCAAGCCCGCCTGACACAAGCCCTCCAGACACTTCAATTGACAGCACAAACCCGACTGCAACTTGGGTCAATCCTTCAGACAAGGGAAAAGTGTACGGAAAAGTAGCGCTGCAGGCAAGCGCTTCAGACAACAAGGGAATAAAAAAGGTCATATTCTACCAAGGAAGCAAGATAATAGGGACTGCGACAGCAAAGACAGGCGATTATTATTCAGTGGACTGGGAGACAGCAGGGCTTGAGGAAACAAACTATGTCCTCACTGCCACTGCCTATGACACGAGCAACAATTCAACATCAGACATGATAACAGTCACTGTCTCTGAAAGCGCATTGGAGAACAATGCTGACGAAAACGGCGAAGACTCCGGCAACAGCACTTCCGAAATGATTACAGAGCTTGAGGAAGAGTTTGACAAGTATTACAGCGAAAACTACGGCGCATTCTCAAGCGCAGAGGCAGAAGTGCTTGTTGAAAGCTTCAACGCAGAGATTGCGGCAGCAAAATCATCATCTGACAGCGCTGAAACAGAGGCTTCAATCGCAAACGCAAGGGCATTGCTTGACGAAATGAAGCAAAGATTCCAGAAGACTGTGGAAGATGAAAAGACTGCAAGCTTTGACGCCTTGAAAATAGAGCAGCAGATAAGGAATGCAATGCTCATGGACGCCAACACTTTGGAAAGCGCGATAAGGCTGACAAAAGAGGCAAGGCCTGAAAGGACAATAAGCATTGTGAAAATGGACGAGAACGGCGTGAGCTATTACCTGCTGCAGGTCACAATATCGCTTTCAAGCAGCCCTTTGAAAGCAAGAAAGCTTATTGAAACAATACCCAAGGAAATAGCCGCAAGCGCAAGCCTTGTGAAAAGCTCAAGCAGCTTCAGGATAATACTTGACGATCCGGTGATAGAGTTTGACATAAGCTCCGGAAGCACTGAAGTCAGCTACTACATTGACAAAAAATTCAAGGACCTGAATTCGGCAATGAAAAGCGTTTCAGACGCAAACATGGCGCTGTTCGCAAAAACCCAGCCAATAGTCTCAGAGTCCGCGGCAAAGCCTTCGCAGAATAGCTCAAGCAGCGGGCTGCTGATTGGCGGAATTGCGGTTGCAGTCATAATAATTCTTGCAATTGCAATAGTTTTCCTCAACAAAAAGAACAAGGGAATCGGAAACCAGGGATTCTATGAAAGCAGCAAGCCAGCACACGGCGAGGCAGGCCTTGTTGAAGTGAAGAGAAAATTCAACAAGAAGGAAGCTCCAGCAGCAAAGGATGACGGAGTGCTTTCAAAATTCAAGTACAAGAAAGGATTTGACGGCTGGGACTGAGTTGAAGGCTTCTGATGAACACGACAGTCACTGTAGTTGGCGCAGGCCCTGCAGGCCTCTTGACTGCAAGGCATCTTGCAGAGCAGGGCTGGCAGGTAAGCGTAATTGAAGAGCACTCTGGAATTGGAAAGCCAGTGCAGTGCGCAGGGCTCATAAGCAAGTCAGGCACTTTCATAAACAAGCTTTCAATAAAAGAGTCAATAGTTAACGAAATACAAGGCGCAAGGATTTACGCGCCGAATGGCGAATGCCTTTCAATACACAAGTACGAGACAGTGGCATATGTCATAGACCGCGAGCTCTTTGACAAGGAATGCCAGAAAGAGGCAGAAAAGCTCGGCGTTGAAGTCAGGAGAAACTGCAAGCTGATAGACCTGCGCTCTGACACAGCATTTGTCAAGCAGGACGAGAGGGGGGAAATGATAAAGACAAAAGTCGTTGTCGGCGCTGACGGAGCCAGCAGCAAAGTGCGCTCTTCCGCAGGAATCCACCTTCCCTCGGACAATTTTGCAAACTGCTTCCAGATTAGGGCAAAAGGCTCTTTCGACAGGGACTTTGTCGAACTGTATTTCGGAAGCTTTGCGGAAAACTTTTTTGCATGGATAATCCCTGAAGGAAAGCACAATGCAAGGATTGGAATAGGCACTACCGCAAAAAAGAACGCGAGGCAATGCCTTGAAGAGTTTGTGAGAAAAAAAGGGCTGGAAGTTGAAAAAATTGATGAAACAGCAGGCCTGATTCCAATAGGGCCTCCTCTAAAGGAAGTCAGCAGGGGAAACACAGTTCTTGTGGGGGATGCCGCATTCCACACTAAGGCAACCACTGGCGGGGGAATAATTACTGGAAGCATTGGCGCAAGGCTTGCGTCAGAGGCAATAACAGACCACTTGCGCAAGAACAAGCCATTGAAGGAATATGACAAGGCAGTCGCGAGAGAATTGAACAAGGACCTTTTGATTCATTGGAAAGTCAGGAAATTCCTCAACATGCAGGATGACGATTCATTGAACAAACTTTTCGCAAAGCTCAAGCACGCGAAGATAGAGCAGTTTTTGGAAAAGTACGGCAACATGGACCAGCCTTCGCTCTTTGCAGGCAAGCTGTTGGCAAACCCTAAAATCTGGGTAATGCTTCCAGAGGCAATCAGCGTCCTCCGCTGAAAAAGCCAGCCACGCCTTTTTTGGCTTTTAAAACAAAGCACTTGCTTTTTAAACCTTTAAACTCACGCGTTTTTTGAGGGGTGGTTTTTCTGAAGGAGAGAGTCGGAAAAATAATGCACTACTTTGACAGGATTGGAGTTGCAGTCATAGAGCTTGAAGGCAATTTGAGCGAGGGCGATTCGCTCAGCATTGAAAAGGACGGAAATGCTTTCGAGCAGAAGGCAGCAAGCATGCAGATAGACCGCAAGCCAGTGAAAAGCGCGGGCAAGGGCGAAGCGATTGGAATGAAAGTCTTGCAGGCGGCAAGGCCAGGGGCTGAAGTTTACAGGATCACTGGCTAAACTTTTCTTTTTGGGGTGGACTGCAGACCTTTTTCTTTTCTGAAAAGAAAAAGGGATATAGCCCCAGGGAGATTTGAACTCCCGTATCGAGCTCGCTTCTGCACTGCACCCTTTCTTTTCTTGGGGCAGCTTACCACTTCTTTTCTTTTGGGAAAGAAAAGAAGGGGCAGCCAGAGGCTCGCATCCTTGGCCGCTAGACGATGGGGCTATTCTAGCACATGAATTTGTGGAAAAAAGCAATTTTAAAGCAGTCAGTGAAGGATTTTACTTTCCGAAATTCCTCTTCCGGTCATAGTATTCCTGTATTGCTGAGTCAAGGTCTGCCTTTGAGAACTCTGGCCAGTACTTCTGGCAGAAGTAAAGCTCGCTGTAAGAGCTTTGGAACGGAAGGAATCCAGAAGTCCTCTGCGCTCCAGAAGTCCTCACTATGAGGTCAGGGAATGCGAAGTTTCCGTAAAGGTAGTTCGGGAAGGAAGACTCGTCAATTTCGTTGAGCGAGATTTTTCCGTCCTTGAAGTCCTGCGCTATTTTCCTGCACGCGTCAACGATTTCAGCCTGTCCGCTGTAGCCGAGGGCGACATTCATTGTCTTTTCAGAAAACCTTTCAGTGAATTTTTCAGCATCAAGCATTTTCTGCTGCATTGTCTTCGGAAGGACTTCCCGCCTTCCGATAAACTTGAGCCTGATGCCATGCCTTTCAAAAAGCCCGGAGCCCTTGACTTTTTCAAGCTCGTTCTCGAAAATTTTGAAAAGCACTGGAACTTCAGAGGCGCGCTTGAGATTTTCCAATGAAAGGCTCCAGAAAGTGCCCACCTTTATTTTGGGATATTCCTGCAGCCAAGAGAAGACATCCCAAGCCTTTTGCGTGCCAGACTGGTATGCCTCGAGCAATGACACTCCGGCCTTTTGCGCAAAGCGCCTGTTGCCGTCAGGAATGAATGCTATTGAAGAAAGTTCCATAAAAGTGTCCCTAATCAAGTCCCAGCCGATTAATTAATATTCCAGTAAATGCGTCAATATAGATAGGCTTGAAAAAACATATAAATGCTTGCTGAAATGAAAAACGGGAGATTGGTACAATAGTGAAAAACACTATGCTGAAAAAAGACAATTCAAGGAATTTCTCGCAGGTCGTGAAAGAGCTCAAGCAGAAGATTGCAGAGCTTGAAAAAATGCAGTCGGACATCAGGACAGAAGCCAGCCCAGTATCTGACACAAAGACGCTCATTGAGGAAATCCACGTTCCGGCCTTGGATCTTTTGAAGGAAAAAAAGCATTCTAACGCATGAAAGGGCGAATTGCTTTGGCACTATTTGTTGAAAGGAAAGGAAAGCGAACAATGCTTTCAGGAAAGGCAAGATTCGCTGAAGGCGCTTTTGGAAGAATGAAGGGCCTGATGTTCGAGCGCCGGAAAAACTTTGACTATTCGCTGATTTTCAAGATGCCTTCAGAGTCAAGAATGGGCTCGAGCATTCACATGATGTTCGTGTTTTTTCCAATAGATGTCCTGTTCCTTGATTCTGGAAAAAAAGTTGTTGACATTGTGCACAGTTTAAGGCCTTGGGCATTGAATTGCACTCCAAAAAGGCCTGCAAAATTCATTGTCGAAATGCCTGAAGGCACTGCAAAAAGCAAAAGCATTAAAATCGGGGAAAGGATAGTTTTCTGAAGGAATGCGAATGGCGAAAGAAAGCAAAATTGTCGTGAGCGCGGAGCACATCAGCAAGAGCTACGGCTCATTCAAGGCATTGGATGACGTGAGCATCAGCATTTCGCAAAACGAAGTTTTTGGATTATTGGGGCCCAATGGCGCTGGGAAAAGCACGCTCTCAAAAATAATGATGGGCCTGCTTGAATGCGATTCAGGAAGCGTGAGCTTTTTCGGGAAAGACCTGAAGAAAGAGCACAATTCAATAAAGGCAAGGACTTCAATAGTTCCGCAGGAAATTGCCGCATACTACAGCTTCAGCGTGAGGCAAAACCTCGAGTATTTTGGAATGCTTTACGGCATCAAGGGAAGGGAGCTTGCAAGAAGGGCTGAAGTATTGATGAAATGGCTTGCGCTCGAGGAATTCAGCGAAAGGAAAGTCGAGAATCTTTCAGGAGGCTACCAGAGGCTCTTGAACATTGCGTGCTCAATGATGCACGATCCTGAAATAGTGTTCTTTGACGAGCCGACAGTGGGACTCGACCCCAAGATGAGGAAGCTTTTCTGGGAAAAAATCCAGGAGCTCAAGGAAGACGGCAAGACAGTCTGCCTTACAACGCACTACATGGACGAGGCAGAGCACTTGTGCGACCGCGTCGGAATAATAAACCAGGGAAAATTATTGGTCTGCGAAGAGCCGAAAAGGCTTATTGAAAAATACGGCGGCTTCAAGGTATTGGTGCTTGTCATTGACAAGATTCCGGAGCAGAATTTTGTCGAAGCATTGAAAAAGCTCATGATTGGAAGCGAAGTCACAAGCCTCGGGAATGTGCTGGTGATAGGGCTTACCCAAGAGCACACCATGGAAAAAATGTCAATGCTCACTGACTGGATTTCAGGCAAGGGCTATGACATCAAAGGATCCACATTGAGGGAGCCGGAGCTCGAGGATGTTTTCATAAATTTGACTGGAAGAAAGCTCAAGGAATGATGAGGATGGCTGCAGCGCAAAAAGAAAAGGCAAAAAAGCAGGCCAATGGTTTGCTCGCGGGAATTTTCGACCCGTTGGATGCAATTCCCGGAATCCAGGTCTTGAAGATTGCGCTGAAAGAGCTCAATCTCATAAAAAGCCAGAAGGCCGGCCTCTTGACTGCATTCACGCTTGCAGTCGTGGTAATGGGGACTCTGGCGCTTGCGTTTGGCGGAAACTACACTTTCAACAAGGTCGATGTCGCGATTTTTGCGCCAAAAACAATACAGGACTTTGACACTGCGGACTTCATGAAAAGCCTCAAGGACAGCAACATGGTGAACATCCATTCTTACAATTCCAAGGAAAAGGTGATTGATTCCATAAAACGCAGGGAAAGCAAGGTCGGCATTGTCATAAACAATCCGGAGCCAATCAACAAGAAGTATGTGATAGACCTTTACTATGACAATTCGTCAATGATGTCTTCAAGCATTTTTTTTGAAGTCGCAAAAAGCCAGGTCCAGAACATCAGCTTTTCAATGTCGCAAAAGCTGCTGAAGGACATTTGGGAAAGGCTTGGGGAAATAAACTCAAAGCTCGGGACAGAAGTCTCAAGGATTGATGATTTCCTCGCAAGGCTTGACGAGAGCGGGGCAAGGCTTGAAAGCCTGGAGCAGGACCTCAATGCATTGGACATTGAAGACGCAAAAGGCGCGCTCTCAAGGCAGGGCGGAAAAATAACAGAGTTCGGTTCAAAAATTTCCGAGTTTGAGGCAGAGCTTGACTCTTTCACTTCAACAGTGAATGAAATAAGGCAGAAGGCAACTGCATCAAGGGAAAAAATAAAGTCTTACAGGGACGAAATCAGCGCAACAAACAGCGAGCTTGACTCTTACACTGCACAGCTGCAGCAGGCAAGGGACGGCCTGGCTGATGTTCCGGCAGCCTCTGCGCAGATAGACCAGGCGATTGCGTCAATTTCCGGAGTCAAGGCAAGGCTTTCCTCCGCAGACTCAGAGCTTGCCCAGACACAGCAGGAGCTTTTGGACCTGGAAAACCAGATAAGCGAGCCGGAATCTGGAGTGCTTGCAAAATTGCAGAAAAACAGGCAAGAGCTGCAGGCAATAAGCGTTGACATTGCAGGGACCAGAAGCGACCTCAACAGCATGGAAACTTTCGTGCAAAAGCTTGATGACACAATGCAGGAAGTAAAGTCGCTGATAGCAACATCAAAGGAGCAGAAGGCAGACATATCTGAAAAGCTGAACGAGTCAAAGGCAATGATAAATTCTTTCATGGAGTCGCTTGGCGAGCTTTCAAAAGTCAGCCCTGACTTTCTGGCAGACCCGCTCATACTGAACAAGATTCCTGTCTTCAATGTGGAAAAGCTCGGGGTGATAGCGCCGATAGCATTGGTGATTCTGCTCATGCTGACCACAATGCTCCTGACTGGAGTGAGCTTTGTTGACGAGAGAAACCAGGGCGCCTATTCAAGGACATTGCTCAGCACCACCCCCAAGGTCTTTGTGTTTGCCGGAAAGATTCTCGGCCAGATACTGTTCGCGCTCATGCAGGCAGTCATAATAATCGCGCTGCTGGCGCTTGTCAACCAGTTCACTGACATCAAAGTGACAATTGCGAGCGGAATAGTGGGAACATTGCTCGGGATATGCATTATCTCGTTCGCCTTCATTTGCTGGGGGCTTTTGATAACAAACTTCACGAGAAACCAGGGAACGACAATACTCATTTCGCTGCTGCTGATAATCCCGATGCTTTTCCTGAGCGGCGCAATAATTCCAATAGAGCTAATAAATCCTGCAATACAAAGCTTTTCGCAAATGCTTCCGCTGACTTCCGCAATAATAATCGTGAGCGAGATAATGGTGAAGGGAACTTCGCTCCTTGGGCTGATTCCAGAAATACTCATCCTGGTTGTGCCTGCAATTGCAATTCTTGCGGCGACAATAATGAACAAGAAGCTGAAATAGCGCGAAAACTTTTTTTTAAAGGAGAGGGAGGAACTAAGAGAATCCTCCTCCCCTTTTGCCTTTTGTCTTCTTCACAGAATTCGGGGTGATAACTTTTGGTCAGCCCTCAAGAATTACTGTCTTTTGATTTATAAAACATTGCCACGAAAGAAAGGAAATCAAACTGCAAAATAAGGTTCGGAAAGCTTACTGAAAGCACTTTATCTTTTACATAACCAAATATGTTTTTTAACTCGGATATCGTAAGATTGAGCAGTCACAGAATTTTTCAACGGGGTGAAATAATGGACTTGTCAAGATACATCAACAAGAGCGCCGCAAAAAACAAGTACAACATTTCAGCAATGGACAGGAAATGCAGGCAGTGCGGAAGGACTCTGGAGGACAAAGGGCATTTCCTTTACGCTCGGGGCTTTTGCAGCGAAGAATGCAATTCCAAATACATAAAATAATCCCTTCATTCCTGGAAAAATTCCCGCTTTCTTCGGCTTTCGTTGATTGCCTTAGCTTTGCGCTTTTTTTTAAACAATTGCTGGATTGCATTAGCCAATGCAGAATCAGGAAATTGGGAGGGAAAAATTCCTTCTTGGATGGTTTCTCTGGCAGCCTTCTGCCAAGGAGACAAAAAGGCAGCTTTCAAGCGGAAAAAATTTCAGGATTGTGGAGTTGAAGGACGGAGAATGCCTTTACTGCATTGGCCTGCCTGAGCTCAGTGCGCAAGAGACAGGACTGCTTTCAGGCGCGTTTGAGGAATACAAGGCAATGTCAAGCCCTGAATTCCAGGAGCTTGAAAACATCGAGCTTTTTCTCGAAGATTATTGCGAAAGAAAGCTTGCAGTCCTTGAGCAGGACCAAAAGGAATACTTGGGAAAATACTTGAGGCTGATGGCTTTTGGCCACGGGCCTTTGTCAGTGCTTCTGGAAAATCAGGAGCTTGAGGAAATAGCAGCCAATGGAACAGGGCCTGAAAAGCCAGTGAGGGTCTTTGACAAGAGAATGGGCTGGCTTAGGACAAACTTTTACTACTGCAGCGAAAGCGCAGTGAAAAATGCTGTCAACAAGATGGCTTCAAGGCTCGGGAAGAGAGTCAGCCTGCAGAATCCGAGGCTCAATGCAGTGCTTAATGACGGCTCAAGGCTGTCCTGCAGCATCAATCCAGTGTCTTTTCTCGGGCCTTCATTCACTTTAAGAAAATTTGGAAGATTGCCTTTCTCTCCAGCAGAGCTTGTCGCTAACAATACTGCAAGCGCAGAGGCAATGGCATTCCTGAAGGCGGCGTTCATCACTGACTGCAATGCAATGATTGCGGGAAACACTGGCTCTGGAAAGTCAAGCACATTAAACTCGCTGCTGTGCTTTGTGCCAAAAGATGAAAGGATCATTGCGGTTGAAGAGACGCCGGAACTTAACATAATGCACAATCATTTGGTAAAGTTGAATGTGAGCGAAGGGCTGAACATCAGCATGAAAGACTTGATAGTGGACAGCCTGAGAATGAGGCCTGACAGGGTCATTGTAGGCGAAGTGAGGAACGAGGAAGAGCTTCTTGCATTTGTGGACACCATTCTTGCAGGGCAGGGAAGGGGAAGCTATTGCACTTTCCACGCGCAAAGCTCGAGGGACGCGCTTGCAAGGATGAAAAAGCTCGGGGTGATTGAAACAGACCTGCTCGCGCTCGACTTGATTGTAATCCAGAGAAGATGGAAGGGAATTGGCGAAAGCTCTGAAAAAAGGAGGATTGTGGAAATTTCTGAAATCATTGAGAAGGAAGGAAGGCCTGAATTGAACACAATATTCAGCTTTGACTACGGAAAGGACAGGCTTGAAAAGGCGGGAGAAAGCGCGAGAGTGAGGGAAAAGTTCCAGAACGCAAGCAGTTCTGGCTCAAAAACAAAGTTCAGGGAATTCTTAATGTTTGAAAGCGCAAGAATGCAAAGGCTTGCGGAAAAAAATTCAGGAATTCTCGAATTTTTCAGGCTAGAGGCTGGAAAAAAGTGAGCGCAATGGAGAAAAGAATTGCCGGGGAAATTGCGCAAATTCTTGCAGTCTACTGCGCTTTCTGGTTCTGCATCCAGGCGCTTTTCAATGACGTGATTTTGGCAACAGTCCTTCCAGCGCTCGCCTGTGCCGGATTTTTCCTTTTGAAAAAAAACCTGCCACACATAAGGGAAAAGGCAAGGGCGAGAAGGCTTGAGCGAGAGCTTCCGTTCGCACTGCTTTCAATGAGCTCTGAAATAGGCTTCAACAATGACTTCCTGAAAGTGCTGGAGAACGCGTCAAGGCAGGATTACGGGCTTTTCTCAAAAGGCCTGAAAGAGGCGCTTGCAAGGCAAAGGATTTCAGGCGCAAGCGTGCAGGAAACTCTCTGCGCTTTCGGGAAAGAGTTCAAGTCAACGCAGCTGAAAAGGGCAGTCAGCCAGCTAGTGGCTGCTTTCGAGACTGGAAACAGGAAGGCAGCCTCTGAAAACCTGAAAAAGCTCGCGCAAGAGCTTCTTGCAAGGCAGAGGATTGAATGCAAGGAATACAGCGCAAGGCTTTCTGTAATGTCACTGATGTTCATTTCAGCAAGCGCCGTGATGCCTGCATTGTTCAATGCCTTTGTGATTGTGGGAGGCGCATTCCTAGAGATTGAATTCAGCCCAATGCAAGTCCTCCTCATCGGGGCGCTCGCATTTCCCGCAATAGACATTGCAATTTTGGTTTTCATGCTGCAAAGCGCGCCAGAATCACTGAAGGCCGGCTGAATGATTGGAAGGATTTTCGGCGCTGAAGCCTTGGAAAATTTTGAATTGGTCCTGAAGCAAAACAGCGGCAGGAACAGCCTGAAGGGATTTTTCGAGCAGTCAATGATTGCATCAGTGTTTCTTTTGCTTGCGGGATTTGCCGCAGCGCTAGAGCTCGGGCTTGGCGAAAATGCACTGATTGCAGCCA
>Ga0247841_10007698_pt1 | contig 15862 bp, 18 predicted proteins | sample LaCruzMarch2015__2_FD_192410 | JGI IMG/M metagenome (GOLD analysis project Ga0247841, IMG submission 192410) | Freshwater microbial communities from meromictic Lake La Cruz, Castile-La Mancha, Spain - LaCruzMarch2015_18m | ecosystem: Environmental > Aquatic > Freshwater > Lake | place: Spain...
TTCCGAAATCGACTAATTCATTGTTATGATATCGTATGCGTATTTTGAGTTTCCTTATTCTTTCGGCTGGCGGCATATAGTATTTGTAAGGCATTGAGTCTCTATCAAAAAATTGCGATAATGGCGCACTGGGGATAGCAATTTTTGCAAATGCCGAATCAACTATCCCATTTGTCTGGTTTGTTGACTGAGTAAAAAAACTAAGATTATATGGGCTCGTTTCAGACAGACAATTCTGCCCTGCAATCTCCATGTAAAAATATGCTGGTCCCATAATATTTATTTTAAAAGGACATTCAATATAGTACACCTGGGATCCGGGCAGATTAGGATTTGGAAGTAGCCAGTAACCATTGTCACCGAACCGGGCATCCCCGTAATAAAATCTAGGCGTAAAACCTACCTTGGAAACAGCAGTTGTATTGCATCTTGACAGCCCAACATTTCCCGGCAACCCCCAGTTCGAAAATTCTGCCAGTTTATTTCGCGTAATACACTGAATATTGCTTTGGGACGTATATTTCGCAAACTGTTCTTCATTTGTAAGCACGAATCCATCCGCATTATTTCCAAACCAAATCTTTTGCCCTACCGTGTTGTAAACAATAATGAAATTTTGATATCCTCCTAAAGAATCCAGATCAGTTTGTAAGTCCGTATATCCTTTACTTATAAAAAATGCTTGAAGTCGCAAATTTACAGCCTCATTGAATTTATTGGTAAGTTCATTTGCCATTTGCTCCGGGTTATAGAACCCTTCTTCAATAACGATTTCAAAATTAGTAGCCTGCGACAAAAATAAACATTCAAATATCGCATTCTGTAAAGGATTTGAGTACATATGCTCGCCCGGGTTGTATGGCGCATTAATCTTGAATGTCATTGTAATGTTGGAGTTTAGAGCAGAAAATGTGCTATAATTCGCCGGAAAAGTCCAATTGGAAAGCCGCAACGAATACACATTTGTAATGTCTTCGGGCATCTCAATCTCAAATTCGCTTGATTTTGGGAATTTCACCATATCTCTGTCGTCCGAGTGTATAGAAACATATTTTCGCTGATATATAATTTCTTGGGGGTTGGGTATAATTGGATGACTTGTGTTCACATTATACATTGGGGGAATATTAGGTTGATTATAACCGCTCATAACTATACTATAATAATAGAATTATTTTTATATATGAAATATTTTAATATATAAAAATTATATTAAATATAATTATATATGTCTGGATTATCATCATTGGCAAATTATAGTGGTAGACAACCCGACGTCTTTCAAAACATTAAACAGTTTTTCACATCGACAAACGGAGTAGTTTTCTGGTTCTACAAGACAATAACAGGCACAGTTTATATAACGCCTAGCGATCAATCAAAGACGGTGTTGATACCTAAAGATTTATATGTGATTGGGTCCATCACAAATACGTCGGATATTAAATTGAAGCAAAATATCGAGGAAATCGACGAGGATGAATTTGATCGCATTTTAAAAGTATTTCCAAAGAAATATAGTTTTATTAGCGACAATACGAATAAAACGCATTATGGGTTAATCGCCCAAGACCTAGAAACGGTTTACCCGGAATTGGTGACCACGAACCACCATGAAACGGATGAAGGAAAGGTCCAAGATATAAAAAGCATAAATTATGTTGAATTGATACCATTGTTGATATGTAAAATACAACAAATGCAAGGGGAACTCGACGAGTTGAAAATCCACTTTTCGCGGGGGTAAACCCCCTCCCGAAGGGTGCCCCCCACATCAGTTTTGGACCAACTCTCTTTTAAAAAAAGAGAACAAAAAGGGGGTTTACGGGGGCTTTGCCTCCGTGTGGAACCAAATAAAAGGCGATTTTGCTCGCTTTTTTTAAAAGCGAGAATTTAATTCTCACGTCAATATAACATGGATTGGTATGCTAAATTGTATAGGTCACTTTTAATATCAAGTTTTATTACATTCATAATTTACGCAATTTATACGGGGGCTAATTCTCTCAGGGCCCTAATTGCGGCGTTTGTATTGTTACTGTTTGCGGTCTTGATGATAATGTATTCGTTAGCCTATACTGTGTTGAACGAGACAAGAAATGGGACAACGTTACAGGTTCTAGGCGCGCTACTGACAAACACTGGCCCATTTGTGCTGTCCATCTGCGTGATCGTGTTTGTGATAAAATCCTTGATTGAATACTTTGACAAAATTGCGACAGGTCGAATATCGCCTGGGTTCAATACATTTAGTAATATACTCATTTTACTTTCATTTGTTCAAATCTATATTATATTTAACTCAACTCAAATAGATAAAAAAATCTCGAGTATAACATCTGGAATTATATACTTGTTTGGTCTCTTGTCTGGAATCTGCTCTCTAATTATATACACAATATTAACATATTATACTACGGATGGTTGATTTCCATAAATTTATACGTGAGACCATAATTGTATTGGGTTTCCCAAATCCCAGATATCTTTAGAATAAAAGAACACGACGTTTTATTGTCAATATTATTGAATATTTTTATATTCCCATTTAAAAGCTGTTCATAAATTTTATGCTGAGGTATTTTGTTTTGTATTCCAACTTTAACAAGTAAATTCTCCTCAAATTGCCGGAGTTGTTGTATCAACCCCATATGATTACCAACGTTGAATATACATCTATATTTATCATAATACTTATCACATACAAAATCATTAACTGTAACCCGCAAATATATACCATTCAAATGCACAATGTTTGTCGAATATAAAATTCTTATAAAACTACCTTCATTCATAATATTATTTCGGGTTGGTTCACAAAAATAAACATATTGGTCATAATATTGGTCTAGGTCCAATGCCAGATTCATTATTGTAGTAATGCGCATTATTCTTATATAATTATTGCGTATAAGTAATAAAAACAACTAAATACAACAGTATAAGATAAGAAATGAAATTTTATGAAAACCACTTTGAAGAATACACTACCAAGACAAAAACAGAAAACTTACATCCAAAACTCGATAAATTGTTTTCCAAATTCCCGGCAAACATGACCAATTTGAAAAACCTTATTTTTTACGGCCCAAGTGGTGTGGGGAAGTATTCGCAAATGTTACATTTGATACAAAAATACAGCCCCACCAATTTGAAATATGAGAAAAAAATCAGCGTGACTTATAATAAACAACAGTTTTTTTTCAAGATTAGCGATATACACTACGAAGTTGACATGTCTCTATTGGGTTGTAATTCAAAGTTACTCTGGCACGATATTTACCAGCAAATTGCCGATAGTATATCCGCAAAACCCGACAAGGCTGGAATTATTGTGTGTAAGAATTATCATGAGATACACAGTGAATTGCTCGATAATTTTTATAGTTATATGCAGAAGAACCACTCTCCCACGGGGACAATCGACTTGAAGTTTATATTGTTGACAGAGGAATTGAGTTTCATACCCGATCCAATATTGAATTGTTGTGAAATCATACACGTGCCGCGGCCGACAAGGGCTGCTTACACAAGATGTTTAAACAATAAAATACCAAACAACATTCGTCTGGAAAACATAACAAATATCAAGGGACTACATTTATATAATGAAGATTTGATGCTTCAATACAAAAACATTTGTAATAAAATAATTGACAGAATGATATTTATTGAAGATACTCAATTCTTAAAATTTAGGGACATATTGTATGATATTTTCATATACAATTTGGATATAACAGACTGTGTATGGTATATTATATCGACATTAGTCGAAAAAAATGAAATAGACGACGCTGATTTGTCGCAAATTCTAATCAAGACATATTGTTTCTTTCAATATTACAATAATAACTACAGACCCATTTACCATCTGGAGAATTATCTATTTTATTTGATAAAGGTAATCCACAATTTTTAATCCACGGGGGTAAACCCATTCAAAGTATCCGTTTTTTTACAAATTTAGGATTTTTTGTTCTCTTTTTTTACACCTTTTCTCATTTGAAACGCCCATTTTATCACTATTAAGCATACCAAAAACAATATAAAGAGTAATCTGTGATGTATATTAAATTATGGTTTCCTTGATTTTACCTGCTTCACGCAACGAACCTTTGTGAGTGAGTCCCGAAGACAAACAAATGAGTCTCATAAAGGGGAGCGTTAGAAATCACTAAAGCGTCTTTCACCATTGCACTCTCAATGGAAAAAGTTAGACCATCGTAGGTGTAATTCCTACTATTGACTTTACTAATTTTCTTGTTTTTTACCCCTGTAAAATGGGCGTTTCAAATGAGAAAAGGTGTAAACAAATAACAAAATACATTTATTGTCATTTGATTAATAATTGAAACCAAGACTTCTTATTTGAACTGGTGTTAACCTCTCGGGAGATTGAAATAATAAATAATAGTTTCTACCAGGTGCGTAAATTAAATGTCTAGCATCTCCATATTTACCTAAATAATCTAATTGAGGATCTATCAATATTATTTCACCAGAAGAATTTCTAGCAATGATAAAAACGTGACTTGGACCACAACCACCAGAATATCCAGCAAGAACGCCATAGTTTGGTGGTATAGATGTAGTAATTACTCGTTCAAACTCAGCATAACTACTTGAATTAATAAAATCAAAGTTAAGACCTGTTAATAATATACATATTCCTTCAATTTCTTCTTTCGTAAATCCAGACATTCGTCCAGCTGAAGATATTCTCAGTATATTTGCACACAACGTATCTAATAATCCAAACACCTGAAATGCATTTATAAAACAATCCATAGAACTATTTAAATATCTTCTAAATCCTAATATATTTTGATCAATAATAGGGAACAATGATATAATAGTACAAGCTGGAAAACCACGTTCTGGTCCAAATCCCCCTTTTATCTTTTTATTCGATAATTTTCGTCTTATTTTTTTTGTTTTATTTTTTTTCATATATAAATAAAGAAATAAAATTTTATTTATTTATATATTAAATTATTTAATAGTAATATAGCCTTAGAAATATTTTTTATTATTTTTTCATTCTTATCATCATCGCAAGTCATAACTTCTAAAACCATCTTATCATATTTATTAGATGGTTGAGTATGAATTTTTATATTCAAGATATTTCTCTCGAAATGTTGGTAATAATCTTATGTTTTTGTCAGCTATTTTATTAACTGCTTTCTTCAATTTACTTTTGTTATCATCTTCTTTTCCCATTGTCCTTCATCTCGTATTAAAAAATTATCTTTAAATTTTAATTTGCGCCTTATTTATTTCACACGATAATACATGAGCAATTGATAGCTCTTTGTAAAACTCCATTTTAATGGGGTATCATCATAGTCATTAGTGCCTTCAAATTCCCACTCCATATTGCTGTTCATTTTTTGCTTCCATGACAACGGAACTAATCGATGAAAACTTGCACCATCATATCCCATTTCTTTACCCTCACACGTAATTGTCGAGCAAAAGTGTTGTTTTGAAATATCGCGAACAACTGCACTATCTATTTCATATTTTCCGTCTCTCACCATAAAAGACTCTGGTTTCTTATTAAATTCTGACGCTTTCTCGTCATAAACTTCTAATACTATTATATGCGGTAAATGCGACATTTTATGGACAGCAGATGAGACTGCATCTTTCCATTTACTATCTGCATCTCTTATAAATAACATCTGTATCGAGCTATTATGTAAATAATTTATTATACTTGTATAGTATAACAAAGGGTTTCCTGCCTCATCTATATCAACAATATATGGAGACTTATTCTTATATGAATCCGGTATTCCTTTATACAACAAATGTATAATACTATTTGTATTTAACTTGTATGCAAACTCATTACCTGTTAAACATGCATCCACACCAAAATTTAATAAAGCAAATGCATTTCTTAAACGCTCTGGTATTACTGTTCCATCTTGTTGTTTACCATCAATCATCAATTGACGTAAAAAGTGGAAAAATTTACGACCTTTATCACTGACAAAAAATGTTACAAACATTGCATTAAACCAACAATTAGATTGAGATTGAATAGGTGGAATAATTTGTTTAGGATTTATATGCTTATTTGCTGCCAAATTATGCAGTAAAAAAGTCTTAGCCTCTCTAGTATAATAAAGATAACATCTATTATTTATACCAATCTGAAGTGGTTCTTTTAATTGAAATGCCTTTTCTGTATTGCAATTCATTAAATCACTTCTCTCTATTGATTTTAATGTAACTAGTTCCTTATTGATAGTTGGTGAATAAGACCCAGTTTTAAGGGCCTTGTTTATCTTATTACTTATTTTACGAACTTTAATTGGTGTTGAACTTGGAATAACTAATTCATTTCTATGACTATGTCTTATTGTTCTTCTTTTATGTTTATTTCTTCTAGCGAAGATACCTTTGGTTCTATATTTATCTCTTCTATGTTTTCTTGTTTTACTCATAATATAAAATAATATTATTATTTAATATAATGGGAGCAGGTATATTACCAACAACTATACATAATGGCAAACTTTATTTTTTATTTGGTAAAGAAAGTAAATATGAAGACTCTGCGCCTGGTTTTTCCGATTTTGGAGGAGGCACAGATAACAGTGAATCTTTTTTAGAAACAGCAGTGAGAGAAGCTGGAGAAGAATTTACAGGATTTTTAGGAAATGATACTGATATTCGTAAAATGCTGTGTAAATGCGGAACATATAATATTGACCATAAAACTGATGGACATAAAACTTATCGCATGCATATCTTTCCATTTGAATATAATCAATGGTTACCTCATTACTATAATAACAACCAAAAATTTTTGCAAAAACATTTACCACCAAAAGTATTTAAAACAACTAAAATATTCGAAAAAGCTGAAATTAAATGGGTTTGCATAAATGACTTAAAACAAATGCGTCCACAATTTCGCTCTTATTTTCAAAATATAGTTGATATGATGTTAAATCAAAAAGAAAGCATAAAAAAATTTATAGAAAATTGCCTAAAAAAAGGCACCAAAAAAAAGACACTACGTAAAAAAACTATCCGATATAATAAAACTCGGCGAAATCAGTAAATTTTATGTAATACAATTATTAGTATTACCATTATAATTGATATAACGATTACACTTAAGACAACTGTTACTGATAATATTAAATTATTACAATTATTACATTTATTATTATCTATTTTATTATCATTATATAATAACGTTCTTGATATACTTTCTTCAATAAGAGACAGTCTTCTATTATTTTCTAAGTCATTTGATGATTCCATTCTCTATATAGATATTATATAAATTTTTTTAAACTATTATTATATAATATGAAAATAACACATTCTATATTATTTATGTTCATTGGAAGTTTTATCGTTCAATATTTCATTATGCCTCCTATTATGGTAAATAAAATATCTTATATTACTAATAATATAGGTAAGGTTTATCTAGCAACAATTATGGGATTATTTATGGTTTTTATTGAAATTATAATGCACGACCATCAATATAATGTATTAAGTGTAAATTGGTATACCATTTTATTTGCATTATTAGCATTATTTACTTATTTATATAGAAAGCAAATTGCTATCAATGATAAACAATATTTAGAAGCCATGATAGAGCATCATTCTATGGCTGTATTTATGAGCGATGAAATATTAAAAAAAACGGATAACTATGATGTAGCTAAACTAGCTAAAAATATTATTCAAACACAAAATGATGAACTACAATTAATGACTAATTTGCTTAAAAAATAAATATTTGTTTCTTTAAGTTGTTTTGATAAATATATTTTCGAATACTTTTGCATCATCTGTTTCCAAATGAACTTCTGGCGGAGTTTGCCACTCTGAATATGGTTTGGCTTTTGATGTTGATTGTGGTAAATCTAGTAAATCTTTTAATGCCGCCATTCTTCTCTCTAATGGGTTCATCTTAACTGGATATTTTCTAGATAAATATTTCCATCGCCATTCAAATTGTAATGTCGCCTGCCAGTCTGGAAACCCTGATACATGTGCAGCTCTTGTCCATGTTTCGCCTTGCGACACTTTAATACCGGTGGCGTGAGCTCCACCTTTAATCTCTTTATTATGCTGCCGTAATCTGCGGACTAAATCAACAGTTGCACCTACATAAGTATTACCATTTGTCGATACTAATAAATACACGTATGACATATATTTATTAGTTACTTTTCTTTAAATCTGTAAAAGATATATTATTTTGATGTAAAAAATATGAAAATAAATATATATATATTTGTTTTCCTACTTAAAGACGGAACACTACATAATGAAGGGAAATTCTTGAATTATCAAAAAAATAGCCTATTTTTATTCTCTACATATGAAGAGAAAATTAAAGATTTTGAAAAGTGAAAAGTATTTTGATTTTCCAAAAATGGACAAAAAAAATGTCCAAAAATGACTTAGCGAAAACGTCCTTACTGAGCGAATTTTTTAATTTCGTGTTCTAACCTTTATCGTCACAAACGTTATTGTAATAAAAATTTTTGTTATTAAAAAAAAACATATTTTTTGCGGAAAAGTATTTAGAAATATTTTCTTTTTTCAATATATGACACAAAATGAAACAAATTTGGTTCAAAAAAGTTCTGAAAAGTTCCAATGCGAGAATTGTTACTATTCAACGTGTAGAAAAAGTCAATATGACAGACATTTATTAACTAATAAACATAAAAATGAAACATCTGAAACAGAAATGAAACACAAAAGTTCAGAAAAGTTCCAATGCATATGTGGATTTTTATTCAATAGTAGGTCTACATTATGGAGGCATAAAAAGAAGTGTGGTTTTGACGAATCAAAAAACATAGTATTAAATCAGCCATCAAATATAATCACTACAGAATTGGTAATGGAATTGATAAAAGATAATAAAGAAATGAAACAAATAATTTTAGAACAAAATAATACAATTAATAGTTTAGTAAAGAATGGAACAAATAATATTACAAATTCTCTCAACAACAGCAATAATAAAACATTTAATCTTCAATTCTTTTTGAATGAAACATGTAAAGATGCAATGAATATAATGGACTTTGTAGAATCAATAAAGTTACAGTTGTCTGATTTAGAAAAAATAGGTGAAGTAGGATATACTCAAGGAATCTCAAATATAATTACTACAAACTTGAAGGCATTAGACGTAACCCAACGTCCGGTTCATTGCACTGATAATAAGAGAGAAACAATGTATATAAAAGATGAGAACAAGTGGGAAAAAGAAGATAAAGAAAATACAAAACTAAGAAAGGTGATAAAACGAGTTGCAAATAAAAATATAAGACTTTTGCCCAAGTTTAGAGAGAAATATCCTGAATATAGCAACTCAAGTTCAAAAATATCGGATAAATATGATAGAATGGCTTTAGAGGCAATGGGTGGAGCAGGTGATAATGATAAGGAGAAGGAAGATAAGATAATTCATAATATATCGAAGTGCACAACAATAGAAAAGTATGAAGAAATAAATTAATATATATATTTTCCTACTTAAAGACGGAACACTACATAATGAAGTGAGTTAAATAAAACAAGTAAATTCAAAAAGAAAATATTGTTGGTTAATCGAATTTGATGATTAAATAATTGATTAGAATGTATTTGTTATAAATCTAAAAAAAGTTCGACGATTTAAATGTCCAAAGGTGTAAAAATCGAAAAATATTAAAAAATATAATTTATAAATTTTAATATTTTTATCCGATATAAAGTCCAAATTTTACTACAAAATCAATCATATTTTCAGAACCCATTGAATGATTACATGCGAAACAAATTGGACGCAAATTATTAATCTCGTGCGTTCCCCCGTTTTTTTCGCTTAAAACATGACCTACTTCAAAATTTGTATTGGAGATTGTTACTTTCTTACAGCATAAACATTTATGTTTAATTATATCCTCTCCAATATAATGATTCCAAATAATAACACGGACATTTTTTGGAATACTTTGCTTCTTCTTTTTTGCTTCTTTTTTTTCTTCTTCAATTCGTTTTTTCTCCTCATCAGCTTTCTTTTTCTCTTCCTCTTCTAAAAGTTTTTTTGTTTCTTCTTCTTTCTTTTTTGTTTCTTCTTCTTTCTTTTTTGTTTCTTCTTCTTTCTTTTTTGTTTCTTCTTCTTTCTTTTTAATTTCTTCTTGCATTTTTTGTTCAATTTCTTGTTTTTGTTTTTCTAATTGTTCTATTAAACTCAAAGGTTGTACATTTTCTAAATCTTGATTTAGGATATTGTCATTCATTCTAAAAATCATATTGTTAACATTATAAAATAATATTTGATAAACAAGTTCATCTTTTTTACTTGTTGATACTTTTTTAACATCACAAGACTTAGATAAATTTTTAATATCATTCTTTGATTTCGAATTAAGATAAGTTTGCATTTTAAAGAATTCAGACTCCAATAATTGAATAAGTTCTGGTTTTTTTAGTTTTGATAACCCGTTGATGCCAAGTTCTTTACATTTATCTTTAAGTAAATCAATATTTAGTTTATTCAAATCATTATTCAATTTGATTTTAATTTCTTCAATTTTTGAATCAAAATTTTCAGAAAACATGTCAGTGATATCCGACACTACAGATTTATTATCATTGTAACTTATTGTTTCCATTTAGTAATTTAATTTTACTAATTGTGTTTAATATATTATCAATTTTATTTTAAATTTATAATATATTTGAATTTTCCTAATTAAAGACGGAACACTACATAATGAAGGGAAATTCTTGAATTTTTGAAAAAATGGTCTATTTTTCTTCCCTACACATGAAGAGAAAATTAAAGGTTTTGAAAATTGAAAAGTATTTTGATTTTCCAAAAATGGACAAAAAAAATGTCCAAAAATGACTTAGCGAAAACGTCCTTACTGACCGAATTTTTCATTTTTGAGTTATAACCTTTATCGTCACAAACGTTATTGTAATAATTTTTTTTGTGATTGAAAAAAAATTATATTTTTTGCGGAAAAGTATTTAGTTATTTTAAAATAATCTTATAATTATTTTAAAATTATTTTATATATATCTTATTTTTAAAAATAACATAAAAGTAAGATATATATATAAAATAAAATGCCAAAAAATGAAATTGATTATTCAAATACAATTATCTATAAAATAACTTGTAAAGACAGTAATATAAATGATGTATATGTAGGTCATACAACAAACTTCGTTCAAAGAAAACACGCACATAAACAAAGTTGTATAAACATTAAATCACCCAATTATAAATGTAAAATATATGAAGTAATAAGAAATAATGGTGGTTGGGACAATTGGTCAATGAAAATAATTAATTTTTTTAATTGCCGAGACCATTATGAAGCAAGACAAAAAGAGCAAGAATACTTTGTTTTATTAAATGCTACTCTAAATAGTATTGAACCAATGCCAAAACCAAAATTTAAAGCCATAAAGGTTTGTGAAAAAAATGACTATAAATGCTCAAAACAAAGTAATATAAAAATTGAAAATGTCAAAACATCAAAAAACATCAAAAAACATTTTTGTGAAGTTTGTGACTTTAGTTGCTTTAAAAAAGGTGATTTGAATAGGCATATTATGAGACCTAAACATATTAATCTAACAAAATCTAACAAAAATGTGACAGAAAATACATCAATAAACATCAATATATGTGATATATGTAGCAAAGAATACAAATCGAGAAATGGTTTATGGAACCATAAAAAGAAATGTAAAGAAGAAATACCACAATCATTTCAACAACCAAATAATATAATCACTACAGAATTGGTAATGGAATTAATAAAAGATAATAAAGAAATGAAACAAATAATTTTGGAACAAAATAATACAATTAATAGTTTAGTAAAGAATGGAACAAATAATATTACAAATTCACTCAATAACAATAATAATAAAACATTTAATCTTCAATTCTTTTTGAATGAAACCTGTAAAGATGCAATGAATATAATGGACTTTGTAGAATCAATAAAGTTACAGTTGTCTGATTTACAGAAAGTCGGTGAAGTTGGTTATGCTGAAGGTATTTCAAATATTATCGCTACAAACCTCAAGGCATTAGATGTAACCCAACGTCCTGTTCATTGTACTGATAAGAAGAGGGAAACAATGTATATAAAAGATGAAAACAAATGGGAAAAAGAGGACGACCAAAATACAAAACTAAGAAAAATTATAAAACGTGTAGCAAATAAAAATATAAGACTGTTGCCTCAATTTAGAGAGAAATATCCTGAATATAGCAACTCAAGTTCAAAAATATCAGATAAATATGATAGAATGGCTTTAGAGGCAATGGGTGGAGCAGGTGATAATGATAAGGAGAAGGAAGATAAGATAATTCATAATATATCGAAATGCACAACAATAGAAAAGTATACTGAGAATAATTAATTATTAAAAAATTTGTGACCTGTTTTGATTATATTTATGCTTGGCATCAACCTATAGTCAGATATCTCATTAGAAGATATTTTTTCCAAATTCAAATGGGACATCAAGACCAAATTTAACTGGATTTTAAGTATATGGATGTGGATATATTAGTAATGATAGTTCTGATAAAATATATATTGAACAATATGGAGTTAATGAAATTGAAAATTTAGATTATAATAAAGTTTCAAAATATATTCAATTTATTGGTTATGATATAAAAAATGAAGACAAAACAGATAGTAATAAAATAAATCTTAAAAAAGAAAAAAATTGATTTTTATATTATTTGTTAAATGTATATTAAATATAAAAATCAATATATATTTAACAAATAATATGAATAGATTTTTAGTATTGTCAAAAAGAATAATAAATACAAAATATATTCAAGATATTATAGTTGAACAAAATTTATATATTATAAATTTATCATCAAGACCAAATTTAACTGGATTTTTATTATATGGATGTGGATTTATTAGTAATGATAGTTCTGATAAAATATATATTAAACAATATGGAGTTAATGAAATTGAAAATTTAGATTATAATAAAGTTTCAGAATATATTCAATTTATTGGTTATGATATAAAAAATGAAGACAAAACAGATAGTAATAAAATTAATCTTAAAAAAGAAAAAAATTGATTTTTATATTTAATATATATTTAACAAAATTTATATATTATAAATTTATAAATTAGCATGTACATAAATATTAATTTTGTGTTATAAAATTAGCATCAAATTAGAGGCCAATTTGTGTCGACTTTTTTTCATATACGAAAGTATCATATTATCATGTAATAATATCATATTATTGTGACGATAACTGGTAAGGCTATATTATCAACAAATTATACTATCTTACGATAATATGATGCGATACTGATATGCAGTGTTATGATTGAAACGTGACGATAAATGCTCACAAAATATGCAGCGTTTGAAACTGACATCATATAATGATTGATACCAAACTGGAGGCAATGGGTGGAGCAGGTGATAATGATAAGGAGAAGGAAGATAAGCTAATTCATAATATATCGAAGTGCACAACAATAGAAAAGTATGAAGAAATAAATATATAAACACTAATATAAATACAATTAGTAATACTATATAATGTCATTAAAAGTGATTCAAATAACTATACCAAGTGAAAGTTTTCTGCCTGATATAATTAATAGTTTCTCTCCAGAAGAGAATTATCAAATGTTAAAAATAGGTTGTGAAACGTTGATTGAAGGAAGAAAAGTTGTTGCAAATTTGACAAATGATGAGATATTTAAAAAGGTGAGAAACGATTTTGATAAAGATATAGAAAAATTAAATATGGAAATCACTACAGAGAGAAAAACTGCTCTCATGATGAATGAAAAATTAGCAAGAATGTATGAAACCCAAATAGAGCAATTAAATAAAAAGTTTGAAAATGCTTTGTCGCAAATAGAGATTTATAAACAAGGTAATTCAACTTCTCTCAATGAAGAATTAACCAAACTAAAAACTAAGTGTGATTTACTATTAGAAGAGAAAGATAGACAAAACCAATTGAATAGAGATGTATTTGATAAAGCAGAAAAATTATTAAATAAGACACCAAACAAATCATCTATTTCAATTGGAGACAATGGAGAGCAAATATTTGAAAACCTAGCAGATACATTTAAAGATTTTGTAGATTATAAAATAGAGTATAAAGGAAAGCAAAGTCATAAGGGAGATTTTCATTTGTATTTTAAAGATTTTAATGTTTTGGTAGATTCAAAAAATTATTCAACAAATGTGAGTAAGAAGGAAATACAGAAAATAGAATCAGATTTGAATACAAATAGTAATATGAATTTCGCATGGTTAGTCTCTCTAAATTCAAATATATGTGAGTATAATAAATTTCCAATTTTCCCGAAATGGATAACAACAGACGATGGAGTAGTAAAATGTATATTGATGATAAATAATTTATTAGATAATAAAGAGCCAAGAAATATATTGCGTCAAGCTTGGCAAATGTGTGATGAATATTATAGATTAACAAAAATAACAGTTGTAGATGATTTTAAACTTGAAGAATACACAACAAAATTTTTACTATATAAGAAACAAATAAATAGTTTACAAGAGAGAATGTATGATTTGAAAAGAAGCGTAAATACTTCATTAAATATAGTAAAAAATATGGATAACGATTTATTAGATATTTTATCAATTATATCAAATGAAATGTTAAGTGAAAAATTTGGCGTAAATGAAAAGGTAAAAGAATGGTGGAACAATAATGTAGAATATGTAAATAATGAGAATATATTATTATCAACAGATATATGGAATAGGTTCAAAAAGGAGAATAAAGAATATGTTGGAGAGAATAAAATATCAGTTGATACATTTAAAGATATACTAAGAAATATAGTTGATAGTTCGAATTATGTAGAGAAAACGAAAAAAGGTGCAATAGAATTTATAGGTTTTACATGGAGGGAAGTAGAAAATAAAGTTATTGAAAATTTAGAGTTGAATAATACAGTTATAAAAAAAGTAAAAAAAGTAAAACAGAAAGATTATTATTTTGATGAAGTATTAGATAAAAAAATACTAGATGATTATGAAAATGAAAATGATATAATGTCAATGAGTAATGAAACTATAAGACCTTGGCAAATAGTCTCTCTATTGATGAGATATAAAATAATAACAAAGAGAGATGAAGCAAGAGGTTATGATAAATATAAAGAAACAGAAGAGTATAAAATAAAAATAAATATTAAATAAATTTGTATGACGATATAATGTAGTAAAATATTTAGGAAACATTTTTTAACGTGTAAAAAAATTAGTAAAAGCCGTGGTTTTTACGTTTCCTAAATATTTTACTAAAAAAAAAATTTTATTTTTTGAAATTACACAAATTATAGTCACATTTTATTTTGATTTGTAAATAAGTTAAGACGTAATTTTGACTACTAAATTAGACTACTAAATTAGACTACTAATTTGTGTCGACTTTTATTATAATTGTAATATTTTGTTATCATAATACGTAATAAAATATTTTATTAATTTAATAAATGAAAACATTAAAATATAGCAATAAAATAAAAATAAATAAATTTATTTGTGACTGTAATAAGACGATAATATTTTTTTATAAAATATAATTTGATAATGTGTTACTTATTTTATCTTTTATAAATATTTAAAATAATTTATTATCATAATACGTAACAAAAAAATTTCTGAATTATTATTTTATAATTTATCGTGGTATGACTTATATCGTAATAAAAAAATATAAAAATATAAAAAATTGTTACGTATTATGGTAACAAAATTTTTAAAAATAAAAAATAAAAAATAAGACCATATATGGTAA
>Ga0247841_10007699_pt1 | contig 15861 bp, 15 predicted proteins | sample LaCruzMarch2015__2_FD_192410 | JGI IMG/M metagenome (GOLD analysis project Ga0247841, IMG submission 192410) | Freshwater microbial communities from meromictic Lake La Cruz, Castile-La Mancha, Spain - LaCruzMarch2015_18m | ecosystem: Environmental > Aquatic > Freshwater > Lake | place: Spain...
TTAGTGCCTTTGTGATTTAGTGGCATATAAAATTGTAGCCACAAAAACACCAAAACACAAAATTTACACAAACGTTATTTGTTTTTAACATTGACTTTCAATTGTTTTTAATCCCGAACTCACGTTAAAATTGTATATTCTTTAAAAGTCCCAAGAACCAAGATTTCCGCTACAAGTCCCCTTTGTCCCGATAAAATCGGGATGGAATTTGAGCCTTAAAAAATGTATTATTTTATACTATTCTGAGTATATATATCAGCGATGGACTCTTTCCTGGATCCTTCTTATGATAAAGGATATCAGTTTTCTTGGGGAAAAACGAACCGTGGTTACAATTAGTTTATTTAATGTACCGGGGACAGCAAGTGTTTTTCCTTTTAACATGCGTTGGTATCCATATAAAGCGACATCAAAAGAAGATTTTGATTTAAATGTTTTGGAAAGCTTTGATCCGTTTAAAGAAGAAGAAGCCATAAACCCTGTATCGGTAGGACCCGGACACAATGCTGTTACTGTTACCCCTGTTCCTTTCACTTCATTAGCTATAGCATAGGAGAATGAAAGAACAAACGCTTTTGATGCGTAATATACCGACATCAATGGGCCATGCATGAAAGATGCAACCGAAGCCAAATTCAATATCCTCCCATATTTTGCCTTTATCATTGCGGGAAGAAACAGACGCGTGAGTTTGGTTAATGTCAATATATTCAGGTTGATCATATTTTCCTGTTTCTGCCAATTACATTCAGCAAACGAGCAGTAATCGCCAAACCCAGCATTGTTAACCAGAATATCAATGTGGATATTTTCTTTCTGAATTTCATCAAACAACTTTGATGCAGCATCAGGTAAAGAAAGATCAGCTACAATGATTTTTACCTTCACACCAAATTCTTTTTCAATCGAAGCTTTGATATCAGCCAATTTTCCGGCGCTTCGTGCAACAAGGATAAGATCGTGTTTGTCTTTTGCCAGCAAGTGTGCAAGGTCAAGGCCGATACCGTTAGAAGCGCCTGTAACAAGAGAAAAGTTTTTCATTTATTATTTTATATTAAGCAATCCCCCAATCTCACAACCCTTTATACCACCTATTGAACCCATTAAGACATTTAAAGAAAAATTATAGCAATAATTAATACTTCTCTGTCCATTGGTTTATCGGATAGACAAACGGTAATTGTGCGGGGAATCTTTCATATTCCGTTTCCTGGCTAAATAAATTTCCACTTAACAATGTAGAAACAATAAATAATAATGCTTTTCTTGCTTTCATCATTTAAGTTTTAGTTCAGTAATAAAAGACAAGATATTTTTTCATGGGTTGCAAATAAATTATTTTTAAATTTCAATTTATTGTCAATATTTCCGAAATTGAAATTAAAGTAAAAAATTACTAATGTCTTTTGCAAGGTTTTTTTATAATGGGCTACAACATATAGTCTGGAATAACATTTTCATAAACAACCCTTGCTTCTTTGACAGGTCCATAAGAAACATCATCAATAAGCATTTTTGTCCCTTTCACTTGCCCAAGAATACAGAACTCCACATTTCTTTCTGACATGAATTCCAAGAAATTATCCTCATTTTCGGGAGATATGGTAACAACAACTCTTCCCTGGGCTTCTCCAAAGAGGAATGCATCCATTCGTATTTCTGCATCCGATGTAATATCAAAGCCTAAGCCCCTATGCATGGCCGATTCAAATAAGGTTATAAACAGACCTCCGTCTGAAACATCATGGGCAGAGTTGATCAACTGGCGACGAATTAATTCTTTTATTGTATTTTGTATTTCATATTCCTCATCAATGTTAAAATATGGTGGAGGCGAAAGCTTTATTTTGTGCCATGTATAAAGGTATTCCGAACATGCAATATCATTTCTCGATTGCCCTATCAGAAAAATCATGTCTCCCTGATTTTTGAAATCCAAAGTCATCTGTATTTGTTTGTCGGGCATAACGCCCAGCATGCCAATAACAGGAGTGGGAAAAACAGGTTCAACCTTGTTATTCATTGCCGTCTGGTTATAGAAACTCACATTACCACCGGTAACCGGAGTATTGAATTTTATGCAAGCTTTACTCATTCCTTTTATTGCGCCAACAAACTGCCAATAAACTTGGGGATGATAGGGATTTCCAAAATTCAAACAATTTGTGATGGCAGAGGGTTCTCCACCTGAGCAAACAATATTTCTGGCGGCTTCAGAAACTGCTATTTCGCAGCCAATCTGAGGATCGGCATAAACATACCGTGAGTTGCAATCTGTTGTTAGAACAATAGCTTTATCGGTCCCTTTTATATTTACAACGGCTGCATCCGACGGAGCATTCGTGCTCATATTCTTTGTGCCGACCATCGTGTCATATTGTTCAATGATCCATTTCTTGGAAGCGATTGATGGCTGCTTTAATATAAAATATGCCACTTCCTTCAAATCGGAAGGTTCTTTAATATCTTCTATTTTAAATTTTTTAGTCTTTGAATAATATACAGGTTCTTTGTATTCTCTCAGGTATACCGGTGCGCCACCACCCAAAACAAGCGATTCGGCAGGAACATCGGCAACTAATTCGCCATGCCAGTAATATTTTAGTCTATCACCTTTCGTCACCTCTCCAATTTGAACGCAATTCAAATCCCATTTATCAAAAATCTTATTCACCTCATCCTCCCTGCCTTTTTCAACAATTACCAACATCCGTTCCTGTGATTCGGATAATAAAATCTCCCAGGGCTCCATGCCTGTTTGCCTAAGAGGAACCTTATCAAGCTTTATGATCATTCCGTGCTTTCCTTTTGCCGACATTTCGGAGGTAGAACAAATAATACCTGCAGCGCCCATATCCTGCATCCCAACTACAGCGCCAGTTTTGATAATCTCAAGCGAAGCTTCTAACAGAAGCTTTTCCTGAAATGGGTCTCCTACCTGGACAGAAGGAAGTTTTTCTGAAGTCATTTCCGAAATATCTTCCGATGCAAAAGTGGCACCATGTATTCCATCCTTACCCGTGGACGAACCAACAATAAAAATAGGATTTCCGGCGCCTTTGGATATAGCAGAAACAACATTCCCTTTTTTAACCACACCAACAGACATCGCATTTACCAATGGATTTACATTATAGCAATCGTCGAAATATACTTCTCCGCCAACAACAGGTACACCGAAGGCGTTACCGTAATTGCCAATTCCTTTTACAACACCTTTCAATAACCACCTTGTACGATCAAGTTCAATATTACCAAAGCGAAGAGAATTTAACTGGGCAATCGGCCTGGCTCCCATCGTAAAAATATCGCGGTTTATTCCGCCCACACCTGTTGCGGCGCCTTGGTATGGCTCAATAGCAGATGGATGATTGTGCGATTCAATTTTAAAAGCGCAGCCTATTCCATCGCCAATGTCAACAAGTCCGGCATTTTCCTCACCAGCTTTGGCCAGCATGTGAGGACCATCTTTAGGCAGTGTTTTCAACCAGTGAATCGAATTTTTATACGAGCAGTGTTCCGACCACATTACGGAATATAAACTTAACTCCGTGAAATTAGGAATGCGTCCTAATATTTCTTTTATTTTTTCGTACTCTTCAGGAAGCAATCCTAATTTTTCCGCTGTTTCAAGCGTTACATCTATGGTTTTGTGTGGCATTAAAATTAGTATTTATCAATGAAGCAAATGTAAACATTAGAAAACAATTGTTGCCTGATTATTAGAAAAATTCTTTTTTATACTATTTTTACCGGATGATTTTAATTGACACACATACACACCTTTATTTAGAAGAATTTAAAACAGATATACAGGAAGTGATCGATAAAGCGCTTGCTGCCGATGTGAAATATTTTATTATTCCCAATATTGACAGTACTTCGGTTGATCCCATGCTTCAGTTATGCAGCAGGTATCCGGGGGTTTGCTTTCCTTCAATAGGGCTGCACCCCGGGTCAGTAAACCTTGATTACAAAAATGAAATTACAATTGTAGAAAATTGGCTGAAAAAGAAAAAGTTTGTCGCCATAGGTGAAATTGGCATCGATCTGTATTGGAATAAAACATACTTTAATGAGCAAGTTGATGCTTTTAAATTACAACTTCTGCTGGCAAAAAAATACGATATTCCTGTTATTATTCACAGCAGGAATTCCATGAATGAGATTATCGATATCATGAAAGATGATAAATATCAAGATATTAAAGGTATATTTCACTGTTTTCCCGGAAACATGGAGCAAGCCTTGCATATTATCCAAAAAGGCTTTAAACTAGGTGTAGGCGGAGTGGTTACGTACAAAAATTCCGGACTGGCAAAAATCGTAAAAGATATCCCGCTTAAACACATCGTACTTGAAACTGATTCGCCATATTTACCGCCCGTTCCGTACAGAGGGCAAAGAAATGAAAGCGCTTATATTTTACATATCGCAAATTTCATTGCCAGGCTGAAAGAATGCGCACTTGAAGAAGTAGCATCTCTTACTACCGCAAACGCAACAGACATTTTCCGCTTACCATAACATAACTCTATCTTTCCTGATTCGGGAAGCCCGTACATGAATTTTCACAGGTATTTGTGTATTTTTGAAAATTCATGTAGGTTTGCACAATTCAAATTTCCTTTTTCCCGGAGAGATGGCCGAGTGGTCGAAGGCGCACGCCTGGAAAGTGTGTATGCGCCAAAAGCGTATCATGGGTTCGAATCCCATTCTCTCCGCAATAAATTTTTTTTTCTTTCGTTTCTATTAACGAAGAGCGAAAAATGCAATAACAAAACAATGAATTGGGATAGAGATTTATTTTCCAAGATAATGACAGGATTCGGCTTTGTTATGGTTGCAATCTTCCTTGGAATTGGAATCGCCCTAATACTTTTCCCTGTATTTATCCCTGACAAGAATATGAGATTAGTTTTTGGCTTCTTTTTTATCGTTTACGGATTATTTCGCCTGTCAAGACTTTATCAGCAAATCAAAGAACAAAAAAGAAAGGAGTTTAATAATGAATAACATCATAATTAAAAATATTTTCTTTTTGTCTGCCTTCGCCCTGGTTTCAATGTTTTTTGGATGTGTCGGAAATAATACAAAAACATCTGACGAAACCACCACCAGGGGCAATATCAAAATTGCCGTTGATGAAGCTTACCAATTGCTCTTCGACACAGAGATATATACTTTTGAAGCGTTATATAAATATGCAAAAGTAAATCCGATCTACAGATCCGAAGGGGAGGCATTTGAACTCCTGATGAAGGATTCTGTGAGGTTTGTTGTAACAAACCGCAAACTGACCGATGCAGAAGATCGAAAACTCAGAAGTGAACAGATCATTCCAAAGACAGTAAAAATTGCTTACGACGCCCTTGCGTTTATTGTAAACAAAGAAAACCCTGACACCCTGCTGCTTTATCACCAGATAAAAGATATCTTTTCAGGAAAAACCGCTAAATGGTCACAACTAAACCCTAAATCTAAACTGGGTGATCTCATTGTTGTATTCGACAATAATAAATCATGCAATACCCGGTTCATAAGAGAAACATTCGAACTGAAAAATAATTTTCCGGCTTATTGCTTTGCAGTTAAATCAAATCCGGAAGTCATCAACTATGTTGAAAAGAATAAAAATGCAATAGGTATCATTAGCGTTAACTGGATAAGCGATAAAGATGATACACTATCCCACGGCTTTCTTCAGAAAATCAAAATTGTTTCTGTAGGAAATGAAGACAATACCAATGGTACCGGCAGTTTTTATAAACCTTATGTTGGCAATATTGCCGAGGGATCTTATCCTCTGAAAAGGGATGTTTACATTATCAACCGCGAAACCTTTTTAGGGCTTGGCAGCGGCTTTGCGCAATTTGTAGCCGGAGATCAGGGACAACGAATTGTGCTTAAATCCGGATTAGTACCCGCAACAATGCCTATCAGGCTTGTTCAAATTAAAAAATAATAATATGGCAACGCAGATGAAGCGGATTAATACGGATTGACGCTGATTTTATATGACAAATAACAAAAGGCATAAGGGATAAGTTAAAAGGCATAAGAGAAAAGGCAGTTAGCAGTCAGCAATTGGCAAGATACTCCTGATTCCTAACTTTGAACTAATGATTTACGACTTATAACTTGCGCCTTATAACTTATAACTAATACAAGGAGATATTAAAATGTTACGAATTTCAAAAATATCAGGGTGTTTAATCGGGCTTATATTATCATTTAGCCTGTATTCACCGGCACAGGATCTGAAAACGGCAATAAGATTGACTGAAAGCGAGCAATTTGACGCATCCCGCAAATTATTCGAAGAACTGATAGCAAAGGAACCCAATAATGGCGACAACTATTATTATTGCGGAGAATCATGGATAAAATGGTATTTTGTTGACAGCGCCTCCGTTTCATTAAAAGAAATATCTATTCCCGCTATAATGAATTTTGAATCAGGAATAAAAAAAGATTCAGCCAATCCATTAAATTATGTGGGAATGGGAAGAGTTTCTGTTTTGCTTAAAAAGTATGATGATGCAAAGAAATATTTTGAAAAGGCGAAGGCGAAACTGCCATGGAAGAATTACGGTAAATCCAATATTCCTCTGACAAAACAGGCTTTGACTTTTGCAAAAATTGCGGAAGCAAGATTGAAAGTTCCGGATAAAACAGAAGCGGAATTACTTGAACTTATTGACAAAGCCGTTGAACGTAGCGCGGTAACTCCCGAGGTGTATCTTATCAAAGGGGATATTTATCTGGAATATAATGATGGCTCTAATGCTATTTTAGCTTATAATAAAGCAAACGACCTCGACCCGCGCTCCTGCAAAGCAATGGTGAAGATCGGACAACTTTGGGTAAGGGGAAAAGCATATATCGATGCATTAGGTTATTATAAAGATGCTATTAAAATTGACTCAACATTTGCCCCCGCCTACCGCGAACGTGCGGAACTTTACGGACTCGCCGGACAATGGGAAAACGCCATTAATGACTACCAAAAGTTTCTTGACCTCTCCGAAAAAAATACTTATGCAAAAGTACGCTATGCCTCTTTTCTTTTCATGGCAAAAAAATACGAAGAAGCTTTAACTGTTATTAAAGAGGTAATGTTAACCGACCAGAGCTATAATGTATTGAACCGCTTAGCCGCTTACTCTTACTTCGAAACCGGAAAATTCCCAGAAGGACTGAAATCTATAGAAACATTTCTAAAATACGTACAACCTGAAAAAATAATTGCATCCGATTATGCTTATTATGGTAAATTACTTGCGAAAAATAATAAAGATTCGTTAGCGGTTGAAAAATTCCAGAAAGCCTTTGAATTAGACACCTCCAATTACGATATCCTTTCCGAAAAAGCAAAATCACAGAATAAAATACAAGACTATAACGGAGCCATTATTACATATCAAAAAAAGATTAACGCAAATAAAGCATCATTAACCGACTATTATGATTTAGGGAAAATATATTTTAATATGAAGCAATGGGATAAGGCAGATACCGCATTCGGAAGTTTGCTCGCCCAAAAACCTGACTTCATCAATGCTTTAAAATATAAAGCTATTGTAAATGCAAATATTGATTCTACATGTGAATTAGGCAGGGCTAAAAAATATTATGAAGCATTAATAGTTATTTATTTAAACGATTCAGCGAAATATGTAAAAGATATTTCAACAGCATACGACTATATGCGATATTATTATTTTAAGCAATACAATATGAACAAGAAGTGCGAAGATGCCAGAAATTCTTTAGTGTATTGCGATAAAATACTTGCTATTGACCCCAAGGATGAAAAATCATTAACTATTAAAAAATCATTAGCAGGTAAATGCCCGTAAAATATCTAACACTAATGGTTATATGATTTTAACAAAATAAATTTTATAAATCGGCAAAAGAATAATTGTTTTTTAAAAAAATAATTATATTTGCCATTCTTTATTAAGAAAAACTTAAAAATAAATAAATTACTAATCAATAAATTAAATATTATGGCAAAGAATAAAAGCGGTCAATCGTTAAAGGATGCGTTGTCATCTGTTTTTGCAGTTAGCGCTTTATTAGTGGCGCTTGCGGTTTCAATTGTGGTTTTCATTTTTGTGATGGGAAATCCGGCAAACTTTGAAGGCAATAACCCTGCGGGACAACCCCTCCCGGGAAACTTTCTTGGTATTATTTACAAAGGGGGATTTATCGTTCCGTTACTGATGACTGCAATTATCGTACTTCTTACTTTTACTTTTGAAAGGTTGATTACCATTGAAATTGCAAGAGGAGGCCCCATCGGTTATGCTATGTTTAAACTGTTATTAAGAATCGTAACCTTCATTCTTGCATTATTCGGGTTCTTCGCATTACTTTTCGGTAATTATATATTGGGTGCCATCCTGATAGTTGCAGCAGGAATAGTTTTCGGAGTCGTTTCATTAATACTTAAAAAATATGATGCCGGAGCATTCTTACGTAATTTACGAAACTTACTTGCTGTCGATAAAATTGAAGATGCCATTGCAGAATGCGACAAACAAAAGGGCTCTATTGCTAACGTTGCCAGAGCAACTTTATCAAAATACAGGGAATTACAAAACGATACCAATCTTGTGAAAGAACAAAGAGTTCTTGCCCTTCAGAAAGAATTTGATGAAGCGGCAACCCTTGAAGCTCCTATGCTTTCAAAAAACCTTGTGTTCCTTTCAACCATCGCTTCTCTTGCAGTGCTTATCGGTTTGTTAGGTACGGTATTCGGTATGATCAGAGCATTCGCCGCTCTTGCTCAGGCAGGCGCTCCCGATGCACTTGCTCTTGCAACAGGTATTTCGGAAGCTCTTATTAATACTGCATTTGGTATCGGCGGTTCTGCCGGCGCCATTATTCTTTATAACTACTTCTCATCAGTTATTGATGGTATGACATTTAAAATTGATGAAGCAGGATTTAGTATTGTTGAAACATTTAAAGCAAACACAAAATAAAATGATTAAATGGAAAAATGATTGAATGAATTTATTTTGTATTAATTTTAAACTATTCTAACATGCCAAAAATCAAGCTACCGACCAAATCGCCACACATAGACATGACGCCTATGGTGGATTTGTTTGCGCTGCTGTTAACCTTCTTCATGCTTACAACATCTTTCAGGCCGCAGGAAGCCGTACAGATTGATTCGCCAAATTCCATCTCTGAAAAACAATCACCCGACAAAAGTATTATTACCGTTGCTATTACAAAAGATGATAAGATATTTTTTGATATGAATAAAAACGGGAAAACTTTTGATAAAAACGGAAATGAAGTTGCCGATACAGCTTCCCATTTCAGGAAAGTATTGCTTGAAAAAATGGGTGAGAGATACAAAATTGCCTTTACTGCAAAAGAAAAAGATAAGTTTGATAAAGGTTCATCTTTCGGAATGCCAATCGCTAACATGAAAAAATGGTTAAACAGCGATGACCCAAAAGAAAAAGAAAAACTGCAGTCAGGAATTCCTACCGATTCCACCGACAACCAGCTTGGATTATGGATACGATTTGCACGTTTGACGAATCCTAATGCCGAAGTTGTTATAAAAGGAGATGGTGAAGCAGATTATAAAACTGTCAAAGAAATTATTGATGTAATGCAGGAAAACAAAGTAAACAAATTTAACCTGATTACCAATCTTCAGAAAGAAGAAGCAAAACTTGAAGAATAAATAAAAAGTTGACAAGCAGACAAGTTGTAAAGGCACAAGTTAGTTGTTGCTTACTACTTACTACTTAAAGACTTACTACTAAAGACTAATTAACTCACAAAAATAACTAACAAAATGGGTGAAATAATTCAGGAAGAAAAACACGAAAAAGGCGGAAAACGGAAACAAAAAAAGCTTTCTACCCACATTGACATGACGCCGATGGTGGACCTAATGTGTTTGCTTATCACCTTCTTCATGCTTACAACAGCTTTCAGCAAACCAAAAGTAATGGAGATCACCATGCCTGAAAAAGATGATACTCAAAAGAAAGAAGATCAGACAAAAGTTCAGGCAGACAGAACGATCAATATTCTGATGACCGGTGAGGATAAAATCTATTGGTATCAGGGTTTAGCTGATCCTAAAAAACCTCCCCTGCCAGAACTGATCAAAACCAATTATGGGAAAGATGGTATCCGTAAAATGTTGCTCCACAGGAATAAAACTGTTTTTAAACAGATCGAAGACCTGAAAACAAAAGTAATAAAAGGAGAACTTTTGATGGCAGACAGCACATTGAACAAGAGAATCAAGGAGATAAAAAAGTCTGATAAAAAATCACCGATTGTCCTTATTAAAGCTGATGACAAAGCAAAGTATAAGAATATTGTGGACATTATTGATGAAATGGCTATTTGTAATATAGCTAGTTATGCCGTTGTTGATATTAACGATGTTGAATTAGAAATGCTGAAAACTGCACCAAAATAAAAAAAGTGAGGATAAAATTAGGTTTTTAGAAAACAATGTTGTAATTTCATATTATCAATCAACGGGTATAAACCGGTTTTTCGGGGTGTCCAAAAAAAATGTATTATGGCAGAAAAAATAAAAATAGATATTGACGAGATTGTATTTGAAAAAAGAAACAAAGATTACGGAGCGTATTTTCTGAGGAAAGCTTATAATAAATATGTAACCCGCGCTCTTTCAATTTCTGTTTTAGCGCTTTTACTTGCTACTATCATCCCATTCTTAATTTTTAAACAGGCCCGTTCAGTTAATGTAGATAAAAATGTAGGGGCAGAATTTGCAAATATGGATGTTCCGAAAGAAGAAGAAGCCCCGCCACCACCGCCACCGCCGCCACCCGCCGAAATAGAGCAAAAAGTAAAATTTACCGCTCCCATAGTTACAACCGACACCACGGAAGAAACAGCAATGCTGAATCAGGATGATCTTAACCAGCAATCGACTAACACTACACCCATAACAGAAGACCAGGAAATCGTGGTGGATGAAAACCAGAACCAGGTTATAGAGCAGCAGGCTCCGGTTCTTACAATTGTTGAATTGATGCCCGCATTTGATGGCGGAGAAGAAGCCATGTATAAATGGCTTGGAGATAATATCAAATATCCGCAGGTTGCAAAAGAAACAGGGATAACAGGGACTGTTATTGTAACCTTTGTTGTTGAAAAAGATGGGAGTATCACAAATGTTGTTTTGCTAAAAGGTATTGGCGGAGGCTGCGATGAAGAAGCACTTAGAGTTGTTAGAAATATGCCTAAATGGAAAGTGGGAAAGCAAAATGGTGTTCCTGTTCGCGTACAATTTAATTTACCTATCAGGTTCACTCTCCAATAATCTATTTTTTTAACTTCCTCATCAATTCTGTTGCATAAACAAAATCGTTGATTTCTTTGTTATCGGTGTTCAATATTTCCTGGTTGCTGCCTTTCCACCACAACTGTCCATTGTAAATAAAAGCTATTCTATCTCCTATTTCAATTACGGAATTCATATCGTGAGTATTGATTACCGTGGTAATCTGATATTCCTGTGTAATTTCGCTGATAAGGTTATCAATCAATATTGAGGTTTTGGGGTCGATGCCCGAATTCGGCTCATCGCAAAAAAGATATTGAGGATTCATTGCAATGGCCCTGGCAATGGCCACTCTTTTTTTCATACCACCACTTAATTCCGAAGGGAAAAGATTATTTGCATTTAAAATATTCACCCTTTTTAAACAAAAGTTCACCCTGTCTTTTTTTTCTTCAAGGGACATTTTTGTAAACATATTCAAAGGAAACATCACATTTTCTTCGGCAGTAAGGGAATCGAAAAGTGCGCCGCCCTGGAAAAGCATGCCAATTTCCTGCCGAATGATTTTTCTTTCATTTAACAACATTTCCGAAAAATTGCGGTCATCATAAAGCACCATGCCTTCGTCAACTTCAAGCAGGCCAACAAGGCATTTCATCAACACAGTTTTTCCGGATCCACTCTCTCCGATAATCAGATTTGTTTTACCCTTTTCAAACCTAACTGAAACATTTTCGAGAACATGGTGTTTGCCGAAAGATTTTGATATGTTTTTTGCTTCAATCATCCCAACAATAATTGAGTTAACACCAAATTCGCCAGTATTATCAAGATACTGCTGAAAACAACCGCTTTTGTACTTGACTGGCCAACTTCCAAAGCTCCTCCGTGAGTATAGTATCCATGGTAACCCGAAACCGAAGTAATAATATATGCAAAAACCGATGTTTTTATTAAAGCATAAAAAATTTCATATGGGATAAAATCAGTTTGTATTCCAAGAAGATAAACATGAGTGGTTACAACACCAGTAAATGTCGCAATAAACCATCCCCCGATTAATCCTAAAAATATACTTATTATTATAAGAAACGGATTAATAAGTACACATGCCGTGATCTTTGGGAATATTAAATAATTAGCGGAATTTACACCCATGATCTCAAGAGCGTCAATTTGCTCTGTAACCCGCATAGTGCCTATTTCAGAAGAGATTCTGGATCCAACTTTTCCCGCCAGGATCAAGCTGACTATGGTCGGACAAAATTCTAAAACCAGCGACTGCCTGGTAGTAAAACCCACCGTGTATAAAGGAATCCATGGACTGGTAATGTTGTACGCAGTCTGAATAACAATAACAGCTCCCATGAAAACAGAAATAATAGCGATAATTCCAAGCGAACCAAGACAAAGATTGTCCATTTCAACAAAGACTTGTTTTCTGAAAATGGCCCATTTTTCGGGCTTTGCAAAAACCCGCTTCATCAGAAGGACGTATTTCCCTATGTGATAAAAAATGCGCATAGACAGGCTACTTATTGATAATTAATTTGTTATTTTAAAAAACAGCAACAACAATTTTATTAATTTTGAAGTCTATTAGAGGTTGATTAAAATTGTAAAATATATGAATTCATTACATTTTGTGTTATTTAGTGTTTTTGTGATTTAGTGGCTATTTTTCTTGCCACAAAAGCCCTAAAACACAAAAATTCACTAAAAGTTAAAGCGCTGAAATTCAAATATAAAATAAGAATTTAAACAACCTCTTAATTATAAAAGGCAAATTTACTATGTTTCAACACAAAAAACATATTATTTTATTAATTGTTTTAATTTTTAGTTTTGTTTTTTCGGGATGCATCATTTTCAAGTCAAAGAAAAAATGCGACTGCCCGACTTTTAACAAGGCAAATTCTGTAAATACCTACCACGCAAACCGGAATGAATATAAACACACAAATTCTTGAAAAATATATTCCATCGGAAGCATCTGCGATTGTTTCGCGACTGCTTGATCCACATGAACTGGAATTGCGGATTGTAAGAAACAGAACTACAAAATATGGCGACTTCAATCCTTCGGTCCGGAAAAAGAAAATGCCGTTAATCACAATCAACAACAATCTTAATCCATACTCGTTTCTGATCACCCTTCTTCATGAATTTGCCCATTATCTTGTTTGGAAAGACGGTCATCTTTATGCAAAACCGCACTGTCGTACATGGAAAAATCATTTCAGGCAACTGATGGAAACTATGATGAACAAAGAGGTGTTCCCCGAAAGCATGCTCCCATTGCTGAAAGGACACATGCAGGATCCATGTGCGACAAGTTGCACCGACGTCAACCTCTTTAAAGAATTATCGAATTTTGATTCTGACCGGCCGGGGGTTTATATTGAAGACTTACCTGATGGAATGGTCTTCCATACTGATGATGACCAGCTTTATCGCAAAGAAAAAAAGATTCGCAAACGCATTTTATGTACCCGGTTAAAAAACAATAAAAAATATCTCTTTAGCCCGATTTATAAAGTATTTCCATTGAAAAACAAACAATATGTGATGGTTTTTCCTTTTGTTTTCATATTTTTGCTACATAAACAAAAATAAAGTGATGAATAAAAACAATTATTGTGTTATTATGGCTGGCGGGATTGGTACGCGTTTTTGGCCTATTAGCAGAACTTCTCAGCCAAAACAGTTTATTGATATTCTGGGAGAAGGACAAACACTTATCCAGCAGACATACCGCAGGTTCAAAAAGGTCTGCAAAGCAGAAAATATTTATATCATTACCAACGACATTTACAAAAATCTTGTTCGGCAGCAAATCCCCGAGATCGCTGAGAGTCAGATAATTTGCGAACCCGCCAGAAGAAATACTGCCCCATGTATCGCATATTCCTGTTACAAGATATCCAATATCAATCCTGATGCCAATATTGTTGTGGCTCCCTCAGACCATATCATACAGAGAGAAGATGTCTTTATAGAAATCATTGAATCTGCACTGAAATCCACTGCCTCCAATAATTGGCTGCTTACGTTAGGCATTAAACCAAGCCGTCCTGATACAGGTTACGGGTATATTCAATTCAATAGAGATATTACCTGTTCCAATGATAAAAGGATTAAAAAAGTGAAAACATTTACAGAAAAACCCGGACTGGAAATGGCTAAATCTTTTCTGAAAAGCGGAGATTTCCTGTGGAACTCGGGGATCTTTATCTGGACAGCAAAAAATATTATTGCGGCATTCGAAAAACATTTGCCCGAAATCAATTCCATTTTCAGCGAAGGAATAAAAAAATATAATACTCCGAAAGAAAAAAACTTTGTCAAGGAGGCATACACCATTTGTCGCAATATCTCTATTGACTATGGTATAATGGAAAAGTCCGACAATGTATATGTTCTGAAATCTGATTTTGGCTGGCTGGATCTCGGCACATGGGGTTCGCTATACGATACACGCAAAAAAAATAAAGATGGAAATGCCATTGTCGGGAAAAAGGTAATGGTATATGATTCGAAAAACTGTATTGTTAATATGCCTGATGACAAACTTGTTGTTATGCAAGGTCTTCGCGATTATATTGTGGTTGAATCCGACAACGTCCTTTTGATCTGTAAACTGTCGGATGAACAACAAATCCGACAGTTTGTGAACGATGTAAAAATTGAAAAAGGCGAACAGTTTGTATAAATTTAGGCTAAGTATTATTTTCCTGCCCGACTGCGCCGAAACATAGTTACCCGATCGGTGGTTTGCCCGTGAATTTGATTCTTAACAATTAAAACAAATTTAACAATGAATCAATTTGAATATTTGAAAATGAAAAACCATACATCTTCAAATTGGCTAATCGCAACAATTTTAACTTTTAACTTTCAACTTTTCGCTTTTAACTCCTTCGCCCAGGGCGTAGGCATCAACTTTGTGGGAGCATCGCCCCATTCATCGGCATTGTTAGATATATCCGACAGCGGCTCAGTCATTAAAAAGGGATTGTTAATACCGCGTGTGAGTTTACTTTCCACAACTGATGTGGTGACCATACTATCACCTGCAACCTCATTACTTGTATATAACACAAATGCCTCAATGACCGGAGGCGCTGTGGGTTTCTGGTATTGGGATGGTACGAAATGGGCACAAGCTATCGGTCCGACAGGTACTACAGGGGCCGCTGGCTTAACAGGCGCAACGGGCTTAATGGGAGCAACAGGCTCAACAGGAGCAACCGGTTCAGCGGGAGCGACAGGTCTGACTGGAGATACCGGTGCAACGGGTTTAACCGGAGCAACAGGCTTAACAGGCTTAACAGGCTTAACAGTCGCCACAGGCTCAACAGGTGCAACGGGCTTAACGGGAGCAACTGGTTCAACCGGCTCGACAGGCTCAACCGGAGCAACAGGCTCGACAGGCGCTACCGGTTCAGATCATGTATTCTCCGCTTGTGGTGATAATATTTCAGACGTTGACGGGAACAGTTACAATACCGTAAGTATAGGCGCTCAATGCTGGATGCGAAAAAACCTGACAA
>Ga0247841_10007700_pt1 | contig 15860 bp, 17 predicted proteins | sample LaCruzMarch2015__2_FD_192410 | JGI IMG/M metagenome (GOLD analysis project Ga0247841, IMG submission 192410) | Freshwater microbial communities from meromictic Lake La Cruz, Castile-La Mancha, Spain - LaCruzMarch2015_18m | ecosystem: Environmental > Aquatic > Freshwater > Lake | place: Spain...
AAGGCTATGGCATCAATATAACTATATTTTGAGTATAACATTAAAAAGTACAAATCAAAAACAACTGATCAGGTTATTTTTGATTTTGAAATAAAGGAGAATTTATTATGGCTTTAAAAAAACTAGAGATTGAAAGAGGAGATGAATTCTTTCTTTCAAGCGGCTCTTCCTGTGATTGCGCAATTATTAAATCAGCCACAAGCTGTTCATATCTGTCATATGCTCTACGAATATTTGTTCCTGTACTGTCTTGATATCCCTCATTAATCCATCGACGCTCTAAAGCAACAATTTTCATTCTTTCTTCGTATAAAGTGTTTGCATTTAATTTTTCAGGTGTTTTTTTGTGGCTTGGAGTTATAGTGATAGTTGTGCAAATAAAAAAAAATAAGTTAAATTTCATAATTAGAATCTGTCCAAAGAACGATGATAATGTTATATAGCAAAGGGTTTTATATATTTTTTGACATAAAAAAGCAAGAAATAGTTTTGCATGATACTTAAAGTGCGTGTGTTTTTTATGTGCTGTGGTTGTTTTTATTCAATCATTTGTTTTTTTTGAGGTCAGATTATAGCAGACGTTCCAAGACTTTCGTGTTAAGTACCATCGTGCATGAATTAGAACATTGTCGCCAGAGAAATAAGTTTTTTGGCAGTTATCATATTGATAATATAAAAAAACAAAAAGATACTTTAAGGAAGGAGGTAGCTGCCGATGCAGCAGCGGCAGATTATTTATATTGTTTTGAGTGTTTGAGTGAACTCTCAAAATCAAAGGGTTGGCATCACGATCCTCATGAAACAAAGTATGGGTATTTTACATCGTCACAGGGTTATTTTTTGCAGAAGGATTATGATATTTATGCTGATCGCGCAAGGAAAGATGGTGCATTATGTTATGCACATAAAGGTCCTTGGGGTTTTGCTAAAAAGCCCAAACATAATGAGCCTTGGATAAATTTTTTGCCTAGGTTTGTAAGTTTTAATTCTTAAGGCCTTTGTAAATTGCCTGTATGTTTGATTCTAGCATGCCAATATATGTGCCTTGTGGCGTGTCAGTGCCACCAAGAGCATCAGAAAAAAGTTCGTCACCGATCTGTACATTGAAACCAAGATAACTAACACCTTGCTCAAGGGCTTTAATGCTGCGAGATGGGACCGATGTTTCTATAAAAATAGCGGGGATTTTGTGATGATAAATAAAATTAACAAGTGTTTGGACGTCTTTTGTTCCGGCTTCGCTTGCCGTACTTATGCCTTGAAGGCCAATGACTTTAAAGTCGTAAGCTCGCGCAAAGTAAGAAAAGGCATCATGGCCTGTAATTAAAACCCTTTTTTCTTGTGGGATGCGCTCTAGGAAGGACTTCGTGCGGGCGTATGTTTCATGAATTTTTTCTAGGTATATATTTTTGTTGCACTCGTATAGATCATAATGATGCGGATAATTTTGTTGTAGCGTATGCGTTATAGTCTCAATGCTGCAGCACCAAAGCATAGGGTCGAACCAAACGTGTGGATCAAAGAACTGCTCATGCTCATGAGATTTGATAAGTTTCTTTTCGGGCATGTTGCTGCTTATGGCAATGGTGGTTTTTGAAGATGACATACTTTCGAAAAGTTGGCTCATGCGTGCTTCTAAGTGAAGTCCGTTATAAAAAATAATATGAGCACAAGAGATGTTGTAGACGTCTTGTTCTATTGGTTTGTATAGGTGTGGATCAACGCCTGGTCCCATTAAAATTATAAGGTTAACGCTGTCGCCAGCAATGTTTTTTATAGCGTCACCAATGATGGTAGTTGTGCACACGATAAGCGGCTTTGATGATTTTCGCGAGGTCTTTATGATGACCTGTTTCCAGTACACAACGGTGAGGGCAATAAAAACAAGAGAGAGTGAAGTGACTAATCTTTTAACATGCATGAAACATTATCCTTTAGCGGTTGGTAAATGTCCAACATACACAGGATCGTTTTTATGTAAATTAATTGACTCGTGAAGTTTAGTTTTGTTTGTGCGCTCAAGGTAAAGAAGTCTTCTGATCTCTTTCCATTCATATTCAGCAATATTTAATGCACCGTATACTTTTTGATTATAGATTTCAATATTGTAATCATCGGGAATAAATTTTAATGCATGTTGTGTCATGTGTTTTAACAAAATAGGATCAAAGAATGGATAGATATCTCTAAATGTTTTTTTATGCATATGATACGGCAGAAATTCTATGGTGTTAAATTGTGGTTTGATGTGAGCCACAACATCACGCGGCATGTCAGGATTTTCTTGCAAATATTTAAGAAAAATTGGGGTAAAGGTCAAAACCGGCAGCGGTTGCAGCGGAAATGTTTTTCGATAGGTTAGAATTGTCCACCCCATAAACCAAAGTTCAAAGTGTCCAGGGTCATAGTTGAGCTCTTTAAAATTCTTAGAAAGCTCTTTTGGATTAGTTGGCAGCTTATCAAAAATATAATCTTTTGATTTTGGTTCGTATTCAGTAATTTTAATTCTGATTTGTGTGAGTTTGTCGGGGAGTCTAAAATTACGACGTTTATTGAACTTTTTGTGAGAGAAGAATCTTTTGAAAGAAAAAAAATCAAGCATTTGGACGCGGTCAGATCTAGAGTAGAAATTGTATACTTTTTTAAAGACAGGGCTGTTAATAAGGTAGTCGGTTTCAACTTGGATAGGAGTTCCAAATAAAATAAGTTCATCAATCAAAAACTGACTCGATATTGGTTTGGTTGTATGCAAAGCTCCAAGCTGCAAAGCAAGGTTTCCCCCATGACTGTAACCAATGAGTCGTATTCTTGGATTTAAACCTTCTTTTTTTAATTTGCAGATAACTTTTTCTAGATCTTGATGTAAAAAAGCAGATTCTAAGTAGCGTAGTTTGTTGCTAATCAGCCCGCTCCAGCCAAATGTATAGTATTGATCAGATGGAGTGTTTCCAATGTGTCTTGATATTTCTTCGAATGATGCTGCAAGGATAGGCGCTGCAGCATTGTTGTGAGGGTGCTCAATGTCAATTTTATGGAGTCCAAGGCCAGCCATTGCTTGGTTTTTATAGAAAAAAGGATCGCGTCGATTAATTTCTGTTGAGCGGTAGTACACTGATTCTTCAATTGTGTCGGTTAGCATTTTGACCATGTTTTTTATGGTTAAGTGTGGCCTTAAAGAGAAGGATCCATGAATAAGTACAGTGATCCAAATATCGTTTTTCTGGATATCTTGTGAAATATGTTTTAGAGCAGCAACTTTTTTTCCTGTCGTTTTTTCTGTTTGCGTATATGCGTGATTGCTTATTAAAAATAAAAATAATATACATAATTTGTTTTGATTCATATTATGCCTGCTTCTTTACGGTGATAACGTTCATTGTTTTTGACTATACATTGATTATAGTATCGATTAAAAGAGATGTTTATTTTTTTAACCAAATAATAATGTGTATGCATAGATAGCCCACAAAAGAAAGAGCTAAAGGTATAATGTCTTTCATGATGTCTGTCATTGGAAAAAATTGCACCCCAACAAGTCCAAATAATCCACATAAAATTGAGCTCCATGCAGCTTCATGGCTTAGTGATTTTGCAAAATAGGCAATGGTTGTTGGAACAAAAAGACAAATGACAGAGATGCGATAGCTGTTTTCTAATATAAAAAGAATGTCACTTTGTACAAAGAAAGAAACGATCAGCGCCGTTACCCCAATAAAAAAAGAGATAAGCCTAGTTGTAAAAAGTTTGCCTTTTTCCATTGGTAAAAAATGACTAAAGTCTTGGACGACGTTTGAGCTAATGGCACATAAAAGAGAGCTTGCTGTTGAACTAATGGCTGCAATGATGCCGCAGATAGCAAAGAGGAAGAATAGTTTGCTTGATACTAAAAACAGCACAGAAACAAGTGGGCTAGCGCCTTGTAGCAGAACGACATGCTTAATGCGTGCAAGTATGCCAAAAAATATAGGAATACATGAAAAGCCAATTAAGAAAAGTGCGGCTAAAAAAGCAGAGATGGTAGCGGTCGCTTTTGTTTTTGCTGCAAAGAACTTTTGAGCAAGGTCTTGCTCAATAAGAGAAAAAAGGGTTGGTATAAAAACGAGAGGTAAGAAGTCATACATATTTGTTTTAACATCAAAAAAATGTGTTTGAACAAGTGTTAGTTTTGACGTGTCAAAAAGTGCTCCCGCCGATGTCGGAAGTGATGAGAAAAATAAAAAAATAAATACACCAAAGATAAATAGCACTTGTATAATGTCGATGATAACAATCGAATGTAAGCCGCCAAGCATGCTGTAAAAGATAAGAAACATCCAACAGCTTATTAAAACATACGGGTCTGTTATTTTTAATCCTAAGAATAACGTTTTTGAAGCAACAATTTGTGCAAGTAGGATGCCAGATAAGCTTAAAATTGAAAGCGCCGAAGCTAGGAGTCGCAAGCTATAAGAGCCATAATGTGTTTCAAAAAGCTCCGCGGTGGTACTAATATTGAGTGATCTCATCCGAGAAGCCAGGCCAAGTCCTAAAATAATAAAACCAAGGCTCATGCCAATGGTATACAAAATCCCCCACAATCCTATAAGGTAAGCTCGGTGTGCAGTTCCCAGGATCATGCCGCTTCCTAGCTGGCTTGCAACTAATGCAAAGGTTAATTTAAAAACACCAAGGTTGCGGTCTGCTAAAAAATAATTTTGTAATGTTTTTACGCCAAGCGCAGACCAAACGCCCAAAGCCAGGTAAAAAAAGGCCATGCCAAAAAGGACAGTAAATAATAAATATTGATCGATCATGGGTATCACTCGCTTAAAAAGTTTTCAAAGTATATTGGTCATCATAGCATGCGTTTTGGTGATTTCAAGCTAGTGCTTATTGAAATAACAATTCGATATCTAAGTCGTCGTACATATCGATAATGTGATCTGCGTGAGCAATAGCATTACGATCCATTCCCGTGTTGATACTAATGCAAAACATGCCCGCTGCTTTTGCTGCAGTAATTCCATGAGCAGAATCTTCTATGGCAATGCAATCTTGGGGATCAATACCAAGCTGAGCCGCTGCATGTAGATAAATATCAGGCTTTGGTTTTGGCACTTTGTTTACTATGTCGATAGAGTAGATGTGGTGTTTGAAAAAATTATCAAGTGGAATGTGTTGTAAAATTCGATCAAGCGATCGTTGGTTAGCGTTGGTAGCGATAGCTGTTTTGAGATTTAAATCGGTGATTTTTTTATGAAACCGATCAAATCCTTCGATAAGTCGAGCTTCGGCTTTAAATCGTTTAAAAGCAAGGTGCTCTTTTTCTGTGATAAGCTCTTCTAGCGTCTCTTTTGGGTTAAAATTATCTTTTACAAAAGCGCATGTTGAATATAAAGAAGCGCCTTTGAGCAAGGGTAAAATAGCCATGCATTCTTTTTCGCTTAAATTTGCCTTCGATTTGAGAATCTCTTTTGTTGCGCTTTCCCAGGCAGATTCTGTGGTGATAATTGTTCCGTCCATGTCAAAAATGATTGCTTTGTAGTTCATAAAAAAACCTTTTTTCTGTTGCTGTACAATGATTCTAGATCAAGGTACAATTATGACTGATGTATATCAGATTATCATAAAATGTAGTAAAAATTTATGAAAAACAATCTAAAAATTGTAACAGTTACTTTTTTAGTCTTTTTGTCACATCTTCTTTCGTTCAATTGGATCATTGGATCAGCGCATGCAACGTTTTCTTGGTCGTCAATGATGGCACCAGCTGTTGCAAGTAATTATGGATTCGGTTTTCTTGCCTTATTTTTTATATCGAAAAAAATATATTCACTTTCGCTTGCAGGCTTGGGCCTGTTGATGTTGCATCGGCTTCCGTTGGTTTTTTCTGCAAGGGCTTTTGAGAAGCGGGAAATCTTTACGTCGTTTGTTGTGCCAGCGTTTTGCATAATGTTGTTTTCTTTTCATGAAGTTGGATCTCAAGTGTGGTATTATTCGTGCTATTGGTTTATTCCTATGGTGCTTTACTTTGCTAGCAATTCATCATGGTCACGAGCTTTAAGCGCTTCTTTTGTAGCGCATGGCGTTGGGTCTGTGGTTTGGTTGTATGCAGTGTCAATTCCAGCATCTTTTTGGATAGCGCTGATTCCTGTAGTGGTTGTTGAGCGATTGCTCATAGCTGGTGGCATGTTAGTTTGTGATTATCTGGTTAGCCGTTTGGTGTCGTTGGAGTTTTTCCAAGGAAGAAAAGATTTTATTGCTGGATCCTGTGGTCAAGCCACAGAAAATAAGGGAAAAAGAAAATTATTTAAAAATAAGCTAGCAAATAATTTAGTTGTTTTGCGATTTTTCAAAACATTGAGTGATTGTTTTAGCTCATTGAATGTTAGTTCTAATGGCGCTTTGTTAGTTTTAAAAAAAGATTCACCCCGTTCTTATTTCCTGTGGCTTGACCACAGGATCCAGTATTTAATAAAAAATCAAATTAATACAACGTTGACAGGTCGTTTATGATTTCACACCTAGCATTGATTATGGATGGCAATCGTAGATGGGCAAGGTCACGCGGGATGTTTCCCTGGCTTGGTCATCGCCAAGGGGCAAAAACTGTTGAAATGGTGATACAGTATTGCATCGATCACAAAATATCATACGTTTCTTTGTATACATTCTCACTTGAAAACTTTAAGCGATCAGAGGAAGAAATTTCGTATCTTTTTGCACTTATTGATGAAGCGAAATCTCGCGTTCATGAATTTATTAAAGCTGGCGTTAAGATTAAATTTGTAGGTGATCGGTCAGTTCTTCCAAAAGACACTCAAAGGTCTTGTGATGACATTGAGCTTGCAACAGTTAATTGTCAAAAATTACAGTGCCAATTTTTATTGTGTTATGGCTCTCAGCAAGAGATTCTAGCGGCTGCACAAGAACTTATTCGTTTACAGCCAGAACATGTTACGATAGATCTCTTAAAAAAACATATGTGGATTGGCGATATTCCTGATCCAGAATTGATTATTCGTACTGGTGGCGTAAAGCGTTTAAGCAACTTTCTTTTGTTTCAAGCGGCATACAGTGAAATTGAATTTTTAGATTGCTTATGGCCAGACCTGACAAAAGATCTGCTTCATGAAACAGTCGTTCGTGCTGTGCAAGCAAAGAAAAATTTTGGAAAATAAACGTTGAGACTTTAACTATTTTTTGAAAGTAGCATTGATTATATAGCTGTGGTTATTTCAAGGTTATATCTATGTTGATGCTTATCGCATTAATTAATTCTGTAATTAATCTTCTATGGCACTGATCAGGTGTTTGTTCCCAGCATAAAAGCGTGACGTTGGTAAATTTTTCAACGTTGATAATAAATTGAAGCATTCTTTGGGCATCAGGGTTATTTTGAATTTCTAGTAAAAATGCTTGCTCGTATACATCCCACGTTATTTTTTGATCGTGATACGATTGCAAAAGCTCTTGGGATGGAGCCAGTGATGAAATTACCAAATCATAATCACCACGAGGTTTGCGCATTGTTGATATTCGAATGCCATCATGTATTTCTTTTTGAGCTTGAATAGATTTTGTGTACAGCATAAAAAAGCCTTTTGAAAGATAAACGGAGGAGCGTACACAGGGCTTACTTTTTACAGACGTCCAGTTGAATGGTTGCATTGTCTTGCAGGTTAATCATGGAGCCAGGAAGTGGTTTTTGTGCAACAATAACCATGGTATCTAAAAAAGGTGCTGTGATTTTTTGATTTTGGCAAAAGACTGTCACGTTTAATGCGTGATTTTTTAGGAATTCTACAACTTCAACAAGATTTTTATTGATTAAGTTTGGCATAAGATATTTATTGGGTTTGTCTTGAGCTGTGTAGATAATCATTTTTTTATCAAGTACTGGTTGGTCTGGCTGTGGAATTTGTCCCACGCAGCTGCCTTTTGGAGCTGGATAGCACAGGTTGTACGTTTTAAATTTGAGATGATTTGTCTTTGTTGTGCTTATAATTTGGTCTTCTGTTTTTCCTACAAGCTGTGGAGCTTGTGCTGATGGTGGAAGTTTTGTGGTCACAACTAAAATGGATTGACGTGATTTTATAAGGCGTCCTGGTGATGGTTTTTGGCTAATAATTGTTCCCTGTGAAACTCCGGGGCATTCTTTTTCTGATACAAGCTGGATGGTGATATGATAAGGCGATGTTTGCTCAATGGCTTGATGAAGCGATAGGCCAATGAGCTGTGGTGTTTTATAGGTAGCGTTGCCAAAAAACAGGTTGCATAGAAGGTATCCCAAGAAGAAACACGCAAAAGGGATGAAAGGGAGAACATATTTTGAAAGATGGCTGATGTTTTTTAAAATTTTCATAATCCATAATCATTTTATAATATAAAAAAAGGCAGACAATAAGCCGGATTCTGTGCTGCAAATTACTTTGCAGTGGCAACCATTTATCTATGCGACATACCCGCAAGTGCGGCATCAAGCGACCTACTTGCTTACTTTGTCTTGCTCCTGGTGGGGTTTACCGATACCAACACATTACTATGTTGATCCGTGTGCTCTTACCACACATTTTCACCCTTACTGGTAATCTTACGATTACAAGCGGTTATTTTCTGTGGCACTTTCCGTCAATTTTTTCAAATTTCCCTGCGTTAAATTCTTACGAATCTTGGCAGGCACCATGCTTGAAAGGAGTCCGGACTTTCCTCTCACGAATCAATGATTCGCAAGCGATTGCCTAGTCTGCCTTTTTTAGTGTACCATAGGAGTCTTTTGAAAGCAAAAGAGACATGGTAGGCAATTTTTAACAAACCGTTGGCGAATTGTTTTTTTTATACAGAAAAGTATTTGCTTTTTTTATGTTGGTTTGACAATGGAGTGTCTTGTGTTAATATTACTCACAGTAAGATTAAAAGTATTTGTCTATATTTTATAACCACTTTATAAGGAAACAAATGAAAAAATTTGTACTTTTAGCTGCAATGTTTGCAGTAAACGCTCAAGCATCAGAAACAGCTGTAGTAGCTCCAGTAGCTCCAGTAGCAAAATCATATTGCGCTCAAGCTTCTGATAAATTTGCATCAGTAAAAACAACAGTTGTGTCATACTTGCCAGCTACTCCAGTTTGCGTAACAAATGCTGCAAACGCTGTTGATGCTGCTATCGTTGCTCATCCATATTACGCTATGGCTGTAACAGCAGTTGTTGCTATCGTTGCAACTAAAGTTCTTTCAGGATCTTCAGAAGAAGACGAAGAAGAATTTGCATAATCTTTTATCGATTTCAAATTTAAAAATCCGCAATCATCGTAAAGAGATTGCGGATTTTTTTATCTTTTTTAATCATGAAATAGTTGGTTGGTTGCATGCCATAATAAAACAAATAAAAAACAGTTGGCAAAAGTTGTCCAAGCCATGGCAAAAGGATGCAGAGGGTACTGTAAGAATTTCCATAATGAAAATTCATAAAAAATTTGATAGCTAGTAATTAAAATGCATGGCGCCAGGGCTTTGTTATAAACATCCTTTCTTGTTTTGAGCAAAAACCATGAAAGGGGAGCTAGGAAAATAATAGTTAATCCTACAATATTGGTACGCATGAATGTTAATGCGTCAAGAAGTATCATGAGTGCTGTTAGCATGATAATAGATGGGTTGGTGCATAGTGTGTATGTGTAGGCCAATAAAAGTGGATGTATGGCAGGAGTTTGTTGGTAGCAGATAAAGCAGAGCTGTAAGCAAAAAAGTGTTGCGATGGTAAGTGTTTTTATAAAAAAGTTAATGTAAAATTTCATGGTTTGTGTGTCCGTATTTTAATATCTGTATAATTTCGACGTTCATATAAACTATGGTAGTATAAAATATAGTATCAGACACAATCTTATATGAAAATTAACTTAATAATAAAAGAGATTTATAGGCATGAATAAGTATCTTGTGCGTATTGTTTCAATCGTTTTTTTCTTTGCAGTTTTTGTTTTAGGAATGGGTTGTTTTTTCTTGCACAATCATACTATTGATTTTTCTGTGCTCCAACAAGACGTTGCTGGTAAGCCATCTGTTTTGCTTGATGAGCAGGGCAATGTATGGGGAAGCTTTCAATCTGATCGTCGCAAGTACGTTATGCTTGAGTCGATGCCTGATTATTTAATTCAAGCGTTTCTTGTGACAGAGGACAGAGATTTTTTTAAGCATCCGGGGATTTCCTTTCGTGGAATTGTACGGTCAATGCTTGTAAATGTGTATTGTGGAAAAAAGGTGCAAGGCGCTAGCACCATTACGCAGCAACTTGTTAAGTTGCTTTTTTTTCATAGTGCAAAAACATTTAATAGAAAAATCAAAGAGCAGTTGTATGCCATTCTGGTTGAGCGGCAGTGGAGCAAAGAGCAGATTTTGGAATCCTATTTAAACAATGTGTATTTTGGTTATGGAATTTATGGTGTGCAAGCAGCCGCACAGCGCTTTTGGGGTAAAGATATTTGCGATGTGAGTATTGAGCAGGCTGCGGTTCTTGCAAGCGTTATGAGATCGCCTAAGTATTATTCTCCTATTCACGCTCCCGATGCTGTTTTAAAGCGACGAAACATGATTTTAAAAATGATGCAGGGCTTAGGGGCTATTGATCAAGCTCAGTATCAGCGCGCTATTGCCCAAGAGTTGAATATAAAAGATCCTGATATAAACATTATTGCGCCACACTTGAAAGAAACAATTCGAGTTTCTTTAGAGTCTTTAGTGGGTAGAGATGTTTTGTATGGAGGTGGCTTAACTATTCAGACAACGATTAATATGGAACAACAAAAAATATGCCAAGATGTTTTTGACAAACATATTCGATTGTTGAGACAGACTTTGCATCCAGAGGTTGATGGAGGATTGATAAACATGGATTCATCAACAGGAGAGATACGAACTATTATTGGTGGTTTTGATTTTCGAAAGTCAAAGTATAATCGTGCGCTTCAGGCACATCGGCAAATGGGATCGGTTTTTAAAGTTTTTGTCTACGCAGCAGCTTTACAAAAAGGTCTAAGGTTTTCTGAGGTTGAGATTGATGAGCCAATAGAAATGGTTCAAGGTTCTGGTGTGTGGCGTCCTAAAAATTACGATCATACATTTATTGGTCCTATGACGAGGGCATATGCATTGTCGCATTCAAATAACATGGTTGCTATTAAAACATTGCTTAAAGTTGGCGTTGAAGATGTTATTGATATTGCTAAGCGTAGCCATATAGTTTCATCTTTAAAGCCGTATCCTTCTTTGGCGCTCGGTTGTGTTGATGTAACGGTATCCGAAGTGGTTGGTTCTTTTAATGTGATTATAAATCATGGAAAATATGTTCAACCGCATTTTTTACGTTGGGTTAAAAATAGCGCAGGTGAAAAGATTTATAAAAGTTCTGTTGAAAAGAGCCAAGTTATTGAGCCAGCAATAGCATCACAAGTTACTCGTGTTTTAACCTTTAGCATAGAAAGACTAAGGAAGCGAATTGGTGATAAATGGTTTGGAGGAGAAGCTGCGGGCAAAACTGGAACAAACAATGACTCTCGAACCTGTTGGTTTTGTGGCGCAACCCCTGATTTAACCACGGCTATTTATGTTGGCATTGATGGCAATGAGTCTCTGGGGAATAATGTATATAGTGCTCGAACAGCATTTCCGATTTGGTTTAAGTTCCAAGAAAAGATTGAAAAAAAGAAAACTGCTTTTTATTATGATCCAGGGTTACAGGAGGTATTAATAAATTGGAGGACCGGTGAATCAAGTCAGGATAAAAACAATCCAAACGTGGTTGCCTTGTTGGAGTAACGCAAAAAAAAGGAAGAGTATGCGCTATACGCGGCTGATGTTTTTAGTAGTAAGTTGTCTGTCGATTCAAAATCAAACAAATTTTTTAGATACCTTTAAAGGTATAGGCTCCAGCATAGAAAACTTTCCTCTTTTTAAGGGGTCTTTTTATACGGGTTTGGGCCGATCTTTTGGCGCTCCTCCAACGGGCTATGTGTATAGTTTTTCTGTGTATAATGATTCTAGCTTGCCTGTTTATGTGGGTATGCAAAGAATTGTGTCAATCATGGGCGGTTCGTTTCCAAAAGTTGATGGATGGAGCGATACAACTGTTGAGCCTTTTTCGCATTATGATGTTCTTAATGAAGATTATTACTTTGAAATAATTATTCGATCATCTAATGGTAACATTTCAAATCATATGCCTTATTTGCAACATGAAGGTACTTTGTATCAGCAAGAGGTTATTCAGTTGCAAGAGCCTCATTCTACGAAACATAATTATTTTCGTACCTACATAGGTAAAGATTTGGTTAATGGTGTTTGGGTGTATGGACTTAAAGGAGAGTATTTAGGATTTGCTGATCCAGATGCAAAAGGACCTCATGCGACTAAAGGGCTTTTATTAAGTTCAAATCTTACATCGTTGACGATTAAAAACAGCACAGGGGTTGATTATTATGTTGGTTATACCAGCGTGCCAAAAGCAGCAACAATGAGTGCTCGCACGTGTCAGATGTTTGCGTCAGTTCAAGCAAATTCCTTTGCGTTGTATACAGCGCGAGATAAGACATCACTTCGTCCTGGAACCATAGGTGTTTTTGACATTAAGACAGAGAGCTTGCTTCAAACGTATAATCTTGAAACTCATGGTTTTGATGGGAAAAGTTATACGCTTGAAATATATCCAGGTGCTACACAAGTTGCCCCTGAAATGTGTATGCAGGGATTGATGCCTGGAAATTATGATGTGCCAACTGGTAGGGTTCGTGACATTACACCTATGAATTGTGTTTTTTGGTATCAATCAGCTGGTGGCAAGGCAGGACTTTTTGATTTGCCTGGAAAAGTATGGTCGGTTGCAAACGAGGGAGTGGCTAGTGAGCAGATTATAGTTCCGTGTCTTCCTGGCAACTGCATTCAGTGGGCGTTGACTCGTCCAGATCTTGGAAAAACAATGTGGCTCTATTTTTTGTATGTTGATAGCGTGGATGATGTAAAATCTATGCAGTATTTGAAAAAGTTTCTTGCGGGAACTATTGGAGCTCAAACTATTGCTGAGTATAAAAAACAGTCAGAAGAGCAAATGGTTCGTGCTCGGAAATATGTTAATCATGCGCAAGCTATTAAAAAAGGGCAGTCGCACGACTCAGGGGCTTCACAAGTAGAGCTCACAGAAGCGATTGATGGAGCTTTAAAAATGCACCAAGGTCGGATTGATGATACCAGTTTAGGCATAACGGGATATTTGCTTGGAGCGGATGTGTTTTTACCACAAGGCGTTGGTCCTGGTACGATGTATTATCAGTTGGCGCCATCATGGACAAATGCTCAGAATTTGCCAACAAGTGCCGTGCAAAATATGTATGCATTTACGCTTAGTTCTACAGCTCCACAAGGAATGCCTGAACCAACAAGTGTTGATGTGAAAACTCCGCCTGCAAATAAAATTGCTACAAAGTCAAATGTGCCAGTTGCAAAAAAACCAGCTCAAAGTTTGCGACAAAAAGCAGTGAGTTGGGTGAAATCTAAAGTTGCTAAAGCAACACCAGCTGTACCAGCACCAGCTGCGCCGGCTGTGGCAAAGGCTTAATGATTGAACTGTTTAACTTTGGGTTTCGTGTGCTGATTTCTGTGCGGATTTGCTATTTCCATCCACAGGAGAAATGTTTCGATTTAACCCAAGTTGAGCTAAAAACAGATCAAACGTTGTAGGCGTTGTGGGTTTTGGAGTGACAGGAGAGTGCCCTGTAAGCCCTTTAAAGCATTGTTTTGTGAAACTTGATTTTTGGCTGTTTTCATCGTTGTTAGGATGAGATGCTTGAGAGAAATGAAAAAAGCTTAAAAAGTATAGGCATAGCATTATTTTTCTAAACATAATCTTTTCCTTGAGCTATGGATGAAGCATTTTTTCCATTTTGCTATAAAGGGCATTGGGTGAAAAGTCTGATTGTTTTATGATGCTAAACTGATCAGGGTTTTCAATTTGTAGTTCTAACACATTTTTGATCTGATGGTTCGTGTTTGCTGTTTCATGTGGGATGGTGATGCAGTTTTTTCCAAAAAATTTAATTTCAAAAAGAGTTCCGGCTCCAGCACGAGAAATAATTAAGTCTGCAAGGTTGTAAAAATCTTGTAACTTTTCGTGGTATCCAAAAACTTGGCATGGGATGTGGTGGTCTTGGTAAAATTGTTCATAGTTAAAGGTATCTTGCCTTCCTGTTTGATGCACAATTTGAATGTTGCTACAAAGCGCGGGATAATTTTGAATAGTTTCTTTTATTGCTTCATTGAGGAGAGCTGAGCCTTGCGAGCCGCCCAAAATCACAATGGTTTTGCGCCGAGGCGAAAAGTTGTACTTTTCAAGCAGCGAATGCTTGTCAAAAAATTTGTCGCTTGCCAAGAAGCGAATAGGGTACTCAAAATGAACACAGGTTTTTTGAGGGAAGTGTTTTTTAGTTGAATCAAAACAGGTGTGCACTTTGTCGGTCCATCGGGCAAGAAGGAGCGTTGCTTTGCCTGGTTCGACATTAAGTTCGTAGATCTCAAAGGGAATGCCAAGACATTTTGCAGCAAGGCAGACGGGGACTGAAACAAAGCCACCAAAGCTTATAACTTTTTGAGGTTTGATACGGTAGAGCTTGAATAAGCTTTTACAAAAATACCATGCTGCTTTACATGCAAACCATGGGTATAGCCAAGGTTGTTGGTATGGTGGATTTTCAAGTTCCGTAGGGATGTAGTGTTGCAGGTGAGAATGTTTTGAAATGATTGTTTTGTCTAGGTCGCCACCAGATGAAAAAATATAAAGTTGTGCTTGAGGTTTGTCTTGTTTGATGTGCGCAGCTTGGGTGATGCACGGAAGAAGGTGTCCCCCAGATTTTCCAGCAACAAAACAGATAGTCATAGCGGCAGCCTTTAAGAAAATTTGTGACATAGTTGCAAAAACCCCAATAAAGCTTGAGAAAGTTCTGGATCTTTAATGTCTTGAATGGCTTGCTTTTCTCGCGCTGTTAATGCTTTTTCTTTGTTGCATGCGGGAAGAGAAGTCTGCTTTTTTGTATCCGGAGCTACATGCTCAGAAACATATTTAAATCGTATGAGCTCTATGCGTGGCTGGCCAATAGATTTATTGATTTTATCTTGGATAAGTCCTGATAAAAGATGGAGCTCTTGCATCCAGCTTGAATCTGTGACGCCAAGAGTTATTGAATTATTATAAATTTTACAAATCGATACTTTAGAGGACAAAGAACCCATGATGGAGTTCCACTCATTCATGAGATGGAGCTTCCAGTTTCTTTCGTGTTGCCCTGAGGACATAAATTGTGGCAAGTAATTTTTTATATGGTTCATGGTTCTTTAAGGTTAATTTGAGTATGGTTTGTTCTGTCAAGTATATGAAATTTTAGAAAAAAGTTTATGATTTTCTTATTGAATTTTGAAAATAGAGGATAGGTGCATGAATAAAAGATTTTGGATAGCATTAACTGTTTTAGTGGTTTTATCTCTTGGTTTTACGTATAAATATTTTGATAAAGCGTTGCCGATTGTGCATATCGAAATTACCATGGACAATCAGCAAGCAAAGGATCAGGCGCGGGAAGTTGCAAAAGATTTTAACTGGGAAGTTCAAGATTTTTCTGCGGTGACGAAATTCCGCGAAGAAACAGACTTGCAATGTTTTATCGAGTTAGAGGGCGGCGGCAAACTGGCATTTGTTGAAATGCTTAATAAGGATTATTATCAGTCATTTTCTTGGCACGTAAGGTTATATAAAGAAAAAGAGGCTAAAGAAATCAATCTTGTTTTTACTCCTCGTGGTCAAAAATATGAATTTGCAATAAAAGTTCCTGAGGATTGGCTTG
>Ga0247841_10007701_pt1 | contig 15858 bp, 20 predicted proteins | sample LaCruzMarch2015__2_FD_192410 | JGI IMG/M metagenome (GOLD analysis project Ga0247841, IMG submission 192410) | Freshwater microbial communities from meromictic Lake La Cruz, Castile-La Mancha, Spain - LaCruzMarch2015_18m | ecosystem: Environmental > Aquatic > Freshwater > Lake | place: Spain...
GCAAAAGACGAGATCTGCAGTCGATGCAGGGGGAAGTCGCACACATTTGGCGATGAAGAAAAAGGCAGAAAGGCCCGTTCTTCGCAAGTTATTGGCGGCTCCCCAATACCAGAATTTGACGAAGAAGACGACGTTTCCGTGGGTGATATTCAATTCCATGGTCAAACGTTAAGAGACGATATATAGTTATGGCACATTGTGGTGAGCCGTAACGTATAGAGCGACAGCTAGCCGCTCTTTTTTATTATAAAAATTTTTGCTAATATGATTTAACATGAGTTTAGATTTAACAAAACTTAACGAAGAGCAAAAAGAAGCAGTTCTCCATAAAGATGGGCCGCTTTTAATCGTAGCTGGCGCCGGAACTGGAAAAACGACTGTTATCACCCAAAGAATTGTAAATTTAATTGAAAAAGGACTGGCAAAACCTGAAGAAATTTTGGCTGTGACTTTTACGGAAAAAGCTGCTTTTGAAATGGAAGAAAGAGTTGATAAACTTTTAGATTTTGGGTATATGGATTTATGGGTTTCAACATTTCATGCTTTTTGTGAAAAGGTTTTAAGGGAAAATGCATTAGACATAGGACTTCCTAATGACTTTAAAATTTTAGATTCAACAACTGCGTGGCTTTTAGCAAGGCAAAATTTAGATAAATTTGATTTAGATTATTATAAATCATTGGGAAACCCAACAAAATTTATACAAGCGTTGATTTCGCATTTTTCTCATTGTAAAGATCAGGAAGTTTATCCTGAGAACTATTTGGAGTTTGCAGATACCTTAAAAACAACAGACAACGGACCCGAAGAAATGGAAACCCAAAGAATCACGGAGGTTGCCAATGCTTATCACGTTTATCAAAGGATTTTATTGGAAAGTGGTTCTTTGGATTTTGGTGACTTAATAAATTATTGTTTAAAATTATTTAAAAAACGCCCATTAATCCTTAAAAAATATAGAGAGAAATTTAAATATATTTTAGTTGATGAATTTCAAGACACAAATTGGTCACAGTACGAATTAATAAAGTTGTTAGCGGAACCAAAAAATAACTTGACTGTTTGTGCTGATGACGACCAAGCAATTTACCGCTGGCGTGGGGCTTCTTTTTCAAATATTATAAAGTTTCAGGAGGATTTTCCCAAGGCTAAGCAAGTGTCGTTAATAAACAATTATAGGTCTTCGCAGAATATCTTAGATAAGTCTTACAATTTTATAAAACAAAATGATCCCGACAGGTTGGAGTTTAGAATAAAAATAAACAAAAAATTAAAAGCAAACACAAAAGAAGAGGGGATCGTTGGACATATTCACACTAAAACTTTAGATCAGGAAGTTGGCGAGGTTCTAAAAAAGATCTTAGAAATTTTAAAGCGCGACAAGGACGCGACTTATAATGATTTTGCAATTTTAGTAAGGGCAAACGACTCGGCTATCCCATTTATTAAGGCTTTAGAACGTGCCAATCTACCTTATCAGTTTTTGGCCTCACGAGGATTATATTCAAAGCCAATAATTTTGGATATAATTTCTTATTTTAAATTATTGGATAACTATCATGAAGGAACAGCGGTATATAGAATCTTAAGTTTACCATTTTTAGGGATACCAGAGGCAGACATTGCAGCAATCACACAATTTTGTCGCAAAAAAACACTTTCTCTTTTTGAAGCGTTGCAAGAATTAGAGTTGATTCCAGGAATTTCATCAAAGACCAAAGATCAAGTTGTAACTATTTTGAGCTTGATTAAAAAACATAGCGAATCTGCAAGAGAAAAAGGCGTCTCGGAAATTTTTGTCGCCTTTTTAGAAGACTCGGGATACTTAAAATATTTAATCGACGAAGACGAAAAAGATAAAATTGATTTATTAAACCAATTTTATAAAAAAGTAAAAAGTTTTGAAGAGGCAAGTGTTGAACCAAACCTAAAAAACTTTATGGAAGAAATGAATTTAGAATTAGAATCTGGTGAGGAAGGAAAACTAGAATTTGATCCAGAAAAAGGCCCAGAAATGATTAAAGTTATGACAATTCACGGTGCAAAAGGTTTAGAATTTAAATATGTATTTTTAGTGAACATGGTTGACCGCAGATTTCCGACTGACCAGAGAAAAGATCCAATCGAGCTACCAGACGAACTTATAAAAGACATAAAACCAACAGGAGATGTTCATTTACAAGAAGAACGTAGGCTTTGTTATGTTGCAATGACAAGAGCCAAAAAAGAGCTTTATTTTACTTCAGCGGACGATTATGGCGGTCAGAGAAAGAAAAAACTATCAAGATTTTTAGTTGAAATGAATTACAGGGCAGATGAAGAAAAATCAGAAAAGATTAAATCTGGTTTGTTGGCAGATAAATTAAGCCCAGCCGAAAAATTAAAGAAAAAAGTCGCTCCACAATATTTACCAGAACATTTTTCTTATTCTCAATTGGCTGCTTTCGAAAAATGTCCGTTGCAATATAAATTTGGATTTATTTTAAAAGTTCCGACTCGAGGGAAGGCAGTTTTTTCATTTGGAAAAACAATGCATAATACCTTGGATGCATTTTTAAAATGGATTAATGAAGATAAAAAGGTGGAACAAGAAAATTTATTTAGGGACCCAGCCTCCGCTGAAGCTTCGGCGAGGCAGGGAAAGATTTCAAAGAAAAAATCCCCCAAAAGAGAAGACGCTTTTGAAAAACTGGCCAAATTATACGAAGAGAATTGGATTGACGAATGGTATGATTCAAAAAAAGAAAAAGAAGAATATTATAAAAACGGAAAAAGAATAATTAAAGAGTTCTATACGCAATTTGAAAAAGACCAACCCAAAATTTTAAAAATCAATGGTCACGCCGCCTTAGAAATGCCATTTAATTTAAAAATTGGCGGGTACACGCTTTACGGAGTAATAGACAGAATTGATGAAGTCGCTGATGGAATAGAAATTATTGATTATAAAACAGGGCAATCAAAAGATAAGTTGGACGCAGATGCGAAAGAACAACTTTTAATTTATCAAATTGCAGTGCAGGAGGTTTTACATTTGAAACCAAAAAAGTTGGCTTATTATTATTTAGACGACGGGAAATTCGCGTCATTTTTGGGATCTGAAACGGAATTAAATGCGCAGAAGGCCAAAATAATAGACGAAATAGAAAAAATAAAAAATAGTGAGTTTGAACCAACTCCAGGTTGGCAATGCCAGTACTGCGACTTTAAAGATATTTGCGATTGGGCTCAAAAATAAAAAAATAAAACATATGTCAAATTTTAACGGAGTAATAATCAAGGAGAGTCTTAGTAATAGAGACGTTCTTGAAAAAATAAAAATTATAAAAACCAAAGTTGAAAAAGTCACTGAAAAACACAAAACTCCATGGTTAGAAAAATGGACAGTTTTTTCAGTTGAAATTACTCCAGACAAAGCGGCAAAAATTGCAACAGAATTAAGTCGCCATCTAGAGTCAGCACATAATTGGTACGCTGATTTTAAAAACGATAAATTTCACTTTATAATTTTTCGCAACAAAGTTTTTAGAGTAGAGAGGGAAAGTAAAAAACAATATGACGAAGCAAAAAGATATGGCATTTTGCTCGGGATCCCAGAATATCAATTGGATTTTCACCCAGATGTTAAAAAATAATTAAAACAAAAAATATGGCAGAAATAAGTTTCGAGGATTTCGTAAAATTAGAAATTAAAATAGGGAAAATTTTAGCAGCAGAACGGGTTGAAGGTTCCGACAAACTTCTTAAATTAGAAGTCGATTTTGGCACCCAAGAAGTAGAGATGAATATAATGGGTGAGGAGACTCCCAAAAAGGATAATATCCCAATAAGACGTCAAATTATCGCTGGTATAGGCAAAATTTACGCCCCAGAAGCGTTGATTGGCAAGGAATGCCCTTTTGCATATAATCTAGCTCCACGCATGCTAAAAGGCTTAGAATCGCAAGGGATGATACTTTGTCCGTCAGATGCGTCTGGTCCAGTTTTACTTCACCCAGACAAAGAAATTCCGCCAGGAAGCTTGATAAAATGAAATATGGATTTAATTAAACTGATCAACATTGAAAACGTTTCTGAGGACGAAGTCAAAAAATACTGGATACGAAATGCAGCTAGAGCCATTGTTTTTGATAACGAAGGTTTAATTGCTTTACTTTACGCAACAAAAAATCATTACTATAAATTACCGGGTGGCGGAATAGAAAAAGAAGAAACAAACGAAGAAGCACTAAAAAGAGAGTGCCTAGAAGAAATTGGTTGCAATATTGAAATAATAGGGGAATTAGGATTTACTGTCGAGTATAGAAAAAAATATAATCTTAATCAAATATCGTATTGCTATGTTGCAAAAATAGTTAGCGAAAAAGGTACTCCGAGGTTAGAGAAAGATGAAATTGAAGAGGGCTTTCAGACAATTTGGCTTTCTATCCAAGATGCTATAAAAAAGATTAAAGACAGTAGTACAAGTGATTATGAGGCACCATATATGGTTGCCAGAGACACGGCATTGCTCAATGAATTTGCAGCCAAAATTAAATAATTTACGTATTAATTAAAACAAATGGCACAAGACAAATATAATTCAGTTTGGGTTTCACATTCGTCAATCGGCGACTTTTTGAAGTGTCCAAGGCTTTATTTTTTGCATAATGTTTATAAAAATGACGTGGGTAGAAAAATAAACATAACTAGTCCGGCACTTTCTCTAGGAATTGCAGTACACGAAACTCTAGAGGGATTGTCAAAATATAAAGTGGAAGAAAGATTTTTAAAACCATTGGTTGCAATATTTGAAGAGGAATGGAAGAAGGTTTCAGGTCGCCAAGGCGGATTTAAAAGTGAAAAAGAAGAAGCTGAAGCCAAAGAGCGAGGAAAAAATATGGTTTTAAGAGTTGCAAAGAATCCTGGACCCCTATTAAATAAAACTGTAAAACTTTCTCTTGCTAACAACGGGATGCCTCCGAACTTTTTTTTGTCTGAAGAAGAGGGGATTATCTTAAATGGAAAAATTGATTGGTTAGAATATATCCCAGAAGATGACAGTATTCGTGTGATTGACTTTAAAACAGGAAGGAACAAAGAAAATGAAGATTCGCTTCAATTGCCGATTTATCTTTTACTATTGAATAATTTACAAAGAAGAAGAGTTACAGGTGCGGCCTATTGGTATTTAGATTTAGATGACAAACCAATGCCAGTTGAACTGCCAGACATTAAAAAAGCACAGGAAGCCGTGCTTAAAATCGCAAGAAAAATAAAAGACGCAAGAGAGAAAAAAGAGTTTAATTGTCCGCGAGGGGCGCAAGGGTGTTTTGCCTGCAGGCCGTTTGAGAAGATATTGAAAGGCGAGGCAGAATATATCGGGATTGGTGGATACGGACAAGACATGTATATTATCTAAAAATATGCTATATTAAACTGTATGGAAAATAATGTAGCAGATGAAAATTTAATACAGCAATATTTGAAGGGCGACGAAAAGTCACTGGAAATTTTGATTGCAAGATATCTAAAACCAATTTACAGTTTTGTATATAAAAATGTTGGGAACCAAGCTGAAGCAGAAGACATAACCCAAGAAGTTTTTATAAAAATATGGAAGAATATTAAAAAATTTGATCAAAAGAAAAGGTTTAAACCGTGGATTTTTCAAATTGCCAAAAACACTGCGATCGATTCTTTGAGGAAGAAAAAATCAATACCGTTTTCAAAGTTTGAAAATGAAAAAGGGCAAAATGTTCTGTTAGAAAACATGGCCGTAACCCCAATAAATTTAATTGGGAATCTTAGTGATAAAAAAGTTCTAGCCGGTGCTGTTATCGGACTAAATAAAAAAGAACAGGAAGTCATAAATCTACGCCACAATGATGGACTAAGCTTTAAAGAAATCGCAGAGGGAGTTGAAGAATCCGTTAATACTGTAAAAAGCAGGTATAGAAGAGCTCTCGTAAATATGAGGCGCGGCATAAAAAAAGATTGATTTTGGGCAACTTAATGCGCTTACAATGCGTATTAATAAATGTATATTATGAACAGTTTTCTCATAGAACCACCGACAGGATTATTCGAAAAAATAATAAAGCGCATTCACAAAGAAGAGCGGATTTTGATTTTAAGAAGAGTTATTATATTTTCGACTACACTAATAATTTCTTTAATTGGACTTTTTCCATCATTTAACTTACTTTTGTCGGACTTTAATAATTCAGGATTTTTAAAATTTTTATCATTACTGTTTTCTGATTTTTCTGTCGTGGCAACCTATTGGCAAAGTTTTACTATGATTCTTTTAGAAACATTACCAGCTGTAAGTCTCGCTCTGTTTTTAACGGTAATCCTTACACTTTTACAATCAGTTAAGTCTCTAACCAGAGATGTAAAAAAAGTAATTAGAGTCACGGCTTAATAAATTAAAAAAATGAAAATAGACAACTTTTTACAGTCAAAACTACTAAAAGGGGTAATTATTGGAGTGGGCATTTTTGCTGTGTTAACACTGGTTTTTAGTTTGGGTGTTTTTGTTGGATTAGAAAAAGCCGAATATTCTTTTAGATGGGCGGATCAATATCATCGTAACTTCGGCGGCCCTCAAGGGGGATTTTTAGGAGATTTTATGGGAGCAAACAGGGACTTTGCTAATGCCAATGGTTCTTTTGGACAGATAATCAACATAGATGCGCCGTCAAAAATTTTAACAGTAAAAGATGTAAGCAATGTTGAAAATAATATTTTAGTAGGCGACAAAACCATAATTATATATCAAAGAAAAAACATAAAAATATCTGATTTAAAAGTTGACGAAAACGTTGTGATAATAGGAGAGCCAGATAATTATGGGCAAATCCAAGCAAAACTCATTAGAGTCATGCCGCCGATACTAAAAGATTCTTTGCCATCGAATTTAAATCCTCAATAAATTATTTAATATTAAATACTTAAAATCATGAATTTGTTTAGTAAAACAAAAGGGCTTGTTTTGAAGCACAAGATTATTTCGATCATAGTTTTAATATTACTTGTGGGCTTCGGTTTTTGGGTATACAAATATTTTTTTAGTGCGACAACCATAACAAAATATGTTTTGACAAAAGCCGAGAAAGGAACCATAGTATCTTCACTTTCCAGTTCTGGGCAGGTATCAGCTTTTAATACAATTGACATAAAAGCAAAAATTTCGGGAGACGTGGTTTATGTAGGGGCAAAAGAAGGAGATGTAGTTGGGGCTGGCGCATTAATTGCAAAATTAGACACTACAGATGCAGAAAAAACTATTAGAGATGCCGAATCAAACCTTAAATCTGCACAAATTGCTTTGCAAAAACTAAAAGGAGATAGTGCTCTTGTTACTCCACAAAATAAACAAGACGCAATAGACACTTTAAACGAAGATTATCAATCGGCGTATAACACAATTTCTAACGTATTTATTGATCTGCCAACTATAATGACTAGTTTGCAAAACATCATTTACGGTACAAATTTTGATAATACTCAGCAAAATATTGATTTTTATACAAATAATGCTAATACTTACGATCAAAACGTTTCAACTTTTAGATCCAGTCTGGTTAAATCATATAAAACTGCTTTAGACGAATATACAAAAAATTTCAATGATTATAAGGCAACCACCAGATATTCTGATAACAAAACCATAGATTCTATGCTAGTGGAGACCTATAATACGGCAAAAGACGTTGCCCAGGCAATAAAGGATACAAATAACTTGATTCAGTTTTATATAGACACATTTGCTAGACATAACATCAAAGCAAACCCCATAGCAGACACCCAATTATCTTCTGTTAATAGCAACGGAACTAAAATAAATTCTCATATAGTGAATTTATTAAACATTCAAAATTCTATTAAGAAAGATAAAGAAGCCGTCTCCGGTTCGGACTTAGATGTGCGGTCGCAAGAGTTGTCATTAGAAAAGAGCAAAAATTCATTAGCAGATGCAAAATCTGCGCTTGCAGATTATTATGTTTATGCTCCTTTTGACGGAGTTTTGGCAACTATGGATGCTAAGATTGGTCAATCTGCCCCAAGTCCAATTGCCACAATAATCACAAAAACTTTGGTAGCAGAAATAAGTTTTGGAGAAACAGATATAGCAAAAATAAAACTTGGACAAAAAGCAAATTTAACTTTTGATGCGGTGTCTGATTTAACAATAACTGGCAAAGTTTCTGCAATTGACGCTGTGGGAGCAAGCACACAAGGGGTCGTGTCTTATAACGTAAAGGTTGTTTTAGATATACAAGACGACAGAATAAAACCGGGAATGAGCACAACGGCAACAATTATAACAGATACAAAAACAGATGCGCTTTATGTTCCAAATTCAGCAGTAAAAACTCAACAGGGAATTCGTTATGTTTTAAAAGTTACAGATGCGGTTAGCGATGCCGACTTGCAAAATACGTCTGGAGTTATTCTTAAAAATTCTCCATCAAAACAAACAGTCGAAACTGGAGTCTCTGACGATTCTTCAACGGAAATTATATCAGGGTTAAACGAGGGAGATATTGTTGTATTAAGCACAGTTTCTACATCTAAAACGACCACTACTAATAGTTCAAATACTACAAACGGGGGATTTGGAGGCGGAGGCGGAGGAGTAAGAATCCCTGGATTATAAAATTATGATTGAATGTAAAAATATAGGTAAAGTTTATATCAATGGGGAAATGGAAACCGTTGCACTAAAAAATATAAACTTTAAAATAAACGATGGGGAATTTGTGGCAATTATGGGCCCATCTGGATCCGGTAAATCAACTTTAATGCACATTATTGGATGCCTAGATACGCCAACCAGCGGAAAATATTTAATTGACGGCCACGATGTTTCAGATTTTTCCGATGATGAACTGGCAAAAATAAGAAGCGAAAAAATTGGTTTTGTTTTTCAGGCATTTAATCTTTTACCGAGAGTCTCCGTTATTAAAAATGTGAGCTTGCCGCTTGTTTATGCTAGTGTCGAGAAAGAAAAAAGGATGGAAGCGGCAAAAATAGCTTTGACTGAGTCGGCTTTTCCAGAAAATTTTTGGCATCATTTGCCAAATCAATTATCGGGGGGAATGATGCAGAGGGTTGCGATTGCTAGAGCCCTTGTAAACAATCCCTCTTTAATTTTGGCCGACGAACCAACTGGAAATCTTGATACAAAAACAGGAGAGATTGTTTTGCAAACTTTTCAGAAATTACATAAAGAACAGGGGCATACGATAGTTATGATTACTCACGAGCCTCATATAGCGGAACACGCCGAAAGAATTATTCATATAAAAGACGGTGAAATTATTAGCGATGAAAAAGTTAAAAATCGCATAATAACAAAATAAAAAGACAAATGAAGTTTCAAGATATTTTAGAAGAAACATATTCGTCGCTAACATCCAATAAAATTAGAACCGGTCTTACAATGCTTGGAATTGTTATTGGAATTGCTTCGGTTATTGCGATGGTTTCGGTTGGAAGCGGAGTAACAAGCGGCGTAACTTCAAACATTGAAAACTTGGGTTCTAATTTATTAACCATAAGGTCGGGGGCATCCCAATCAAATAACAGGGGACAGGTTGCAGGGGAAAGAGGGTCTCAACAAACTTTGAAACCCGCCGATATTGATGTGATAAGCTCTGTTTCTGGGGTTGCTTATGTTTCTCCAGAAATCCAGAGCCGCTATCAAATAGTTGCGCAATCAACAGGAAATAATTCAAATTCAACCGTAATTGGTTGCGTTGCCGATTATGCGACAGTCCACAACATGTCTGTTCAGCAAGGAAATTTTATATCCGATCAAAACGAAGCAAATTCTTCTAAGGTTGCTGTTATCGGTTCAACCGTTATGACAGACCTTTTTGGAGATGGCACAGACCCGTCAGATGCTATTGGAGACACAATTAAAATAAATAAAATTCAGTTTAAAATAATTGGTGTTTTAACAGCAAAAGGCGGAACCAGTTTTTCTAGCACAGATGAAATGATTTTTGTACCGTTATCTGTAATGCAAAAAAGTTTAGCGGGCCGTGATTATTTTTCGAGCATCTCTATAAGCGTTGCCAATAAAGATCAAATGGATGCCGTTTCAGCCGAAATATCTACTGCTTTATTGGCAAAACACAATGTTGCAACAGCAGATTTTTCAATTCAAAATCAGGCAGATTTGCTTTCATCGTTAAGCTCTGTCACAACCTTATTAACTTTATTTCTTGCATCAGTAGCCGGAATTTCTCTGGTGGTCGGCGGCATAGGAATTATGAATATGATGCTAACTTCGGTAACAGAACGAACAAGAGAAATTGGTTTAAAAAAATCTATTGGAGCGCGCAAAAAAGATATCAGCAGCCAATTTCTACTTGAATCTGTAGTGCTAACATTTGTGGGTGGTTTTATCGGAATAGCGTTGGGCTGGATAATCGCTGTTTTAATTTCAAAATTTGCAGGAATAAATGCGCAAGTTTCCATACAATCTGTGCTTATAGCTTTTGGGGTTTCCGCGGCAATCGGCATAGTTTTTGGATACTATCCAAGCCGCAGAGCAGCTTCCCTAAATCCGATAGAAGCGTTAAGGTATGAATAATATTAAATAAAAAATATGAATAAAAATAAAAAAATTATAGTATCAGCGGTAGTTGTAATAATAGTTGGAGCAGTTGCTTTTTACGCGGGAATATTATTTAATGGAATTGGAAAGAAGAGCAATCAATTTTTGGGACAAAATCTAGGAGTATCAATAAGGGGCAACAGGCAGGGCGGCGCAGGATTTAATTCTGGGGAAATAATTTCTAAAGACGATAAAAGTATAACTATAAAATTAACCACCGGCGGATCAAAGATTATATTTTTTTCCGACAAAACAGAAGTCGGAAAGTTTGTTAACGGAACTATAAATGATTTAGAAGTTGGAAAAACAGTAATGGTTCAGGGTCAATCAAATCAAGATGGAAGCATAACTGCCCAATCAATTCAGTTAAGACCTATTAATCAAAATCTCCCGGGACAACAAACTCCTGGTCAATAAAAATAATATTAACTTTAAAACAAAAGAATCATGAATAAGACAGTAGTTATTTCAATAATAATATTAATAATCTTAATCGGTGGAATTTACTTAATTGCGCAAAAAAATTCTGGACCAGCTGCTCTTTCTGTTTCAGATGCAGCACAGAGCTCTACGCAAAATACCGCGCAAAGCACGCAAGATGTAAATTCTGCTAATTTTGACATGCAAGGAATGAAAGTAGAAATATTAAAAGAAGGAACGGGCGAAGGAGCTAAAGTTGGAGACAATATAGTTGTAAATTATGTTGGAACGTTAACAGACGGTACAAAATTTGACTCTTCTATTGATAGAAACCAGCCATTTCCATACACATTGGGACAAAATATGGTTATAAAAGGTTGGGAAATGGGACTTTTAGGAATGAAGGTAGGAGAAAAAAGAAAATTAACAATTCCTTATGAATTAGCATATGGAGAATCTGGACGACCACCAGTTATTCCTCCAAAAGCCACATTGATTTTTGAAATAGATATGTTAAGTATTAATAAATAATACTATTAAATAAATAAATTTATGTTTTTAGCGATATTGTTTATAATTTTAGGAGTATCTTTACTCTTGAATGCAATGGGTGTAATTGGTTCAAATTTTTGGGGATTTTTTTGGGCAATAGTCCTGATAGTTGCTGGAGTAAAAATGATGATGAAAAAGGGAAACTGCCCGATGTGTGGGTGGTGGTCTGGTAAAATTAACGAAAAAATAAACGGACACTGCTGCGAGGGTCACGATCACGAAGGTCAGAGTCATTAATAATTAAATTTTAAAAAGCCACCTGCGGGTGGCTTTTTTGTTATGCACAGGCAGAATGGTTGACACACTATCTTAAATTTTATATTATTGTTTAATGTATTTCGCAGTAAGATTCGAAGCGTAGTAGAATCCGAATTATGCGAAAGTAGCATTACTACATATGCCGTCGCCCCATGGGAGACACATTATGATTGCGCGGAGGGCCCTGATCGTCTGAGCAAGTCATCGCTGGCAACGAACTCCACCAACCGCAATTGGTGAAAACACGGAGGATGAGAACATGATGGGTGTACTGCGCCCCTAAGCGTGCCTGGGGGCCTAAACAAAAGGTGCGACGAAACGACGAGAAGCAAATGCAAAGGAACATCCCATTTGTAAATAGGCAAGCAGGGCAATAGTAATAACGCCCGGGCCAACAAAAAATGTGCTTTAAGCACAAAGATGGGGAACCTCTTTTGTAAATGCAGACGTATACTTCGCGGAAAAAATTCCACAGGCATAAATCGGCCAGTAGAGCATTGCGTCTCGCACGGCCCGAAACCAAATAACCTGTAGGGAAAGACTGTTCCGCGACGGACAACTTGTTCTTTGGCATCTTGCCACACGAAAGGTGCAAACCTGCGTAGCAATACGCGCACCTTTCGTGTGCTTTTTCGGGGTGTAGCTCGAACCGTTGATTAGAGCGCCTCGCTTTGGGCGAGGAGGTTGGTGGTTTAAATCCACCCATCCCGACTCGGTTGTCTCTTTGGCTTGGAAACGCTCTGTTATCACGCGCACTATGTGCAGTTAACTGCACAATCTCCGCGTGGAACTACGGCAATGCGGGCGAGCTGCGCAAGAGATTACCTAAAGTTTGCCTGGCACCAGCCCGGCAAACAGTTCCAGGTCGCTGCCTCCTGCAGCACAACCCCGCGTATTTTTCATGCCGACACCCCTTGAGGTGGCCTAATGATTCATACCCGGGGTTCTTTTTTTTGAATCGAGTGTTGCAAAAATCCCAAAAATAGATAATAATTATATTTATTAATCGGGGTCGTAGCTTAATGACGCTGGGGCACGCAGCTCAGGACTGCAAACTGAGTGAGCTAACCTTTATCTTTTAGGTTTATTTGCGTGAGGTCTTTGACCAAAAAGACCTAAAAGATAAAGGATGGGTTCAATTCCCAACGACTCCATTTTTGCCCATTGAGAGTAAAATATTATTCTACGCCATTTCATGGAGGTTGAATATGATAGTTGTACTGCGCGATATTGGAGAAGAACTGATTGACAACTTAGCCAGTTGCGTGGAAGCTCAATCCGACATTTTTTCCGCTAGAATCAGAATTAATCATCAGATCATGGAACACGACATCCTGAACAAGGACGACGTGAAAATGATTGATAGATTAATCGAACTGGTGCAAAAAATGAAGGAGGCAAATCCATTTGATCTAAGGGGTCGATCAAGACGCATGACACAACTTGAGTCAGAATACTCTGACATCAAAGGCAAGCTTGTTGCCCGCATGAGTGGGTCAACGGCCTAAAACCTACCACGTCAACGCGACGAGCATCAGAATTTTCAGGGCCTAAGTTTATCAGGTTAAACAATTTTTGGTCTTACCAAAAATTAAAATCTTCGGATTTTGTTTAACCTGACAAGACTGCGGTCTTTTTTGTTGTCACTCTTGACAAGCGATTGCTAATTTTATAAGATAGGTTATCACTCAAATATAAACACTGATAATGTTAACAGAAAGACAAGAAAAGTTATTAAATTTTTTGGTTAAAGAATACATAGACACAGCAGAACCTGTTGGATCTTTGTCGTTAAAAAAAGTTTGCGATTTGGATGTGAGCGGGGCAACAATAAGAAATGATTTACAAATTTTAACAGAAGAAGGGTATATAACCCAACCACATACATCGGCCGGTAGAATACCAACAAAAAAAGCGTACAAATATTTTGCTGACAAATTTGAATCAAAAGAATCAGAAGATGAGATTTCAGACTTTATTGTGCGACAGATTAGATTTATGCATAAGGAAATGGAGCGCGAGATGCAACATATGGAAGAGCTTATGCAAAAATTAGATGACGATAGTTTATATGAAAAATTAACAATATTAGAAATTTGGAAAAGGAAAATCTAGATTAAAAAAGTTTCAATGAATATTCTAGTAAACATAAAACCCAAATACAAAATACGAATAGGCGAGGGGATTGTTAATAAAAAAACATTTTCAAAAGGTTTTGTGATAACTGATAAAAATGTTTATTCTTTATATAAAAAGTTTATCGGAGAAAAATACTTTTGCATAGAACCCGGAGAATCAAGTAAAAATATAGATATTTATTCAAAAATATTAAAATTACTAAGTGACGAGGATACGATAATAGCTTTTGGCGGAGGAGTGGTTGGAGATATCGCAGGATTTGTGGCCTCAACGTATAAAAGAGGAATAAAATTTATTCAGGTGCCAACGACACTTATGGCAATGGTTGACAGCAGTATCGGAGGTAAAAATGGGGTAGACTTAGGACAAAAAAAGAATTATGTAGGTACTATTTATCAGCCGGCAGAAGTTATAATAGATACAAAGTTTCTTAAAACATTATCTAAGAAGGAATTGAAAAATGGATATGCCGAAATAGTAAAATATAATTATCTTCTTGGTAAGCCATCTTTAAAAGAACTGCAAGGCAATAAATTAAAAAATGTAATTTATGAAAGTTGCAAGGCTAAAGCAAAAACAATAGAAAAAGACCCTTTCGACCTAGGGTATAGACATATATTAAATTTTGGACACACGATAGGCCACGGAATAGAACTTTTAGGGGGATTATCTCATGGGGAAGCTATTTCCATTGGTATGATAAAAGAACTAGAAATCGCTTGCAAGATGGAAATCACCTCGAAAAAAGCCGTTGAAAAGATTAGAGAAAATTTAAAACTATTAGGGCTGCCGACAGAATTACCAAAAAATATAAATAAAAATAAATTTTTAGACATATTAAAAGCAGACAAAAAAGGAAAGTTTATTTTTTCCATCAATAAAAATAATTATTCAGTAAAAATTAGCGAAAAAGAAATTAAAGGTATTTTAAAATAAAATGACAAAAGAAGAAAAAGAAGTAAAAAAAGATGAGCAATCCTTCGACTCCGCTCAGGATGAGTTGAAGTCCCTTCAACTCAAATGCGAGGAGTATTTAAATGGCTGGAAGAGAGAACGGGCCGATTTTTTAAACTACAAAAAAGATGAAATGGAAAGGATTTCTACTTTGGCAAAATACGCTAATGAGGAATTAATTTTAAAAATAATTCCAATTTTAGATAATATTTATTTGGCCGAATCCCATGTGCCCGAGGAATTAAAAGAAAATAATTGGATAAATGGATTCTCGCAGATCAAAAACCAGTTAGAAAAATTTCTAAAAGAAGAGGGGATCGAGCCGATAAAAACTGTAGGAGAAAAATTTGACCCAAACCTAATGGAAGCGGTTGAGGGCGACGGCGAAATCGTCTCGGAAGAAATTCAGCGGGGATACACCCTGCATGGAAAAATAATTAGAGTCGCTAAGGTTAAAATATTAAAATAATGAAAGTATTTATAACAGCCTCTTTTGGAGAAACTAAGGAAGAAATCGAAAAGCTCTGCAGTGCGGTAAAATTAGCAGGGTTTGAGGATTTCTGCTTTATTCGCGACGTTGAAAACTATCAGAAAATTTTTGATAATCCAAAAGAGTTAATGCAACGGACAAGAGAAGAAATCAAAAAGTGCGATGCGCTACTAATAGATATGACCGATAAGCCAACAGGAAGAATGATTGAGGTGGGTATAGCGTATTCTTTAAACAAAAAAATTATTGTCATAATGAAAAGTGGCACGCAAATCAAAGACACCACAAGAGGTATAGCCGACGTAATCATCGAATACGATAAAATTGAGGATATTACTAAAACTTTAAATAAAATTAATTAAAATAAATAAAAAACATGAGTAAAATACTTGGAATAGACCTTGGCACGACAAACAGTGCCATGGCTGTAGTT
>Ga0247841_10007702_pt1 | contig 15858 bp, 16 predicted proteins | sample LaCruzMarch2015__2_FD_192410 | JGI IMG/M metagenome (GOLD analysis project Ga0247841, IMG submission 192410) | Freshwater microbial communities from meromictic Lake La Cruz, Castile-La Mancha, Spain - LaCruzMarch2015_18m | ecosystem: Environmental > Aquatic > Freshwater > Lake | place: Spain...
CGAAAACAGGGTAAGCGTGCAATGTAATGTTGACGGTAAAAGAGGATAAACATGACTAGTATTAGGCAGGCGGTAATTTTTGCCGGTGGCAGAGGGGTAAGGTTGAGGCCGCTTACGGATACAATCCCCAAGCCAATGGCTCCGGTTAATGGTAGTCCGTTTTTGGATTATTTGATCGATTCATTAATACGGGTGGATATAAAAAAAGTGCTTTTTCTTGTTGGTTATAAAAGCGAAGCTATAATAAAAAGGTATAAAGATTCTTTAGGCGGTATGGTACAATTTGAATATTCAATTGGGTTGACAGAGGATAATACCGGAAGGCGGCTTTTAAACGCATACAATTTGCTCGAAGATCATTTTATTCTTCTTTATGGTGATAATTACTGGCCTATACAGCTTGATCCTATGGTCTCTTTATATAAAAAAACCGAAGCTGCGGTTTTGACAACGGTTTTTAGTAATAAGGATGGGGCAGGAGAATATGGTTGGGAGAATAATGTTGAAGTAGGAAATGATAGTTATGTGAAGCGTTATGACAAGACTAGAAAATCTTTTGGTTTAAACGGCATTGACATAGGGTATTTTCTGGTATCTAAAAAAGCTCTCAATCCTAGCTTAAAAGAAAATTTATCTTTTGAGTCAGACATCCTTCCTGAATTTATTGTCAGGAAACAATTGGTTGCTTATGTTACAGATATTCAGTATTATTTTATAACTACTCTCGAATCCTTGAGAAAATTTGAGGCCTTCGTCCGTAAGAATAAAGTTGAGCATATTGCGTTAAACAATACATAAGAAAGGAATTAGCATGGGATTTTTTGAAGATTATTTTAAAACTGTCTGTGATAAAACCGTGCAAGTTGAGATTGAATCCTTAGAAACGATCTGTCAATATTTTAAGGAAGCGAGCAGAAAACATAAGAAAGCCATTATTGTCGGTAACGGCGGAAGTGCGGCAATCTCAAGCCATGTATCTGTTGATCTAACTAAAAATGCTGGTATTCGTACGATAAACTTCAATGAATATGATCTGATAACATGTTTTGCCAATGATTATGGGTATGAGAAGTGGGTAGAAAAATCGCTTCAGTTTTACGCCGAATCCGGCGATGTTATTATTTTAATCAGCAGCAGTGGCGCTTCTAAGAATATTATAAATGCCGCCAAGAAAGCAAGAGAAATGGGGCTTATAGTAATTACGTTTTCTGGATTTCGTAAAAATAATCCTCTTAAAAGTTTCGGAGATTTAAACCTTTGGGTTGATTCCAGTGAATACAACATTGTTGAAACAGTGCATCAGATTTGGCTCTTGGCATTGGCGGATAGGCTTGCAGGTAAAAATAAAAATTAGAAAGGTTCTAATATGAAAGTTTTGGTTACAGGCAACCAAGGATATATCGGCAGTGTCCTTGTTGACATATTACTTAAAAAGGGATATGCAGTTATCGGCTATGATATAGGGTACTATAAGGATTGTTTTCTTTATCCTCATAATCCAGCGATTAAACAGATTAGCAAGGATATTCGACAGATCAATGTGGGGGATCTGGAAGGTATTGATGCGGTTATTCATCTGGCTGCACTTTCTAATGATCCTTTGGGTGAGCTTACTCCGGGTTTAACCGAGGAGATTAATTTCGGAGGGACAGTTTGTACAGCGCAGGCTGCGAAGAAAACAGGATTAAAACGTTTTATATATTCTTCGTCGCAGAGCATGTATGGTATCTCAAAATTAGATAGAGAAATTGAGGAAGATAATAGTGAAAAACACCCGCTTACTGCGTATGCTCGTACAAAATGGGAAGCTGAATGTGCCCTTAAAGAAATGGCGGATAAAAATTTTCACGTTATTTGCTTTCGCCCATCGACAGTGTTTGGAGTAAGTCCAAGATTTCGCAGTGATATCGTTTATAATAATCTTGTTGGTTGTGCGTATACGACTGGAAGGATAGAAATTAAGAGTGATGGAACTCCTTGGCGGCCGGTTGTTCATGTGCGCGATGTGTGTCAGGCTTATATTGCTGGGCTTGAGGCGCCATTAGAATTAGTTTCAGGCGAATCCTTTAACGTAGGAATTCCTGATGGTAATTTTACTGTTCGAGATTTAGCCGAGGCAGCCCAACGCGCTGTTCCAGGAAGCACGCTAGTTTTTACAGGCGAGCATAGAAACGACTCACGCACCTATAGGGTTAGTTTTACTAAGATATTGAATATTTTAAAAGATTATTATAAGCCTGAGTGGAACTTGGACCTTGGCGGCGCGGAATTAGCACAATTTTTCAAAAAGATAAATTTCACGGAAGATTATTTTAGGGGAAGAAAATGCAATAGATTGCAGCAAATAAATTATCTTATATCTTCTCGGAAGCTAACAAAAGATTTACAGTGGAATAGGTAATGGCGGATTCATGAAAAATATATATAAAGATATTCAGAATTGCAGGATTAGCGGATCAAGTGAACTTGTTACTATCCTTGAACTTGGCGATCAACCGCTTGCCAATGCGTTAAAAAAAATGCCGAATGAAAAGGAAGTAAAAATTCCATTGACGTTGATGTATTGTCCTGATTCATCGCTTGTTCAGTTAAAGGAAACAGTGAATAAAGAAATACTATTTTCATCTTATACCTGGGTTACAGGAACGTCTCCTACTACCAGAAATTACGCAAAATTATTTTTCCAAAGGGTGTTTGATACGGCAAAACCCGCTTCCGGTGATTTGATCGTCGAAGTTGCTTCTAACGACGGCACTTTCCTTATGCCATTCATAGAGCATAGTTATTGTAATATTCTTGGAGTTGACCCTGCGAAAAATATCGCCAGGGAGGCGAATAAGAGGGGAGTTAGAACTCTGAGTAAATTTTGGGGCAAACTAGTTGCAGAGGAAATTATTAAAGATATCGGTAGTGCAAAAATTGTTATAGCTAGAAACGTTATACCGCATGTCAGTCTGTTGCATGATGTTATCGCAGGTATTGAGCATGTCCTGAGAGATGATGGTGTAGGTATTATTGAGTTTCATTACGCGGGGAAAATATTACAGGAGCTGCACTATGATTCGATTTATCACGAGCATCTTTGCTATTTCTCGATAAAATCAATCGTGTATTTACTCGGATTATATGCTCTTGTTCCTTTTCATATTGATACAAGCCCGATAAGCGGCGGGTCGTATGTAATTTATTTTTCTAAAAGAAAACTTCAGAAGAGTAGTGATTATTTAAATTTACTTGAAAAGGAAAATTCGCTTGGCGTAAATAATGTCCAGACATGGAAGAATTTCGCGAAGGCATGTTATGTAAATAGACAAAAATCGATTGACATTGTAAAGTCTTTTTCAACTAAAAAGGTTTTAGGATTCGGCGCGTCGGCGCGAAGCTCCACTTATTTGAATTTTTGCGGCTTTGATTCAAGTTGTATACGCGCGATCATTGATAATAGTCCGTTAAAACAAGGCATGTATTCACCAGGGACTTCGATACCCATTGTTTCTATGAAAAACGGAATGCGCATGAATCCCGACCTTATATTTATTTTTGCTTGGAACTTTAGGGATGAGATTATGAATGAATGCCGGGCCAGTGGCTATAAAGGGGAATTTCTGTTGGCATTTCCTAACAACCCGTATTATTTCAAAGGTTAAAATGATATTCCACAAGCAAAAAATATCCGGTGTTTTAATTATAGAGCCTGAACCATATTTAGATGAACGCGGACTCTTAAGAAGGCATTTCTGTTGCAGGGAATTTGAGAAAAACGGTATTAAGATGGATGTGAAACAATGTAATATTTCGGAAAACAAAAAGCGTTATACGTTGCGCGGATTCCATTATCAGCTGCCGCCCCATGGTGAAAACAAAATCCTGTCGTGTATTAAAGGGGCTATTTTTGATGTAGTGTTGGATTTGCGCGCGGATTCTGATTCTTATCTAAAGTGGGAGTCATTTGAATTAACCGAGGAAAACCGTTTGAATCTATATGTGCCTAAAGGATGCGCGAACGCTTATTTAACGCTTGAGGATAATACCTGGATTTTTTATTATCATTCAGAATTTTATACCCCGGTAGCGGAAGCCGGTATTCGTTATAGTGACCCTATGTTTAGAATTAAATGGCCCTCCGAGCCAAAGATAATTTCTGATAAAGATCTGAAAATTCCGAATTTTACTTGTAAATAATTCTAATCTTAATGTTTATTTGGGAGAAACCGATGAAAATTAGACTGGTTAAGCCATTTGTTGGCAAAGAGGAAATGGAATATTTAAAGGGAGTAATGGACAGATCATGGCTGGGGCGCGGCTCGCTTTGTGAAGAGTTTGAGCAAAAATGGAATGAGTTTTTAGGAATAAAGGCATCAACTGCTGTTAATTCCGGAACTGCGGCATTACACCTGGCTCTTCTTACTTTTCGATTCCCGAGGAATAAAAAGGTTTTAGTGCCTGCCATGACGTTTTGCTCAACTGCAAATGCCGCTATTTATTGCGGGTTAGAGCCTGTTTTTGTGGACGTGAATGAAGAGACGCTTAGTATTGACGTTAAAGATATGAAGCGAAAATATACAAAAAATTGTGTAGCCGTAATCCCGGTTCATTTTGGGGGACACCCTGCCAAACTGGATGAAATTCTTCCTTGGGCTCACCAGAAAGGTATGAAAGTGATTGCTGACTGCGCTCATGTTGTAGGAGGAAAATATAAAAATAAAAATCTGAGTATTTGGGCCGATATTAGTTGTTTCAGTTTTCAGGAAAAGAAGATTCTTGTTACTGGAGACGGCGGCATGATATCTTCCGATAACCCCGAATATATTGAACCGTTAAGAGCTATCAAGGAAGTGGGAATGACTAAGGATACATTTAGTCGTTTTCAGTCAGAGCAAAAGGGCCATATTAAAGGCGATCCATTGCATTGGTATTATGATGTTCAGGAGCTTGGTTATAAATATAATATGTGTGATGTTATTGCGGCAATAGGGCTTGCGCAGTTGACAAAGATTGATAAAATCATCGCCAGCAGAATTTCAATTATGCAAAAACTTCTTCAGGGAATAAAAGATTGTAAATATGTTAAGCCGGCATTTCCTTATGATATGTCTAGACCATATTATGACTTTATGGTTAGGCTGAAAGACAAAAGAATGAGAGATAGGTTTATTGTATTTATGCAGAAGAAGAATATAGCAACTGGTGTTCATACCATGCCAGTTCCCTGTTTGACTTATTACAGACGGTATAACGCGGATATTCCCGTTGCTACAAGGATATGGGAAGAATACGTGGTTTTGCCTTTTTATGTTAATATGGCGGATGATGAAATAAATTATGTATTGGAAAATGTTTATGAATTTGAAAAGACGGAGAGATGAATAAGAATTTTATTCAATATTCGCCATATCATATATAGGTACAAAAAATCACTTAAGTAAAATCTCCATAACTTGTTATTATATAACAAGTTGGATAACAAATGGTGGTTAACATGAAGCCAAACGTGTTGTTCATAAATCTTCCTTATCTTCCAAAGGAATTCCTTTGGGGTAACATTGAAGGGAAAAGTCGGATGCAAGGGTCGCCCCTTACAATGCCGATGGGGCTCTTGTATTTGTCTGCTTGTCTCAAGGCGCATGTCGAAGTGGGTAATGTAGCCTTATTGGATTATCGTCTGCATGTAGCACGGCGGCTTGAATATGACAGTGATGATGAGTTTTTTCGTGAAGAAGCCAAGCGGAATGTCGCTTTTGTTCCAGATGTTATAGGTATATCCATTGACTTTTCGACATCGAGTGGTCATTTTGAAATTGTAGTGCCTCAGCTAAAGATACTTTGGCCGAAAACCATGTTGGTTACGGGTGGATATCATGCGACGAATGCCACAGCATTTCTCTTAAACTGCAGTGATGTTGACTATGTTGTGCGGGGTGAGGGGGAGATTGCGTTTTCCGAGATCGTTTCTCAATTCTCACGAAGTAAATATCTGAACATTCAAGGAGTATATGATAGGGGGGCGTTGAAAGTCGCCGAGAAGTTTTTACTTGCCGAACCTGTGGCAAACTTGAACGTAATGCCTTTGCCGGATTGGACTCTTCTGGATATGGAACGGTATGTTACTGGGGGACGTCGCCGGCTATATGGTGAGGAAGAATCTATACCGAGGGCGGCCACCATGCTAACGACAAGAGGTTGTCCGTATAGATGTACATTTTGTTCGAACCATACTGTGCATGGTCGTAGAGTGAGATCTCGTTCAGCTGATTCGATCGTAAACGAGATGAAAACGCTTTATGAACGATACGGTGTAACTACTTTTATTCCTGAGGACGATCTTTTTACGGCAGATAAGGAGCGTCTGATGTCGGTCCTTGAGGCAATACGGCAGGCGCATATACCAGGAATGGATCTTCAGTTAGGAAATGGACTCAGCGTTGGGGCATTGGACGAAGAAATGCTTGATGCACTGGTGTCGGTAGGAATCCGATCTGTGACAATTGCCATAGAATCGGGATCCGAATATGTGCAGAAAGAGATCATTATGAAGAATGTTAATTTGAAGAAGACTAAAGAGGTCGTGATCTGGAGTCATAACCGTGGTTTGATTGTTCGGGCGTACATCATTTTTGGTTTCCCGAATGAGACACGGGAATTGATGAATGAGACCGTACAATATATGAAAGAGCTGGGTGCTGATTGGTACGTGATTAATATTGCTCAACCACTGCTCGGTACAGAAATGTATGAGACCTTTCTTAAGAGAGGCTGTTTTAAGGAAGGTGTTGAGTTTTGGTCGCACAATCTTTCTCACGAGCGCAGGTTTGATACAGATGAGATAAGTGCTTCTGAGCTTACGGAGTTCTGCTATTGCACCAATCTTGAAATCAACTTCCTTGGTAACGTAAATCTGCGGAATGGAAATTTTAATAGGGCCATTGAACTTTTTACTGATATGACACAACTTTACCCATTCCATATTTTTGCATGGTTTGGCTTATACTGCGCCTATCGCGGCCTAAAAAATTTTGATAAAGCCGATGCATCCTTGTTGCGTATGAAACAACTTATAGCTTCTGATGATCGTGCAGCGGAAATGTATCATCAATATGGACATCTAATTGAAAAAGGAATTGTTTGAAAACGATAGGCCTAGTTGGACGAATGCTGAGGTAAGATATTTTTAGCGGACACCAAAAGTGAATAAATAATAAGGAGGGTAAAAAGCAATATGAACGAAATATCTCCATTGAGAAAATATGTTAAAACAAAAGAAGCAAAGGATATTACCAATCTCGAAAAGGTTGCTTACGAGTGGATAAAAATTTCTGTGAAAAATAGATTAGTTTATGAAATAGACTGGTTAGGTATTCCAATTATTCAAACACCAGAGGAAATGATATTGATGCAGGAACTCATCTTTACCGTTAGGCCAGATTACATCATAGAAACAGGTGTTGCTCATGGGGGGTCGATAATTTATTATGCTTCGATTTGCCACTTAATAGGTAAAGGAAAGGTTATTGGTATTGATATCGATATTAGAAAGCACAATAGGAGGGTCATTGAAAAGCATAGTATGTATAAAAGAGTTAAATTGATTGAAGGGAGTTCTATTGATGAAGCGATTTTAAAAAAAGTAAAAAAACTTATTCCCAAGGGTTCTACAGTATTGGTGTGTCTTGATTCAAACCACACATGCAAACATGTTCTAAATGAACTTAAGCTTTATAGACAATTTGTAAGTCCTGGGGGTTATATTGTGGTTTTTGACACCATCACTTCGCGTCTTGCGTCAGAAGGCGTATGCGAGAAAATATATTTGGATAATGGACCAGGCGAAGCAGTTGATAAATTCCTCCATATTGATGAAGATTTTAAAATAGATAGTAAATATGACAAGTTGTTTATTACTTATAGTCCTAGAGGTTTTCTAAAAAGAATAAGGTAAATGTAAGGAGATAAGATGATTATATCCAAAACACCTTTGAGAATAAGCTTTGCCGGTGGTGGCACAGATTTACCCTCATTCTACAAAGAGAATGAATACGGCGCTGCTTTAAGTGTAGCTATTGACAATTATATTTATGTTGTAGTCAAAAAACATAGTTCTTTATTTAAGGAAAGGATAAGGTTAAATTATTCAGAAACTGAATTGGTGGATGATGTTGATAAGATAAAAAATCCTATCATACGAGAATGTTTGAAGTTCCTACATATTGACGATAGGTTATTTATAAATACAATAGCTGACGCCCCTGGTTCATCAGGATTGGGTTCCTCAAGCGCTTTTTGTGTTGGCCTATTGAAAGCGTTATATAAATACAAAGGTATAATAGTTTCGCCAGGTCGGCTTGCCGAAGAAGCAGCATACATTGAAATTGAGAAGCTTGCACGCCCGATTGGAAAACAGGACCATTATGCTGCTGCTTACGGTGGATTAAACTATTACTGTTTTCGCTCAAACGGTACAGTATCTATAGCTCCTGTGATCGTTTCAGAGGATATAATTAATACTATATTTGATTGTATGGTTTCTTTCTGGACGGGTATTACAAGGCCATCCGAGGAAGTACTATTGGAGCAAGATAAAAATAATAACAAAAATAGAGATAACTTATTAGCTATGAGACAACAAGCAAAAGATCTGTTAGATTTATTAAATTGCAAAGAATTTAGTATCGAGTCATTCAGCAAAATTATCCATGAAGGGTGGATGATAAAGAAAAAGCTTGCCTCTAAGGTTTCGAATCTTTTAATAGATAAATGGTATGGCATTGCTTTAAAAAATGGAGCCCTCGGAGGAAAAATATCTGGTGCAGGTGCTGGAGGTTTTCTAAATGTATTCGCAGAAAAAACAAAGCAGGATAAGATTATCAAAACATTGCAAAAAGAAGGATTAGTGCAATTTAAATTTAACATTGATTATTCTGGATCGAAGGTTTCAATATTGGAGTAAATATGATTGTAGATAATGTTAGTAATAAAGTGTTTATAAGTGTATGTATTCCTGTATACAACGGAGATAATTATATTCGGGACAGTATAGAGAGCGTTCTGAACCAGACAGAAAAAAAATTTGAGCTGTTGGTAGTAGACAATTGCTCTACGGATCAGACACTTAATATTGTTGCAGAATATGATGATCCACGCATTAGGGTTTTCGTAAATAAGCGGAATTTGGGTGCAGATGCTAACTTTAATAGGTGTATTGAGTTGGCTAAAGGGGAATTTATTGTTCTTTTGTCACATGATGATGTGTTAATTCCAACAGCGTTAGAAGTCTTCAGCAAAGCACTGGTTTTAGATTCTGAAGTTGGATTAGCTTATTCATCTTATTATATAATTGATGAAAGAAGTAAGAAACTTCACTTAATATCGAAAGATGCTGAAGATATAGTTATGACCGGTAAAGAAGCATTTATTAGGCTGGCTAAAGGTAATCCAATTCAGTGCACCATGATACGTAGAGAAATATATGTGCGTCTTGGGTCGTGGGATCCAAATATTATAATTTCTGATTGGGATATGTGGTGTCGTATTGCGCTTGCAGGCTATAAAGTTGCGTACTTTAAAGATCCACAAAATTGTTATCGTGTTCATTCTAAAAATTCGACCAAATCTTTCATTAGAATTAATGAGTTTAACTCTGGTATTTTTAAAGGGATAAGAAAGGTATTTGATGCTATACCGGTTAATTCTGATCTTCAGAAATTGCGACCAATAGCGGTTAATGAATGGATAGTTGCATCAATAATAAAACACCTAATTTTTTCTCTGGTACGGGGCAAATGGACAGACATTAAGAAAGATATAGATTTGTTTACCGAGATTGTGAGGTGGGTAGGCATGTATAGGATGATCCCATCTTTTTCGATTTTATTATTGAAGCGGATAAGACGGTGGTTTGGAAAGCGGTTATTAGTGTAAAATATCAGGACTTTTTGCCAATGTGTATGGAAAGAAAAGGAGGGTTCAGTTTTCTATGATTAAACGAATAATTTTTTGGGGGGCGACAGGACAAGCTAAAGTTTTACACGAGTTTATACGGGGAATCAGGTATAATTTAGTTGCCATATTTGATAATAATCCTGACGTAAAATCTCCATTTCCCAATGTTCCGATCTATTACGGTATTGATGGTTTTAAAGCTTGGCAGAAAAAGCAAGGGAATTTGAAGATAGCTTGCTTAGTGGCTATTGGAGGTGCAAAAGGTCAAGCGCGGTTGGAAATGCAGAACTTTCTAGAAAATAATCATATTGACCCCGTTATTGCTATTCATCCTACTGCCTTCGTTGCTTCTGATGCTCAATTATCAAAAGGGTGTCAAATACTTGCGCATGCAACAGTATGCACTCAGGTAAAACTTGGCAAAGCGTGTATTATTAATACAAATGCTATTGTAGACCATGAATCGGTTTTAGGGAATGGTGTACACATTGCCCCAGGTGCAACTCTAGCGGGAGGTGTCTCTATAGGTGATAATTCTTTGATCGGGGTAGGAGCAGTAGTTTTGCCAAGAATTAACATAGGCCGAAATGTTATAGTAGGGGCTGGGGCAGTTGTGACAAGAAATATTCCCGACGAAAAGGTCGTTTTTGGAGTACCGGCTAGAATTCAGTTTGACAATATTCATGTTTGATACGAATACGTTTTGTGTCAGAAGATTTCTGGAATTAACTTAGGAGATACTGAAAATGATAAAGAAAAAAATTTATATAGCTGGATGTGGAGGAATGTTGGGAGAAGCATTTTATAAGCAGTTTAGTAATGAATATGAATTATGCTGTACGGATATTGATGTGAATGAAGACTGGCTTTCTTATCTTGATTTTAGGGATTTTGACGCATATAAAGAGGATGTATTTAGATTTCATCCGGATTTCCTTTTTCACCTTGGCGCTTATACTGATTTGGAATACTGCGAATTGCACCCCAATGAAACGTATTTAACCAACACGCTTTCAGTTGAAAATGCAGTTTATATTGCTAATCAATTAAATATACCTCTTTTGTATATAAGTACCGCAGGAATTTTTGATGGAAGTAAAGATGTTTATGATGATTGGGACATTCCTAATCCAATAAACCATTATGCTCGGTCAAAATATGCCGGAGAACTTTTTGTTAAAGAAAATATGTTTCAATATCTCATTTGTCGCGCTGGCTGGATGATGGGTGGGGGTCATGAAAAGGATAAAAAATTTATCCAAAAAATAATGAAACAGTTAAAGGATGGTAATAAAGAAATTCATGTCGTTCATGATAAGTTTGGAACTCCTACTTATACTCACGATTTTGCAAAAAATGTTAAGTTTTTACTTGAAAAAAGATATTGGGGAATATTCAACATGGTATGTGAGGGTTTAACAAGTCGTTTGGATGTAGTTCGTGAACTGTTAAGAATTTTAGATAGAGAAGATGCGATCAATATTATTGAGGTAGATTCTCAGTATTTTATAAAGGATTATTTTGCACTGCGACCCTCTTCTGAGCGATTAATTAATAAAAAGTTGAATTTACGTGGTTTGAATATTATGCGTAATTGGAAAGTAGCTCTAAAGGATTATATCGACAACTATTATCAGGAATATTTATGACGTTTAACAAATATGATGTTAGTTGCAAGAAGGACCATAGCAGGGAAGTGAAATTTTCTGTTATTATTCCTCTCTATAATGGTGCAAGTACTATCGAAGCTACTCTTGATAGTGTAATCGGGCAAACTTACAAGGATTTTGAAATCATTCTAGTTAATGATGAATCACCGGACAATGTTGGAGAAATTGTTAAAAAATATATTATAAAACATCCAGATATCTGCTTCATTTACATTGAACAACCTAACAAGGGGCTCGGAGGCGCGCGAAATACTGCTATTCGAAATGCCACAGGAGAAATATGTTCATTTATAGATCAGGATGATGTCTGGTATCCTACGAAACTTGAAATTGTATTAAAAATATTTGAAAAATTTACTCATGTAAGCATCGTTTGTCACAATTCATATATAAGAAAAGGTGGTGATATAGTCGATTACTGTGAAATCGTATCTCAAAATTCACCTCTTCACAGAGATCTGTTGTTTGGTGGCAACCTCTTGGGTGTTTCAGCAACCAGTGTAAAGAGATGTGTGATTGAGGATGTTGATTTTTTCTCGGAAGATATACAAAATCTCCACTTTATTGAAGACTATGATTTGTGGATGCGCATTGCCCTTAAAGGCTATAAGTTTTATTTTATTTCTGATTTTCTATCAGAGTACATTTTACATGGCGCAAATTACTCGACAGGCAGTGCAAAAAAATTGGAATTCATGTGCCGAGGAGAATTATTTGTAGATAAGAAACATTATCAACTTCGAGTAGATAAGCTGCCTCTTGACTGGTATCGATCGAGGATCAGAAAAGCAAATATTTTGATATCATATGCTTATAAATTTATTCCATATACGCGCATTCCTGTAAAGTCGGTCTTGTATTTTGCTAAGGCTATTTCCTATGATCCTTTCTTGTTCTTACGAATACCTATAAAAATTTTAAGAGTGATTTGTAGAAAAATAATAATTAAACGAAGGATGAAAAGATGATACTGATCTTCGGAGCTAAAGGCATGGTTGGCAGTTATGTGTCGAAGGTTTTTAATGCTATACCTGCTATCAAATTTGAAAATTTTACTACAAATTCAAAAGTATTCGAATGAAGCGTGCATTTATTTCAATCTTATTATTCTTCTGGGGGCTTCATATAGCTTTTCCGATGCTATACTATTCCTATTATGGGTTCTTTACTATTTATAGTAATATTAGCAGCCCTGAAGCATTGCAAAAAGCATTCTGGATGAACACAGCCACCATATTTGGTACAGTTGCTGTACTTATTGCGCTGCCAGATAAAAAGGAGAAGATCCAACCAATATATTACAGCCTAACAAGCCTTTTTTATTTAGTATTTCTTTACTCTTTAATATACCTAATATCAATAAAAGGATTTACTGGTATTTTGTCGGGCGCAGCGAAGGGTACCGTTTTTGGTTATTTAAACAAGTTTGTTGATATGGGTGTTATTTTTTTGGTAATAATAGGTTATCAAAAGAATAAATATAGTATTATCACGATGTTATTATTATTTTTGATAATAACAACAGTTTTTGGCAGTAGAAGTTGTATCATTGCAATAATTCTTAGCACGATGATAATCTTTCCGATGTTTACTAATTACAGCATCTATAAGAATAAAATATATATCTTCATTATTATATTCACAGCTTTATCACCGCTTATGTTTTATTATGGTACATTAAGCCGCGGTATTAATGTGGACCGTAATCTATTGTCGCGACAGATCGTTGGGCGGATTTCTTCATTGGAACTTTCTATGATTCCAATAAACTGTAAAGACAATAACATATCTGGATGTAATCTTGACATGTTTTACGAAAAGTACAATCCCGTTCGTCAAATCTTGCAATCGATAGATACAATGTATCCAGGTAATATCTGGGTTACAGATGTGCTACCTAGCCAGTATTACAGGGTAGCATTTTTAGGGTGGAATGAGGAGAAAGCAAAATCTTTTTATACATCTATGAATATGACTTTACCTGTTTATTTTTATATGTATACAAATGAAACTATTGCGTCCATTCTGTCTATTATTACGCTTGTTTGCTATTATTTGGTATGGATGAGATTTAGAAAAAATATATATATCTTTTTGGGGATGATATTAACACTGTATTTCATGCTGCAGTATTTTGATTTTGTAATGTTGTATTATCAGTTTTTTATATATATACTTACAATAGCTACAGTTCAGTTATTTATTAATGTTAAGAAATATCTGGTTATGATTTCAAAAACCAGATGACAAAATTCTTACAAATGTATCGTGAAGGATTGAGTTTATGGAAAATTCAAACATCTTAGTTAATAATTGGCCAAAGATAAGTATTATTGTCCCTTACTACAATAGTGAAAAAACAATATTGCGAGCACTAAATTCAATTATAAGGCAGACATATAAGAATATTGAAATTATTCTTATAGATGATGGCTGTAGTGATTATTCAAGTCAATTAGTTAATGATTTTATTAAGAATAATAAGGAGTATAAGATTACAAATATTCGACAGGATAATTATGGGGCCGCTAAAGCTCGGAATGTTGGAATAAAAAAGGCCCAAGGAGAATATATCGCTTTTCTTGATTCAGATGATAGTTGGGAAACAGGTAAATTGGAAAAACAATTAAATGTATTTGATTCTTATAAATATATTGATATTGTTTCCACAGAATACAGTTTACATATTGGAACAGACATAAAATTAAAAAGTACCTGTTCCGGCATATTTGAAGAGAGGGATTTTTACCAATCCTTATTTAAGAACGTTTTTATCACTCCGTCTGTTATGGTGCGCAAAGGTGTTATTGAAAAGCATGGAATATTATTTGATGAAGATAAGGAGTGTGGTGAAGATACTCTTTTTATGCTACGTGTTATCAGAAACTGTAGGGGCGGGGAATTGCATTTACCTTTATTAAGTATTTATAAACTTGAATATGGTGAATCTGGTCTTTCTCAAAATCTAAAAAAGGCAGAACAATCAGAACTAAATAATTTTGACATTTTATATAAAGAAAATTTTAAAAGTGAAAAAAAAATTTCTTTCCCTCTCCTATTAATTATAAAAGTTTTTTCATATGTAAAATATTTTAAAAGGATTTTAATAGTAAAGATATGACTCTCTCCCTATTGTCAAGACAAAAAATGGGCATACATTTGTGTAATGTTTAATGCTCCTCATTAGCCAAGGGTTTTTATCTTAAAACTAGTTTTTTGTTAAAATAAAAACAGTTATAGGAATTCCGTTTTTGATTTAACCACATGAAAATTCTAGTATTAACACAATATTTTTGGCCGGAAAATTTTCGGATTAATGATTTGGCCGCGGGTTTAATTGGTAAAGGGAATGAGGTTACTGTAGTGACGGGGATACCTAATTATCCGGAGGGCAAGTATTTTGCGGGATATGGGTTATTTAAAAATTTAAGGCAAGAGTATAAAGGAGTAAAAGTTTTACGTCTTCCTATAATACCGCGTGGCCGTGGCGGAAACTTACGCCTTGCTTTCAACTATCTTTCTTTTGTTGTGTCAGGGATTGTTTTTACTCCTTTTGTTTGCCGGGGGAAATTTGATTTAATATTTGTCCATGGGCTTTCGCCGGTTACTGTGGCCTTACCTGCAATTCTGCTAAAAAGGATCAAGTCTGCGCCTCTTTTATTTTGGGTTCAAGATCTGTGGCCAGAAAGCCTATCCGCTACAGGAGCAGTTAAGTCTCCGTTGGTTCTAAAGTTGGTTAGAAAACTGGTGCATTTCATCTACCATAAATGCAGTTTGATCCTTGTGCAATCAAAGGCATTTATTCCTTCGATTCTCAGTTTTGGCGTGGATACTAGTCGGATTGTTTATTTTCCCAATAGTGCTGAGGAATTTTACCATCCTATAGAATTGGAAAGCGATGCAATTGAGCGCAGAGAAATCCCTCAAGGTTTTATCGTTATGTTTGCCGGTAATATTGGAGTGGCACAGGATTTTTCAACTATTATTTCTGCTGCGGAGAGATTAAGGGATTGTCCGGATATCTATTGGGTAATTATTGGCGACGGAAGAAAGCGTCAATGGGCGGAAGACGAGGTAGCAGCGCGTAATTTGGGTCACAATTTTATATTTTTAGGGAGGCATTTACCGGAACAGATGCCACGCTATTTTGCATTGGCGGATGTTTTGCTTGTTACGCTTAGAAATGAGAAGATCTTTAGATTTACTATTCCATCAAAAGTGCAGTCGTATATGGCATGCGCTAAACCAATAA
>Ga0247841_10007703_pt1 | contig 15857 bp, 16 predicted proteins | sample LaCruzMarch2015__2_FD_192410 | JGI IMG/M metagenome (GOLD analysis project Ga0247841, IMG submission 192410) | Freshwater microbial communities from meromictic Lake La Cruz, Castile-La Mancha, Spain - LaCruzMarch2015_18m | ecosystem: Environmental > Aquatic > Freshwater > Lake | place: Spain...
ACAGCAAGCTGGCAACGACTCGATGGTGGAACAACACCACGTTGCCCGAGGATCTCGGAGTCGACGATGCCGACGAGAACGAACTGTACGAAACGATGGATTGGTTGTTGGATCGTCAGGGGGAGATCGAGAAGAAACTGGCGAGACGCCATCTGAGCGAGGATGGGTTGGTCCTGTATGACCTCAGTTCCAGCTACGTGGAGGGAGAAGGCTGTCCACTGGCGATGGTGGGCCACAGCCGAGACGAGAAGAAGGGAAAGCTCCAGGTGAACTACGGCCTTCTCACCGATGGACGAGGGTGTCCGGTATCCATCAGCGTGTTTCCAGGGAATACGGCAGATGCATCGACCCTTGCAGCTCAGGCACAGAAGGCGCGAGAGGAGTTTGGGATCGCTCGCTTCGTACTGGTTGGGGACCGAGGGATGATCTCGTCGAAGCAGATTGAGCAACTGAAACAGATGGGCGAAGTCGATTGGCTGAGCGCATTACGTAGCGGACAGATCCACAAACTGCTGGAGAGTGGGACGATTGACATGAGCCTGTTCGACGAGCGCGATCTGTGCGAGGTGACGCATCCTGACTTTCCTGGAGAGAGATTGGTGGTCTGTCACAATCCGCTGATGGCGCAGCGCCGGGAACACGCGCGGGAATCGTTGATCGAGGCAACCGTGGAGGAGCTGGAGAAGGTACGTGGGATGGTAGCGCGGGGTCGGCTGACGGGGAAAGAGACCATCGGCGTACGGGTGGGGCGGGTGGTCAACAAGTACAAGATGGCCAAGCACATTCATCTGGACATCGAAGACGACGCATTCGAGTACCGTGTGGCGGTGGAGAGCGTCAAGGCCGAGCGTACGCTGGACGGTCTGTACGTGATCCGGACGAGCCTGGCCGAGGAGCGACTGAGTGCAGAAGACGCCGTGCGGCGCTACAAGGATCTGGCGCAGGTGGAGCGAGCGTTCCGATCGCTCAAGTCAATCGATCTGAAGATACGTCCCATCTACCATCATCTGGAAAGGCGAGTCCGCGCGCATATCTTTCTGTGCATGCTGGCCTACTACGTACAGTGGCACATGAAAGAGGCGTGGCGAGAGGTATTGTTCAGCGACGAAGAGCAAGAACACAAGAAGGACCGCGATCCCGTCGCAGCGGCGCAACGGTCAGCCAAGGCGTTCAAGAAGGTACACAGCAAGAGGCTGGAGGATGGCAGTGAGGCGCACAGTTTCCGCACGTTGCTGGCCAGTCTCAGCACGATCGTGTGCAACACCTGTCGTCACCGGACAGCCGGACGTGAGGAAGCCAGGTTCACGATGATGACGAGAGCCAACGCCGAGCAGAAACGAGCACTTGACCTGATCGACACCATCAGCGTGTAGACAGTACGGCGGGCTCCCACCCCTCACGAGAACCGCACCAGAACAGAGGATCAACTACTGACGGCTCAGGAACTTCGGGCTAGCAGCCCGTTGATCTATCCCAGTCTTCTAGAGATGCCTCCGGTTGAAGGCAAGTTTCGAGTGAACACAACGGAAGTAGCCGCTGGGTTGTGATGAGCTTCCGGAAAACGTCTGTGAAGCCGATTCCTTTTGAGGTCCTGTTTTGCGCGATTCACATCGGCTGCTACCTCTGCTTGCGTCTTGCTGCTGATGGTGGCCATCTTCCCGCTGGTTGACCTCCTACTCCGGCTCTGATGGTGCGAACTAGATAAATCAACGGGCTGCTAGGCGTAGCGGAGATGCGCGGCGACTCAAACGATGGATGGAACCGGCACGGGTACCGTGGGACGTGGAGTCTGCTCTCACGACGCTCGACGCGCCCGCCGCATCGACGCAATCTCGGCCACCGCGGACACGGCCTTCTCCACGTGCTCAGGGCTGTTGAACGGCCCGAGGCTGAGGCGCACGGTGCCGTGGATCCTATCGGTGCCAAGAGACTCGTGAACGAGCGGCGCGCAGTGAAGTCCAGTACGACAGGCGATGTTCCAGTCGACATCGAGCAGCGTGCCGACGTCGGCCGCCTCGAACCTATCGACGTTGAACGAGAGGACGCCGATGTGCTCCCCTTGACCGGACTCCTGCCCGTGAACCGTAACCCCGGGGATCGCCGCGAGACCTTCGCGGAGGATTCGCCACAGAGCCAACTCGTGGGCATGGATGGCCGCAACGCCAACGTGGTTGAGCCATGTGAGTCCCGCGTGGAGCCCTGCGATTCCTGGCAGGTTGGGCGTTCCGTACTCCATCCGGAAGGGGTACTCCGTGAGGTGCCGGCGCTCGGCACTCCGAACCCCCGTGCCCCCGGCACGCGTCTGGTGAATCTCGACGCCCTCTCGCACGTACATGCCGCCGATGCCCATCGGACCCATGAGGCCCTTGTGCCCCGTGAAGCAGACCACGTCAGCGCCCAACTCATCCATCTTCACGGGAACCACGCCTGCAGTCTGGGAGGCATCGAGCACGAGATGGACGCCTCGCTCGCGGCAGGCACGGCCGACCGGCGCAACATCCTGCACCGTGCCAAGAACGTTCGACGCGTGGTTCATGAGAACCGCCCGCGTGTTCGGCCGGAGGCGACCGATGACCTCCTGAGAGTCCACGTAGCCTCTCGAGTCGAAGCCGACCCAGTCCACGTCGACGCCCGCATCTTCGTGAAGAGTCCACAGCGGCCGCACGACCGAGTTGTGCTCGAGTCGTGTGGACACGACATGATCGCCGCGACCCACGAGGCCGAAGATCGCGAGATTCAGAGCGTCGGTCGCGTTTGCCGTGAAGACCGCGCGATTCGGATCTGTCCCTCCGAAGAACGCGCACAGCAGCTCGCGCGTCCCGTCAACGAGACTGCCCGCCGCGAGGCAGAGGTCAAAGCCGCTGCGCCCGGGATTGACCCCAGTCTTGCGGTAGAACGCGTCGATGAACTCGTAGACCTCCTGAGGTTTGGGAAAGGAGGTGGCCGCGTTGTCGAGGTAGATCATCCCAACCTCGGAGGGGATCGCCAGGTCCAGGAAGGGGTTCCTGCTGTCGCACCACATGGTTCACCTCAACGAGCCGCTACACGCAGCCATCCGGTCGCGGCAGGCCCGCCACCTTGCAGGCGCCCTTCGCCGGCCCGCTCGGGAAGAGCTCGTAGATCCGCTTGAGCGAGAGCTGCGTCTCTTGGCACACGGCGCGCACCTGGGGAGCGCGGCGCCGAGCGAGGTAGTGACCGCGAATGCAGCGGATCACCGTCCAGTGCTCGTCCGTCAGCTCGTCGAGTCCTTCCGCAGTGCGTGCCAGAAGGCGTGCCACGTCGTCGTCCCAGTCGCGCGCGTGCACGAGGAAGCCTTCGTCGCTCAGCTTGAGTCGCCGCCCGGAGCACTCAAGAAACAGCATCATGTACCGGCCCCCGTCTGATCGCAGAGAGTATCAACAATCGCCGCGCATCCGCCCCCATGCAGCCAGGCGACGTGATCGGCGACCGATGCGAACGTCTGCCCAACGATCTTTCGGCACTCGAACTCGTAGTCGCTCGCGTTGAGGAAGCGCTCGACGAGCGCAAGCGCCTCCGGTGACTTGTACGAGACTTTCCGGCCCTCACGGAGCCGGTTCAGTCCCTGGAGCCAGATGGCGGCGCTCAACGCCCCGCACCCGCCTCCCGTCAAACCGATACCGCCGGCCAGCCCGGACGCCATCACGGTGTGAAGCCCCGACGCGCCAAGCCTCGAAGCGACGATGGCCGAGCAGCTCACCCGGTCCGACGGCCCCGCATCGACGGCCGCGGCGCCGAGGGCGGCGTCGATCGCGCGGAACGCGGCCGGCGCGTAGCGGCCGGCCAAGCGGAAGCACTTGATGCTTCCGCCTTTGAGGAAGAAGAAGGCCGCCATCTCGCGCATCGTCGATGTCGCCGTCATGCCCGTGATGTCCGAGCAATCCGCGGTGTGGCACAGAGCTTGGAATGCCTCCACGGCCCGCCGCGACGCAAGGATGGCGCGAACCTGTGCATCCGGACCGGAGCCGAAACGCCGATGGGCCTCGGCTCCCGCAGCGAGAGCCGCGCCCCACAGCATGCCGCACTGGTACCCGTGCTGCAGGATGCCCCCGACGAGCGGATCCGAGGCGCGCTCCTCGTCTCGCATCGGACGACCGTACGCATGGTTAACGGCGGCGAGCAGCGTCTGTGAGCACATACCCCGACGCAGAAACGTGCCCACGGCGCGCGCCGGCGTGATTTGTCGTGGTCGTTCGGTCATGCCGTTGCCTCCTCATCCTCCGAGTACTTGAACACGCCGTCGAGCGGAACGCCGAACACCCTGGCAATCCGGAACGCCATCTCGAGCGATGGCGAGTAACGGCTCTGCTCGATCGCGATCACGGTCTGCCGCGTCACACCAATCCGATCCGCAAGCTCGGCCTGCGTCATTTCGCCGTGGGCGAAGCGAAGGGAGCGGATGCCATTCGTGACGCGCGTCGGCTTCAACAGAACCCCAGGCCGCGGCGGTAGGCAACGATTCTCGTGATCGATCCGAGCACGGTCGAGAGAACGCACCCGAGGTAGATCGCGTTGGCAATCCAGAAGTAGTCCGCCTTGAGGATCGCCAGAATCAGCGCCGCGGAGCCGCCCATGCACATGAACGACTGCCCCACGTATCCACCCAGGCGCTCGATCTCCCGGTCGCGCACGTCCTTCTTGCCGCATCCCCTGCCCCAGATGCACGCTCCGACGATGCAGCCCACGATCGACGCGACGATCGAGCTCCCCAGAGTCCACAAGAGCGGCGCCACATAGTCGATATCGACGAGGGGAACGCTCTGCGCCCGGGTGAGGATGATCCCGAGGTAGACGACATACGAAACGAGTGTCGCCGCCGCGTTGATCCACGTGTTCCTCTCCTCGTACGCCATGTCCGTCATCTTGCCTAGCACCTCCACGCAGAAGCGTAAAAGATTCTTTACACCATGTCAAGTAACCGTTACCTGCCGGGCCCGTTCGCGTGGCATTCAAGAGCCGCACTGGGCAAACGCACGAGGCGCCGACTCGGCCTGCGACGCCCGAGCGCCTGGGCCCGAGCACAGACCACCGGGTATCATCCGGCCATGCCAGAGACGGCCGTGCTCCACCTGACACCGCAGGATCTCCCCAGGGCCGCCGAACTCTGCGCGCGTGCCTTCGCCCGTGCGCCGCACGTCCACCACTTCTTCCCGGATGAGACGGGACGTCATCGCGACGCGCTCGAACTCTTCCGGATGCGCATCCACTACGGCAGGCTCTTCGGCGAAGTCCACGTCGCGTCGCCCGACCTCAAGGGCGTCGCCGTCTGGCTTCCGTCGGCAAGGGCCTCGATGACGCTCTGGCGCGAGATCCGAGCCGGGGGGATTCGGCTCTACCGTCGGGTCGGCTCCGATGCCGTGGCGCGCATGAGTCGGGTGTCCGCGCACAACGAACAGCTTCGCGAGGAGCACGCGCCGGCCCCTTTCTGGTTTCTGAGCATCGTGGCGGTGGATCCGGAATGCCAAGGTCGCGGCTGCGCGACGGCCTTGCTCAGACCGATGCTTGACAGACTGGATCGCGAGGGCGTTGGCTGCTACTGCGAGGCCACGGAGGAAGCGCTCCTCGGGTTCTACGGGCGCCTTGGCTTTGCGGCCGCGGCACCCAGCACGGTGCCCGGGACGAGTCTCTCGGTCTGGCCCCTCGTCCGCCGCGCGGCAGATGAGTTGGCCCGCCTGGCGGGCCCAAAGCCAGGACTCGAAGCCACGCAGCACCGCGCAGACCCGCACAACGTGGGATGAACACGGGCGTCAAGCCCCAGGGAGGTCCAACGTGAGCGAGAGCCAGACCGGACATGATCGAAGGGCTTTGACGGGTTGCCGTCGGATGCGCTGACGTGGCATCGTCGGCTCCCTTCGCTCCCGCGGCCGAGGTGTCCGTGGGGCAGCAGCATGCCTCCGAGAGCCGAGGTGGAGAGAGAGCTATGAGGATCACGACCCTTGTCGCGAGCGCCCGCAGAGACGGGAACACGGCGCGCGTGGCGGCCATCGTAGGGGAGCGCCTCCGCCGCTTGGCCGCGGCGGACGACGTCACCCTTGAGCTCGAGACGGTGTTTCTCAACGACCTCGATCTGCGACCCTGCCGAGGATGTCGCCTCTGCTTCGATCGCGGCGAGACCTTCTGCCCACTTCAGGATGACTCTCCATCTCTCAAAGCAAGGATCGATGCCTCCGACGCGATCATCGCCGCCTCTCCTGTCTACGTTGACGATGTCAGCGGCATCATGAAGACATGGATCGACAGGATGGCCTACTTGTGCCACCGGCCGGGACTTGGCGGGAAACCGGTTCTTCTCCTGGCGACGACCGGTGGATCGCCGACTCGCAGGACGCTCGGCACGATGAGGTTGGCCTTCAGCACGTGGGGTGCCTGCGTGATCGAGGCTCGGGGCGTTCGGGGAGGCGCCCTGACACCGAAGGCCGACCTCAGCGCGCGTCACGGACGCCGGTTCGATAGGGCTGCACGTCGCCTGCTAGACTCCGCCAACGGAACCCTACCCCTGCGACCAAGCTTCCACTCGCTCTTGACCTTCCGAATCCAGCAGACGGCTTGGCGCAGTGAGTCGACAGAGTCGCTCGATCTTGCCTACTGGCGGGACCGCGGCTGGCTCGTCCCGCGGTGTACCTTCTACGTCGCCCACAAGTCGACCTGGCCTAAGACCCTCGCGGCTCGCCTCGCCGGGCGGGCGCTGGCGCGCCTGTTCATCTAGGACGCCCGGCTTCGTGCCTGTCCACACAACGTTCGCCTTCTGTGGCCGCTCTGGCGCGAGCCAAGTGGCACACCACGATAGGAAGCGCGTCCTGCAATTCAGGATGCGTCCGGGTACCCTGAGTCGCGGAGCCCGACCCGACGGTGCCCGCTCGAGGAGGATGCATGTTCAAGCTCAAGACCTGTCCGTTCTGCGGCGGCGAAGCGCGTGGCTGGTGCCGCTCGGCGACGATGAATCAGGCAGACGAGATCGACTACAACGGCTACGTTTCGTGTACGAGGTGCCCGGCGAAGGTCCGCTCAACTTACCAGCACGTCACCGGGGCCGAGGCGATCGCAGACGCCGCACGGAACTGGAATTCGCGCACCGTAGCCCCGAAAGCGGTCCACCTGGATCCGGAAGCCTAGTCAAGTCGTCGCCCCGCCCGCGTGCAAACGTGGGCAAGGGGCGACGGCCTCCCTCATCGGGGCGAGCTCGCGTCTTCGCGCCAGTGCGCACCGCGAGATGACCGGTTCCTCAAGGCGGCGAGGCACGTAAGCCAGGCGCACTGCGCGGCGTTCCGCAACCCGATGAGTCCGTCATCGAGCTTGCGCGTCCGGTAGAAGGAGCTGATGCCCCTCCAGAGGTGGTCAAGGTCGTCGGCGGCGCGCGCGAGCCTGTCGCCTCGCCTGGAGAGCCCGACGTAGTGCCACATGGTGTTCTGGACCGATTCGAGATCTCGTTGAACGAGCACCGGATCCGCAGCGTCGTCGCCCGCGGACTCCCATTCCCGAACTGCTGTCGTTTCCGGCGGCCGCAGGTCGGCACGCCGCACGATGTCCTCCGCTGCAGCCGCGCCCCAGACAAGCCCCTCCAGGAGCGACGTGCTCGCAAGTCGGTTCGCCCCATGCACTCCCGTGCAACTCACTTCTCCCACCGCGTACAGCCCAGGGAGCGTCGTGCGGCCGGCGTCGTCCACGAGGACGCCGCCGCAGGCGTAGTGCGCTGCAGGGACAACAGGAATGGGTTCCTGGAAGGGATCGACGCCCGCATCACGGCAGGCGCTCTCCACCGAGGGGAATGCGCCTGTCTGCACGGCGCCGCGGGCGTCAAGCAGGAGGTACGGATACCCATGCTCGAGCATCTCGCCGTGCATCGCGCGCGCCGTGATGTCCCGTGGCGCGAGGTCTCCCCAGCCTGGCGCGTATGCCTGCATGAATGCCTCGCCGCGAGGCGTGAGGAGGCGCGCTCCGGCACCGCGGAGCGCTTCGGTGATCAGGGCGTTCCGGGCGCCAGGAACCGCTAGACTCGTCGGGTGAAACTGGATGTACTCCATGTTCACCAGGTTCGCCCCAGCTCGGTGCGCCATGGCGTACCCGTCGCCTCGTGCGCCGTGGGGATTCGTCGTATGGCGGAAGATCTGTCCCATGCCACCTGTTGCGAGAATCGTCGCCCGGGCGAGGACACGGGACACAGCCCGCGCCTTCTGGTCGAGGATGTAGGCGCCGCAGCAGCGCGCCGGGCGGTAGACACTCAGGATATCGCGGGCGTGATGCGGCACGGTGACCAAGTCGACGGCGGTGTGGGAGTCCACCAAGGTCACGTTCGGGCAACGGGCAAGTTCCGCAAGGAGACGTGACTCGATCGCTAGGCCAGTCTGATCGCGCTCGTGCAGAATCCTCGGCCGTGAGTGCCCTCCCTCCTGCGCGAGGTCGAAGTCCCCTGTTGCGGTTCGCGTGAACGGGACGCGCAGTCTCTCAACGAGGAGCTCATGCACTCGCTGCGGCCCCACCTCGCAGAGCTTTGCTACGGCACTCATCAGGGCAAGCCCCGCCGCCGCGCCGTGAATGTCGGCCGCCAGGGACTGCGCGGAGTCGCCGACACCGCGAGCGACGATGCCACCTTGCGCGTAGCGCGTGGCGCACTCGGAGGGGTCGGCTTGGTGCGAGACGACCGCGATGCGCAGCGAGGCGCGGTCGGACAAGACCAGCGCAGCAGTGGCTCCCGCGATGCCGCAGCCCAAGATGAGGACGTCCACCTCTTCGGGGACGGGTGAGGATGTGGACGTCTCTGTGGGCTCACCGTTCATGTCCACGTCGTCTCACTCCTCCGACTCAAGCATGCGGCGAAGACCCTGCCGCACGGCGTCGGCCAGACGGGCCGGGATCTCGACGCGAGGAGGCTCCCCTTCGCCCGATGCGAGGCGGCGCAGGGTGGCGAGAAGGTCCTCCAGCCGGATCGCGCTCATGCTCGGGCAGTACGGCGGTACGTCGGCGAGGCTCTGGATTCTCTTGTCCGGATGCTGCGCCGCGAGCCGACGAACGAGGCGAGTCTCGGTCCCAACGGCCCAGCAGCTCGCGGCCGGAGCAGCGGAGATCCATCGCATGATCTCGCTCGTGGAGCCCGTCGCGTCGGCCGCACGGCACACATCGGGCGAGCATTCCGGGTGCACGACGACGCGAGCCTCAGGGCACCGAGCGCGCACGTCCTCAACATGCCGGAGCGCGAATCGGGCATGGACGGAGCACGCGCCGGCCCAGAGAATGAGGTGGGCGCGACGCAGGGCGTCGATCGGGGGCGGCGCCCAGGGCGTCCAGACGGCGACGTCCGACCCCGACAGACTAAGCTTTCGAGCCACCTGCATGCCAAGGTTCTGATCGGGGAGGAAGAGGACGCGGTCTACTTGGCCGAGGGCCCGGCGCACGACGCCGGCCGCATTGGCGGATGTGCAGGCCGCGCCACCATGTTCCCCGGAGAGCGCCTTGAGATCGAGGCTCGAGTTCACGTACACGACAGGACGCGCCGAGCCGAGGCTGGAGATCACGGACCATGCCACGCGAGCGTCCGCTTCTTGTGCGCAGTCAGCAAGAGAGCACCCAGCGTCCGGCACGGGGAGAATCACCCGTTGCTCTCCCGAGACAAGCGCTGCAGCCGTCTCGCCCATGAACCGCACGCCGCACAGCACAAGGTAGTGCGCGCACGATGAGGCCGCGGCCCGCGCCAGCTCCAGGGAGTCCCCCCGAACGTCTGCCAGGTCGCTGACGTCGTCCCGAACGTAGTGATGCGCCAGAACGAGTACGCGAGAGCCGAGCATGTCCTTCAGACACCGAGCCTCTTCCAGTCGTTGCGCGCGTTCTTCTTGCCATGGACGCTCCGTGACACCAAGCGACACGTCAAGCGCCCCGACGGAGTGGGTCAGCGACCCAACGGAGAGGGCGTCGACTCCGGCGCGGGCGACGGCGGGCGCCCGTCGAAGAGACAGGTTCCCGGAAGCCTCCGTCCATGTCCGCCCCCCGACGCGCTCCACCGCGCTCCGCAACGTGCTCGTTCCCATGTTGTCAAGCAGAATGGCGTCGGGAAGAGGCTCGATCGCAAGGCATGACTCGAGTTCGTCGAGCGTCCGAACCTCCACCTCGATCGGCAGTGCTGCATGGTCGGCGCGTACGGCCTGAACGGCGGCCGCGATCCCGCCCGCCGCATCGATGTGGTTGTCCTTGATCAGGGCGAACTCCGACAGCGAGAGCCTGTGGTTCAGGCCGCCTCCGACGCGAACCGCGTACTTGTCCAGAGCGCGCAAGCCGGGCGCTGTCTTGCGCGTGTCGAGCACCACGGCGCGAGTCCTCGCCACTGCGTCGACGATGCGCCGGGTCGCGGTGGCAATGCCCGACATCCGCTGCAGGAAGTTGAGCGCCGTGCGCTCGCCCGCGAGAATCCTCGAGGCAAGACCCTGGGCTTCAGCCAGGACATCTCCAGGACGCACGTCCTCTCCTTCTTCAACGTACGCTACGAAGTGCATCGCGGGATCGAGCCGACGCAGGGCTCGCTCGACAACCGGCAGCCCCGCAACCACTCCCGCCGCCTTCGCGCGGAAGCGCACGATGCCCGACAAGTCCGCCGCGAGCAGCGCACGTGACGTGACGTCGTCCCGCGCTCCATCTTCGCCCAACGCGGCGTCGATCGCGGCGTCTCCCGCGGCTAGGAGCGCGCCGAGTTCCCGCTGATGCCATGGGAAAGGGGGCTTCCGTTCAGCGGCCGTCATGAAGCCCCGAACTGATCGCGGATCCACTGGTCGATCTCGTCGCGCGTCCGCCGAAAGGCACCTAGGCGCGCGTCTTCTGAGCCCGAGGACGCGCTCGGGTCCGCGAACGCATGGTGAAGCTGTTGACCTCCGGGAAAGAACGGGCAGGTCGGCTCATCCACTCCGCAGACCGTCGCCACGACCTCAAACGAAAGCTCCCTAAGCTCCTCGACGTGCTTGGAGCGCAGATGGGTCGTCGAGATCCCGGCCTCGCCGAGAACGCGCACGACGAACGGGTGAACCCCTGCCGGGGCGATCCCCGCGCTCATGGCCTCGTAACGCTCCGGAAAGCGAGCCCGCAGGAGAGCCTCCGCCATTTGCGATCGGACCGCATTGTGCCGGCAGAGAAAGAGCACCCTTGTCTTGGCCATTCGCACCGCCTCCTCCATCCGCTTAGGGGGCCAGAGTATAGCCGGTCGTGCGATAGTTCGAGGCGGCGAGCACGCAAGTCGTGTCCAGATATGCATTCCATCGGCGACTTGCATATGTCGGCGCTGATATATATACTCCAGCCACAAACCCAATAGCACGAAAGGCGGTACACCAATGGCACGACGCAAGCTGTTCCAGATCGGCGCAGTGGCTCTCGTTCTGGGCCTCTTCTCGGTGGGCTTCACCGCAAGCGCGGCGGATGTGACGTTCAGTGGCTCGACGACCATCCTTCCGATCGCTCAGGCGGTCGCGGAGGCCTACGCCGGCGTCTACGAAATCGAAGTCTCCGGCGGCGGTTCGGGCGTCGGAATCACCAACCTGATCGATGGCACGACGATGATCGGCAATACGTCGCGCGCCATGAAGGCCGAGGAGTTCCAGAGCGCGGTCGCGAAGGGCGTTCTTCCCTACGTGTGGTTCGTGGCGAACGACGCCTTGGCCCCCATCGTCAATCCGGCCAACCCGGTCTCCGACCTGACGAAGGAGCAATTGAAGAAGATCTACGTCGGCGAGATCACGAACTGGAGCCAGGTCGGCGGCAACAACAGCCCGATCCTGGTCGTGTCGCGTGACAGCTCGTCGGGCTCGTACGGCTCGTGGAGCGAACTCGTTCTTGACAAGGCGGCCGTCTATGCCGGAGCCGTCTACACCTCCTCGAGCGCGGACGTCGCGGGCGAAGTCTCCCGCAACCCGAACGCCATCGGCTACGTCGGCCTTGGATACACCACCCAGGGCGGCGTCAAGTCCGTCGCGGTGAACGGGATCGCGGCGACCGTCCAGACGGCCCTCGACCGCACGTTCCCGATTGCGCGCCCGCTGTTTATGGTGACGAACGGCTTCCCGACCGGAAAGGTGTTCGACGTCGTCATGTGGATCCTCTCCGACGCGGGTCAGCGACTCGTCCTCGAGATGGGCTTCGCCCCCATCCGCCAGCTCCCCTAGGCACAGCGCTCCCTCACGCGCGGACGCCGGAGATTCGCCCCGGCGTCCGCGGTTCCTGGGCAATGGCAGCCTGGAGAAGATAACCAAACAAGAAGTGTTCATCGGGCTCTCCACGAGATTCGAAAGGGCCGGCGCAGCGCTTGGGCGACGGCCCTTAGCTCTTCCCGCTCTTGACCTAGCAAGGGCATCCAGAGAGAACCCGTCAGAGGCATTAAGCTGAGCCACAGACGCTGCACGAAGGTCGGCGCGGGTGAACGCCGACCTTCTCCCTTCAGACCGATTTGACATTCTGAGCGCGTTCTATATACTAGCGATGCTATGTTTATACACCCCAAGGAGGTGCAGCATGGAGGAGCGAATCAGCCAGATGTGGTGCATGGCGAGCGCGCTGCGCGCCGAGCTGGGAGACTCGCGGTTGGGGCTACGTTTGGAGGAATTGCTGGTTGAGCTGCGGGAACACGCGGACGAGGAAGCCGTTCTGACGTCAGCCTGATCGCGATCTCGGCAGGATTCTTTGGCGCGTCGCGAAAGCCCGGTGCGGGCCATCCGAGCGCAGAGAGACCGAGCCTCCAACTGAGCGGAGCCACGGCCCCGATTCACCCCGAGGATCGGCGGGGAGTTCCCCCGACTCCCCGCCTTGAGCCAGGGATCGCCACCGGGGATGCACATGCTGGGGCCCTCAGTACTCGTTGCCACAACTTGCACCACTGGCGTCTGCGATTATACTGCGTTGGGTTACTCCATAGGAGCGACGATGGTGAGCAAACGCCGAAACGCGAAGGGAGATGCCGGCGCTGGTGCTCCGCCGGTTGAGCTGCGCCGGCTCACCGAGCCCGGCCTTCGAGGCCTGGTTCGTGTGATTCGGGAGCGGTGGGACCGGCCGGTGTTCTTCGCGCTCGCCAGTGTTTCGCTGATTGCGCTTGGCGTCACTCTCTTCTTCATCGTCCGTGAGGCTGCACCCGTCCTCCGCGAGATTGGACTCAGCAACTTCTTCGGACGCGTGTGGGATCCAACGGGGGAGCCGGCAAGCTACGGCGCGCTCCCGATGATCGTGGGGTCGGCGATGGTCACCATCGCGGCTCTCATCGCATCTGTCCCTTTGGGCTTTGCGGCCGCGGCGTTCATCGCCGAGGTCGCGCCACGTTGGATGAAGGATCTTGCCAAGTCGGTCCTCGAGCTGCTCGCCGGAGTGCCGTCGGTCATCTACGGCTTCTTCGGCCTGATGATCGTCGCCCCGGCCTTCCAGAGCGCCTTTCACCTCGCCACGGGTCGCACCGCCCTCACGGCATCAGTCATCCTCGGAATCATGGCTCTACCGACCGTCGCCAGTCTCGCGGAGGATGCCCTCACCGCCGTGCCCAACTCGTACCGCGAGGCCTCGATGGCGCTCGGCGCCTCCCGTTGGCAGACGATCCGCCGCGTGACATTCCCGGCGGCGTTCTCCGGCCTCATCGGAGCGGCCATCCTCGGCATGGGGCGTGCGATCGGCGAGACCATGGCGGTGCTGATGGTGGCAGGCAACGCTCCGCAAATCACGGCGTCGTTTGTAAAACCCGTGCGCACGCTGACCGGCGCGATCGCCCTCGAGATGGGGGAGACGGCGATGGGCAGTACGCACTACCACGCGCTGTTCGCGCTCGGCGTGATCCTCCTCGTCATAGCGCTGATCACGAACGGCCTTGCGGAGTGGTTCCGCGGGCGACTCGCAAGGAAGCACGGCCTATGATTGCCACTCTCACGACCGAGCAGCAGCGCCGGAAGCGCGTCGTCCAGCGTGTGGCGTTCGCGCTGCTGACGCTCTCGACGCTCTCCGCATTCCTTGCTCTCGGCGCCATCCTCTACACGATGTTCTCGAACGGGGCGAGTGCCCTGTCGTGGGAATTCCTGTCTCAGTTCCCACGCAAGATGATGACCGAGGGCGGGATCTATCCGGCGCTCGTCGGCAGCTTCTATCTGACGGCCGGTGCCCTGGTCCTGGCACTGCCGTTCGCGATTGCGTCTTCGATCTGGCTCTCGGAGTACTCTCGTGGCGGGCTGTGGGTGAGGATGATCCGCGTCGGAGTCAACAGCCTTGCCGGGGTGCCATCCATCGTGTTCGGGCTTCTCGGCCTGGCCTTGTTCGTGAAGGTGCTTGGCCTCGGGGTTTCGGTCCTCTCTGGCGCTCTGACGCTGGCCCTACTCATTCTCCCCATCCTCATCCGCGCCGGAGAAGAGGCCCTTCAATCCGTTCCGATGAGTTTTCGAGAGGGCGCGCTGGCGCTCGGCGCGACGAAGTGGCACGCGGTGCGCACCGTCGTTCTGCCCACGGCGATTCCCGGGATTCTGACCGGCGTGATTCTCGGAGTGAGTCGGGCGATTGGAGAGACGGCGCCCATCATGTTCACGGCGGCCGCGTTCTACATGACGCGCTTGCCGGAAACGTTGTCGGACAAGGTCATGGCTCTCCCCTACCACATCTTCGTGATGGCCACGGAGAGCCCCAACTACTGGAGAACTCGCGACCTGCAGTTCGGCGCGGCGCTCGTTCTTCTCGGGATGGTCCTGCTGATGAACCTCGGCGCGGTAACTTGGCGCGCGCGAGTGCGAAGGAGAAAGCAATGGTAGTGCGTGAGGCACATGCAGCCCCAGAGCGGAACCTGGACGCAACGAGGGACTGGTTGGAGCGGAACCTCCACTCAACCTCGATCCTCGAGACCGAGCGATTCAGCTTCTTCTACGGAAAGGAACAGGCTCTGCGCGACGTGTCGCTTGGCATCCCGATCGACGGCATCACCGCGATCATGGGCCCATCGGGCTGCGGCAAGAGCACGCTCCTGCGCGCGTTCAACCGGATGAACGAGCTGTATCCCAACACGCGCGCCGAGGGCACGATCCGCTTCCTCGGGCAGGACCTTCTCAAGGCCGATGCGGTCGCTGTTCGTCGTCACATCGGCATGGTGTTCCAGCGCCCCAACCCGTTTCCGAAGTCCATCTTTGACAACGTCGCCTACGGTCCTCGCGTCCACGGCATCCGCCATCGCGGCCGCCTCGAAGTCCTGGCGGAAGAGAGCTTGCGACGCGCCGCCCTGTGGGATGAAGTCAAGGACCGTCTCAAGAAGAGCGCCCTCTCCCTCTCGGGAGGGCAACAGCAGCGCTTGTGCATCGCACGGGCCCTCGCCGTTCGGCCCACGGTCCTCTTGATGGACGAGCCGTGCTCGGCTCTCGACCCCAAGGCAACGGACCGCATCGAGCAGACGACGCGGGAACTGGCGTCGGAGCTAACGGTCGTTATGGTCACGCACAATCTCCAACAGGCCGGGCGCATCAGCGATCACGTCGCCGTGCTCCTTGCCGATGGCGTGCTGGCGGAGTTCGGACCGACGAGAGCTGTCTTCGAGAGCCCGACGAACGAACAGGTCGCCGACTACCTCTCCGGCCGGTTCGGCTAGTCCGCCTTGGCGGCTCGGGAGGCCTTTCCTGCCCCGCGCAGATGGGTGGCGGCGGGAACGTCGAGCGCATGCTCGGCAATGTTGAACCCGTATTCGCGGATGCGGAGCAGGCTGTCGAGCACGATGCTGATCGACGGAGCCTCTTCGGGGTGCTTGTCGCCGATCGCTCGGCGCGTAACAGAGAAGAGCCGCTCGCCGCTCTCGCGGTCTGCGAGAACCTCATTCGCGAGATCTGCACTCTGGTCAACGAACGACTGCACCGCCCGTTTCACGA
>Ga0247841_10007705_pt1 | contig 15849 bp, 8 predicted proteins | sample LaCruzMarch2015__2_FD_192410 | JGI IMG/M metagenome (GOLD analysis project Ga0247841, IMG submission 192410) | Freshwater microbial communities from meromictic Lake La Cruz, Castile-La Mancha, Spain - LaCruzMarch2015_18m | ecosystem: Environmental > Aquatic > Freshwater > Lake | place: Spain...
TAAGGAATAAATTTGCATCCCATTCAATTATACCTTCATCTGCATTGGAGGCACTTACAACTTCTGGAATTACATGCTCCCCGTAGACCGAAATAAAAGCACCCATAATTCCGGAAAGACCAATGTAATCTCCATAAGTTTTCCGTTCTTTTGGATGATGCTGAGATCGTGAATCCGCGCGTGGTTGTTTTGGATTTAGAATAATAAATGAAGGTATGGGATCCGGGGGTAAAACCATCGCTCTTAAAAGCGAAACATTACTATCTTTATGAATATCAAGATGTTGCCGGAGCGATACTTCAAAAAGCTGCCATCCATCTTTATTATCAACATATCGAATCATTTCAAGTCCGAGCAGATCAGTGTGAATTTCTGATCCTTCCTTCGCAATAAGCAGAACAGGTTTGTTGCGGGCAGCAGCATAACCTACTTCATAATAGATATTAGGGCGGGATTCGGAAACATCGCCGATAATGAAAACAGCATTGTCAATCGCATTGTGAATTTTTGTGCGCAAATCATCCCCGGCACCGGGCAAATCGTCTGCCCTAATACATTCAAATCCTGTTACTTCAGCAACTATTTTGCGAAGTTTTTCAAATAATGCATATCCCTCATGATAAGACATCATCACAAAGCAGTACCGCCGACCACCGGTTACATGCGCAATTAGTGTGTTAAAATTGTCTGGCATAGAAATATCTCATTTAAAAATAAAAAATACAGCTTTGATATATCGCTAAAATTACGAATAAATTGCCATCCTAATTTATTTTAAGTAGCGACACTTACGAATTCCAGGATTTGCTTGTCTGTAAAAGAATAGTATATTTCCAGGATTGTAAAATTATTAAAGAGGATCATGTTCAGATTGGGATACCGGGCATGGAGCGAATCTTTATTGAAAAGCAATGAAATCCAACAGAGATTATCTTTATTATGGTTGATTTACTTTTTTTACGGCTTTTTCAATGGTCAGACTTTAAATTTTCTCTGCCCCGCATTTCGGACAAACTTCTGCACTTTTACTCATTCTGGCATTGCAATCAGGACACAGGACATAGAATTCCAACTGAAATTTTTGCCCGCATTTTTTACAGAGCCTTTCATACGGAAAGTTTACCGTATTGCAGTGATGACAATATAACCTGTTACTGAAAGGGCCGTCTTCTGAGTAACGCCTGATCTTTTTTATCGCAAAGAGGATGAGGAAAAAAGCAATGATGGTTGGAATGAGGAGGTTCAATGCTGGATTTATGTCAAGAACAGCAGACATGTTGTAAATGAAATGAAGAAATGCAGCTAACAGGATATAAGGTAATAATGTGAAAAGGGATTTCCCCTGGTGAAGAAATTTTGCTTTTGCAATTCCCATTCCCCAGATTGCTGCCAGCCCAATGTGCAACGGAACGGCATTGAACTGGCGGATGAAAAAGCCTCCAAGCCCCAATTTTAAAGAATATTCAATGTTTTCAAATACCGCGAAACCGAATGCAACGGTCATGGCATATACCAATGCATCGGCAGGTTCATTGAATGCTTTCATTTTCCTGACCAGAAAAACGGTCGCTGCAACTTTCCAGAACTCTTCGTTAATTCCCACAAAACCAAAGAAAACGAATACTTTTTCCATATCATAAGTCCTTATAAAACCATTCTCCAAATGATATTGGATCATTTGACTTACCAGGTAGTTCAGAATGGCGGCAGGTATCACACTTATAAGACCTCCGATGACAAAGACAAACACAACGGTTTTAAGTGGTTCCCGCTCAAACCGGTCATATTTCAGAATGATCCAGAGCCAGAATAGTATCGTTATCAGAAATGAAATGATATAAAGAAACATATTTATAATTATATTGTTAAGAATTGTCAAACCCCGTTGGTTACTTCGCACACCGACGGGTTTGGGTTTTGTTTTAACCCGGCAGAGTCTTAAAGACCTGCCGGTGTTTATAAATCATTACCTCATCCCAAATTTCCCCCTTGGTTTGCTGCCAAGACTGATCAGCGAGTTTGCGGGTGTTGGGGTTTTTCTGAGTGGGTTCGTCGAGGTAAAGGGGTTTGCTTTGGAAGTAAGGGTATAGGAATATTTTATTAAAGTATCCAGAGGGAAGTCGGTTATTAATCTTTTTGGTGATAGACTAACCAAAAATAAACATATTCTGACGATTTCTCCAACAATAATATATATGTCATTATAATTTTTTATCTTACATTTGTAAAATAAAATATCTTACATTTGTAACGAATAATAACTTGCTTTTATAAAAGTGATGAACAATGATTAAAGAAGTATTACGGTCAATTATTCTCTCACAGCAGGAATGGCTTGTTCCTGAAGAAAAAGAGATTCCCCGCGAGCAACTCGGCAGGTTTTCAGCCCTTCCTCCTTTTGCATACATCCTTACAGGTGTGCGTCGTTCAGGGAAAAGCACATTGCTGAAGCAACTTATGCGACATCACAAGTCGTTGAACTATTTTAATCTGGAAGATAGCCGGATAGCCGGATTTGAAATAAGTGATTTTCTGATTGTCGAAGAACTTTTTTCAGAACTTTCAGGAAATAACCAGATGTACTTTTTCGATGAAATACAGAACGTACCTGGGTGGGAACGATTTGTAAGAGATGCCATTGACAGAAAAAAGAGTGTTGTAATTACAGGCTCCAATGCCAACCTGCTGAGCCATGAACTTGGCACAAAACTGACAGGACGTCATCTTGACTTTGAAGTTTTTCCTTTTTCATACCGGGAATTCATGGCCTATTTCAACCTGCCTCCCGGAGCTGATTCATTTTTAACATTCATTTCAGATGGCGGATTCCCCGGATATCTTAGTATCGGTAAAAAAGAGGTACTGTCCACACTTGTTTCGGATATCCTGATCCGCGATATTTTTTCGCGTTATAACCTGCGCAACCATGAGGTTTACCGCCGGATCGTGCAGTATCTCCTAAGCAATACGGGGAAAGAGATATCCTTCAATAACCTGAAAAACACCTTTGAGGTCGGATCTGCTTCTTCCGTTATGGATTTCCTGAATTATCTGATGGATGCTTATTTGTTGTTTCTGGTTCCAAGGTATGATACTTCGTTAAAAGTTCAGGCAAGGAACCCACGGAAGGTATATGCAATTGATCAGGGACTTGGGAATTTCTCTTCAGTTTCCGGCTCTCCCGACAGGGGCAGGTTGCTGGAAAATACGGTTTATTTGCAATTAAGGCGTGCTGGATATGAAACCTGGTACTTTAAAGGCCGGAAAGAATGTGATTTTATCTGCCGCGAAGGGAAGAACACCCTTTCTGCAATCCAGGTTTCGTGGCAGGTAGGCCTGCAAAATGAAAGACGGGAAACAGATGGGCTTCTTGAAGCAATCAACCAATTGAACCTCGGCGAAGGAACGATCATTACATTTGACCAGGAGGACAATATTGTTAAAGATGGGAAAACAATCCATATAATACCGGGATGGAAGTGGATGGGGTAAGGTTACTGTTTCCAAACACCCTCGGGTTCTACGCACACCGACGGGTTTGGGTTTGGTTCAAATCTGGTGGTGTCTGGAAGACCTGCCGAAGTTTAATTATCTTTCCCTACGAGTTTGCAGGTGTTGGGTTTCTTTTGGGTGGAGATATTCAAATAAAGAGACTTGCTTGTTATATTGGATATTGAATGTCTTGCAGGCTTTTGATGTATTTCCGCAATCCTTGGCATATCCAATAACCATTAATTATCTTATATCTTAATCTAAGGTGCTTTTTTGCTTCTTTATTGATATCTTTACCATTGTTTAAACATATTTAAAATTACATAAAAGTGTCAACCACGGTATGGTGTGCTAACAAAAATTGAAAATTGTTTCGGGCCGCTGCACATGCGATTTAGCTCAGAAAATAGCTCATTGTTGTGGGACTGAGATTCTGTTTATAAATGGGTAATGAAATGAATCAGAAGGTTCAGCTGACAAGTCAATCTCTTTCAGGTATGTTTTGGTAAAAACCCAGTCAGGGATTTCCGTAAGCTGAAAATCAACCAGGTCCAGCTTATACTTTATTTCTTCGACCAGATCTTCACAATCAAGATGATGGTCGCATTTAGTGCAGATAAATTCATCGATCTCGGGATCCCAGCAAACGGAAGTCGAACCGCAATTCTCGCAGACCGGCTCCCTTGACAGGCGTGATCTTCTCATAAGAATTGACTAATATTTATAAAGAATTAAAAGTAATGATTCTTGGTTTACCAGAATTCTCACTTGGGTTTTATTCCATCACCTCCGGCAATAAACGGATTAAAGTTTAATCCCTCACCACAATTAGGGCAATTCCCCATTAATCCCTGATCTTCCCAATACTCATCACGTAGTTCGAGGCAGGGGGATTGCTCTGGTTTCAATCCGGCTCTTTTCGTAATTTTTTCAATTGTATTTAAAACTGAAATTGGTGGAGCAAAACGGTGGCCACAAATCGGACAATCGGCTGAAGGTTCCTGGTAATGAGAAAATCGAAAATCCCATATGTACCTGATGGTTGTAATCGTTGTACTAGGTTGTAAGAATTTCCTGTCAATACAAAGAATCTTATTATCATTGTAACAATTTAAGACAAGACCAAAAGGGGTTATGGAGCTTCTCAAAATCTTTGAATCCGAGCAAAACCATGCTAATTGAGTTCCAGTATTTATATTCCATAGAAAGCAAGAACAATCCATAGAACATGATATCGCTCTTTTACCATCAGGAGTTATAAAGACATCAGTAACTATCCCTGAATGACCTTTAAGTGTCTGAATTACTTGACCTGTTTTCAGATCCCAAACTATAATACAGTCTTTGTTCGATGAAGTGCCAAGGAGGAGAATATTATTGTCGCCTGAGCCAGAAATCGCCCGTTTTCCATCGGGTGTAATAGACACAACTTTAACCTCTTCAGTATGTCCTTCAAGAATTTGAAGCGCCTCTCCTGAGATCAGATCCCAAATTATACAAGAATGATCTTCAGAGGCAGAGACAGCAAGTTTTCCATCCGGAGTTATAGAAACATCTTGAACTAACCATTTATGACCTTTAAGGATTTTAATAAGCTGGCCAGTTGAAAGATCCCAAAGAATGCAAGTCCAGTCCTTAGACCAAGAGATCGCCTTTTTACCATCGGGAGTAATTAATACATCATAGACTTTATCTGAATGTCCTCTGAGTGTTTGAATTACCTTTCCTGTTACCAGGTCATAAAGAAGCAAAACATTATTTTCAGAAGGCACTAACTTCCTGGTCCCATCTGGTGTTATGCGATTAATTTTATTTCTGTTATAGTTTTCCTGCTGTGTTTGCTGAAGATGTTCCATTTTTAAATTCAACAAGATGCTAGTATTATCTCTAAAACCAAAGATATCTTTTGACAAGTGTGGGGTGATAGAAACATTCTCGACATAGTTAACATTCGTTTTAGCTGTCTGGTTAGCGTATCCTGTTTTGAGATCCCATAGGATACAAATATTGTCAAGTGAACCTGATATTGCCCGTTCACCATCTGGTGTTATGGAAACAGATCTGACAACATTAGAATGTCCTTTAAGTGTTTGGAGAACCTTTCCTGTCGTTAGATCCCAAATAATGCACGTACTATCGTTGGAACTGGTTATTGCTCTTTTCCCGTCTGGTGTGATGGAAACAGCCCGAGCTCTATTAGCTGGTCCTTTTATTATTTTGAGTAATCGTCCATTTGTCAAATCCCAAAGATTGTAGATTCCGTCGACGGTTCCACAAAGCGCCAGTTTACCGTCTGAAGTTATAGAAACAGCTTCCGACCAATCATTACCTCCTCGAAATTTCCGGATAACCTGGCCGGTAATAAGATCCCAGAAAATGCAAGTATTGTCCATGGAAAAAGAAATCGCCTGTTTACCATTTTGGATAATAGTAACTGCTCTGATTTGAATAGAATTACTTTCTAGTATATGGATGGCTTGACCAGTCGTCAAATCCCAATAGACGCAAGTTCTTCCAGAACCAGAGATGGCATATTTCCTATCTGGTGTTATGAAAACAGTTTCAACTGAATTGTCGTGCCCTTTAAGGGTCTTAAGAATCTGTCCCGATGATAAATCCCAAATGATACAAGTATGATCATGAGAACCGGAAATAGCAAGTTTACCATCCGGAGTAATGGACGTTGACAATATCCAATTTGAATGTCCTTTGAGTGTTCTGATTAACCGTCCAGTTGAAAGATCCCAAAGGATACAACTATTATCCCCGGAACCAGAGAAAGCCAATTTTCCATCAGGCGTGGTGGAAATTGCATTGACTTGCCAAAGATGTCCTTTAAGTACTCTCAATACTTGGGGCAGTGGTTCCCAGATTTTTCGAGTCGAATGTGTACAAAGGAACAAACTATTTAATATTTCTTTTGATGCCTCTTCAGATGATTTTCCGACGGGTCCCTCATTTGCAGAATTCCAGGCCACTTGTGTTGTTAAGTGAGCAAATTTATTCGCATAGTTTTGTAAGTTTATTGCTTCCCTTCCTAGGAAAATTGTAAAATCTCTCAATCTGTCTACTTTGGTGGGATTGACTTTAATCCGCTCAATCTCAGCCTTTTTCTGTTGTTCAGTCCATGGAATAACGCTCTTCGGGATTTCAAACTTTGTTATTTCTCCTTTAAAATAAAGAATAAGATCCCTTGTATATTTGTCCATCCTTTCCTGCCTTGCCTTTTCTTCACGGATATTTTCTGCATTATCAGGTATGACGAGCAATAAAGAATTAAAATCCTCTACCAATTCATAAGTCATTTTTGCGGCAGCCTTTGCCTGAATGAAATCAAGATTGCATAAGGTATCTGTCACCTCTTCCCACAATTCACCCATAGTTTGCTGCCACGGCTGCTCGACGAGTTTGCGGGTGTTGGGTTTTTTCTGGGTGGGTTCGTCCAGGTACAAAGGTTTACGATGGAAGTAACCAGCAAGGGCAGAATGATATTTTATATTAATGTTCTCCATTTAATTAGTTTCATTTTCCCATGACTTAATTATTCGCTGTTGAAATTCAAGTTCGGCTACAATCCTTGGTTTTGCAGTTTGATCAATATTACCTTTCAGTGAAAGCAATTGGTTCTGAAAATAATCTGCTAGTCCTCGGTGACATTTCCTTATCTCATCAACAGGTAAGAATTCCTCCTCTAAAAAACTTGATAGCCGACGATGAAATAAGCATAATATTTGCGTTCCATCAGCAACCTGAATCGATAGGTACGGAGAGAGATCGAACTGAAGTCGTGACCAGACAACAATGGGCAGGCGAGGTGCGTCATCTTCCGTAAAGATTTTAGTGAGAAAGTGACGTAATCGTTTGGTATCCTGACGTAAATTAGAAATAACTTTTGAAAGACCTTGATCATCGATTGATAATGAAAAAGATTGCATCGCATCATCAGTTTGCAAATCTGGAATGTTCTTCCTGACACATGCAACAAAATCTGGAGGAGAGTGAAAAGTAGATGTGATGAATCTTTCGTATACATCCAAATCGGTTGACAATATGTCCAGAAGCTCATCTTCAGCAAGACCTTGATATCTGGAAGCAATTAAGTATCCAAGGCACCTATTGACCAGTACTTCATCATGTTTCTTTGTATGGGTCAATCGCCAAAGAAAATCAGAGAGGATACCTTGTAAATCACTGGCAAAACCAATTTTCCCGTTGTATTCTGGAATACGTTGGTAGGAGTGCCACTTCGTAACTTCCTCGAAGGCAAATTTTTGGAAAATGCGAACATAGAGGGGTAAGGCATGAGATTTCATGGCGTCGTTAACTGTTTGAAGAACTTGTGCACGCTGCTCATCTTGCAGTGTTCTTCCCAATGAATTTAGTGAATCGTTTAATAATTCATCGATCCGCTTCTGTACGATAAACTTTGGATGCAGATGGACTTTGTTTTGCCCAGAAAACTTTGTTTTGATCCAAGGTAGGCACTTACTTGGATAAATATTAGCAACCACATAGGTATGGGGAGAAAGTTCTATTGGCAACCAGTCAAGCCTTTTAATGGCATCTGAACCTATCAGTTCTTCAAGCCCATCAAAAAACAATATGATCGGAGCTTTTTCAGTAGCTAATTTTAGCTTTTTCCGGAACTCAGCAAAAATTTCTTGTTCTTGTGTAATGATGCGTTTATTATCTTCTCCGTAACACAAGCACAACTGATTGATTAATTCAATAAGCATTGTCTTTCCATCTAATGAATGGGCGGTTGTACCAATAAATCGAAAAACTATATTGCCAAACGGTATTTGTTCGCGAGCTTGTTTAATTGCCTTAGCCATCAAAATTTTTGCACCTGCACCCGATTCAGCAAATACTGCCAATGGACGTTCAGATGGAATTACCAGATAGTGAGCAATCTTCTGTAGGGTAACTGCAAAGCTTGCAGAGAACAGCTCTTCTTCTTTTACTGTCTCAACATGTCCATTAAAGAAAATCTCATCTGGTTCTGATTCGTTTCTTTGTTCTTTATTTTCACTTGTTGATTTGATTTTAGTATCCAGTTCAGATGTCCTATTTACAGAAAACAATTCATCCTTAATAGCGGATAGAAGATCGGCCTCAACCCGAGCACAAAAAGTCTGAAGGTCTGAAGCAGGTTTGCCATTTTGCCATTTTGCAGCATATTCATAAACGTGTCCTGGCGGAAGACTGGTTTTTAATTTAACTTTAAGAGACAATAATCTCACATTCGCTTCCCTATCCAGATTGTTATTCTTAGTGTCAATGTAGGTTTTTGCCCTGTCGTCTTCTGGCAAATCCTCAATTTTTCGAAAATAGGCGTATACGCTGGAGGCAACATGATCTGCCTTTAAAGCACCTTCAAGAATTTCCTGGTGTGTAGCCGATGCTTCATATTTGATTCGACGCGGGTCGTCTATCGGCCATCCAAGTTGGTAAATAGACCGGAGCAGAATAGAGCGTAGACATCTCTCGATTTGTATCCATTCGTCCGACTCGGACTCTATCGCGTCTTTCCGGTATTCGACAGTCGCATTTTCAGGAATAAATAGTTTTCGGGGCTGTAAACAATTTTCAGGTGGGATGGCATTGTCATCGCGACAATACCATTGATCTAGAAGTGAAATTTCTTCGGGCTTTTTTACCTGGATGTGGATCATTTTAAATTCTGAAGCAGGAATCCGGGGAGGTAAAGGACACCACCCATAGCGCTCCCCCAGCAGAATTATGAAATTGGGTCGAGGTGTGGTCTGCTGACACCGGTGTAACTCTTCCAAACAAATGTTCATAGTCTGTTGGTCCAGTGAAGCTTCTTCGGAAACGCCCCAGCGTAGATCAATTGCCTGAAACCTGGCCCCATTCTTTTTGCAATAGTCACGCAACAGTGGAAATACATTTTCTTGTAAAGCATTTCGTTCATCTAACAGATCACTAAATGTAGAACTAACAAATACTCTAAAAACCTTAGCTGTTTGTGGCATGTTTTTTTTTTATATCATTTCGTTTTATCATCTTGTCATTTGTACAAAAAACAAAGTTTCTAACTTATCTATCAATACGGTTTGTCGTTCATTTTCCGTCATTATATTTTCCAGGTTATCAGGAATGACTTGCAAAACAATATTAAAATTATCAACCAGCTTATATGTCATCCTTGCAGCAGCTTTGGCCTGAATGAAATCAAGATTGCATAAGGTATCTGTCACCTCTTCCCTCAATTCACCCATAGTATGCTGCCAAGGCTGCTCAACGAGTTTGCGGGTGTTGGGCTTCTTCTGGGTGGGGTCATCTAAATAGAGGGGCTTGCCGGAGAAATATTCAGAGATAGTTCGGTTATATTTTATAGCTGTCAATTCCACATTTTTCGAAATTAGTTTTATACAACTTTCTCAATTAATTGATATCTCTCTCTTAAAACCACATTAAATTGCCGGTGAAAAAATGTAATGATTGGCACCCCATCTGCATCCCTTTCAGTCAGGAAAGGTTCAAGGTCAAGGAAAAGGCGTGACCATACAACAATCGGGATCTTGGTCACATCTTCCAACTCTTTCCTGTGCTCTTCATGAGATTTATCCAGGAATATCTTCCAGTACTCTTTATCAAACACGAGTATCTCCAGTATCTCATTCTCCGCCAAACCCTGGTACCTGCCGCAAAGCAGGTAACAGGTTACGTTCATCACAAAATCTTTCGTGTGTTCGTCCTCAAGGTCGTCGAAGTAATCATTGATGATCCCCGCGATATCCTCTTTGATTGAATGCTTTTTATCGTAGCTGTGCCAGTGCTTTGCTTTTTCAAAGGCAAGTTTAAGGTATATCGGCAATTTGGTTTTATTAAAACTGCCAATGACAAGCTCATGCTGTTCCTTCGTCAATTTGCGATGAATTGCATTGAACCATTGATCCAGTATCTGCCGGGCTTCTGCCTCGGGTAAAACCGGTAAAACCTCCGAATAAGTATTGCCCAGGTTGCTCTCCAGTTCTGGAAGCGAAGAAACTACAATACGGGCATGGTCGGGCAACTCCCTTGGCAACCAGTATAAGGCTTTGGCGTTATCTGTTTCGGATAACTGGTCAAGAGAATCAAGAAAAAGCAATACCGGTTTTTCAGAAGTTGCCAGGGCAAGGCATTTCCGTAGGATCTCCGAAAGTCCGTTAATGTCATACCAGGCCTTGTCATCGCCTTCCCGGGCAAGCGATTTCGGATCGATGTTGAATTCTTTTGCAATTTGTCCGCACAAACTTTGGAGCAACGACATGATATTGGATGACCGGGAGGTTGTACCAATAAAACGGTAAGCCACCATCGCCTTCCTGCCTTCATTGAGATGCACCGCCCGTGCCATTACACTTGATTTTCCGGATCCTGAAGCGCCGATGAACGACATAACTCTTTTTTCACCCCCGTTTTCCAGGTACTTTTGAATCGTTTTTAAAATTTCATCCCTTCCTCTGAAGTATTTCGTCAGCCGTTCTTTAAATTCTTTGTGCATCCTTACTTCCTGGCTGACCTCATCCTGATCAATTGTACAGGAGATCTGAATGGTTATAATGTCTTTCAGGAAAGACAAAACTTTCTCTTTGAATGCGATCCTGTCCGATTCGCTCATTTGTGATTGACCGATTTTCCATTCTGCAGTATAACCAATACAATTTTTTTTAAGTTTATTCTTGAGTTCGGATTTGAGGTTATCTACCTGGATTTTACAATATCCATCAGGTTTTTCATCATCCAGGTCAAGAAACCCTTTAGCCGAACTGTCCTGTGGCAAACCGTTGATGGTCCGGATAAAAGAAAGGACATGCTCTTCCGGTTTTTCTCCGGCTTCAGGTGGTTTCAAAGCACCCCGGATAATCTCCTGGTGGGTGGCCGAAGTAAAATATTTCACTTTTTGAGCCTGGGTGAACCCGAGCCCGTTCAAGGCGTTCCGCGAAATATTCCGGATTTCATTTTCAATGGGTTCCCAGTTCTTGTATTCTTTCAGCTCTTGTGTTTTTGGTTGAAGGACATATTCCGTGGGAATTGCATTTTCATCACGAAAATACCATCTGTCGATCATTTCTTTATCCGGAAGAGAAATAACTTTATGTATAGCATTAATCTCTTCCTCCGGTATTATTTCAGGAATCGGCTGCCAGCCGTATTTATCGCCCATCAGGATTAAAAAATTCGGCTTTGGGGAGATCTTCTGGCAGCGGGCGATCTCATTGAAGCAGATGCTGAGTGTTTTCTGGTTCAGTGAAGATTCTTCATTCACTCCCCAGCGAAGGTCAACTGCCTGGAATTTGGCTCCTTTTTCTTCACAGAATTTTTCCAGTTCGGGGAAGACTTCCTTCTGAAGGATCCTGCGTTCTTCTTTCATATCTGTAAAAGTCGAACTGACAAATAACCTGAAGATTTTTGTCTGTTGTGGCATCAATGACTTTTTAATGGTTTCTACTCTTTCGCTATCCCAAACCCAACCTTTCCCAGGATTTTATGATACTCAGAAACAACCTCCCTGTCTTTGTCTTTTTCCTTTTCAGGTAATTGATCGTAGGCTAACATGCAGTCGTGTTTCCTGGCATAATCATTTCTTGCCGGAGAATATTCCCAACCATTCTCTTCATAAAAGACCATCCAGAGATCATGTTCCTGCTTCGCCATCTTTTCAAGAAGTGCGTTATTGTTTTCGGTAATCAACGACAAATATTCCTTCTCACTCAGGTTATCAACAGCCTCTTTCTTAGATAATTTAAACCCGCCTGCTTTAAGTACCTCCGGAATTCGCCGTGAAGCCTGTACATTGCTCTCTTTGATAAAAACCGGGAGAAAACTGTATTCAATGGAATACTGGTTGGCAGGATCATTTAGCTTTTTACACCAGTAACTGTGTATGACTGGTGCAACTTCCCATGCCATTTCAAGAAAATCTGATTCTTTTGTCATACAACCGTAAAAATGATCAGGATTTTTAAAATACAATTCCAACGTCGTTTTTGATGGCAACCATGACCGCAGAAGCTGCTTCCTGGGATTGTTCTGCCGGATATCGCTCAAAAGGTTCGCCAGCGAACGAGAGCCATGCTTGTACCTGTCAACCGTGATCAGCGCATTGAGGAGTCCCCAATCCAACTTCAGAGGAAAATCTCCTTTTTTCAGTCGCAATAAACCGATGATGAATATGGCCCGTCTCACCGGATAGGTAAAGTCACTATGGTCATCCACCCATTTCTCTTCTTCTTTCTTAAAATCAGGATTGAAGTTTTGCCGTTTATTGGGTCCGAGAATATTTATATAGCCATTCAACCGGCTAATGAAATCAGGACCTTTTTTCAGGACGAATTCCTTTTCAGTCTTATCATCATTGAACTTGCCAAAGGCACTCATGTTATAACTTGTTGCTCCGGCAAAAACAAAGATGCATTTCCCAACGGGATGCTGGAGCTGACCTTCCTGGAAAAGACCATCCTGCATTGGAGCCAGCAGGTATTGTAACCATTTGTAACCTTGTGAATCAAACTCATCCCAAAAAACAATCGGGGTCCCCTTTTTAAGAACGCAGTCTCTTACCTGGTGAAGGGCGCCAATCAAATCACCGGGATCGTTGAATTGCGAGAGATTAAAAATAAGTATATGATATTTCTCCTTCATGATCCCTTTACCAATTTCCTCAACAGCGAAGGATTTCCCTGCACCCGGAGGGCCAAAGACCCCGATGCTCAGCGGTTTTTTCCCCTCATCAATATTGACATAGGTCTCCATGATCTTTTTCAGGTTCCGCAGACTCTCAATCTCGCTTCTGTCGATGGTGAAAAGGTTTCCAAACCTGCCGCAGGGAATATTCTTCAGAATTTCGGGTCCTCGGTTCACGATATTTTTCGCAAGGGCAGTCATGGTCTTTATTTCAATCTCTTCCTTAACCGGTTTCCTGGCATAATTGTCAATTAAGATGGACCATTCACGGGTCTGATCGTTAAGCTGGGTAATGGGATCAGGAACCGATGCTGATGAAAAGGAGTATTCTTTTGTCGTTTTCAGCTTTCCGGCAACTTCCGCGAATGGGTATCTCACGCCGCCGGGAGTGTCAATATAGCCATAATCATAAAACAACCGTATCGCAGTCAGGCCTGCTTTAATGGCCTGATCAATTTTATAGTGCTTATCTCTTTTCGCGAGGTTAATCTGTGAAGCAAATGCAGCCGTGAAAAATGACATGCGGCCAATGATCTTCCCCTGATCCTTTGCCTCATCTTCCCCTTCCATCATCTCCGGATCAAACACCAGGGTGTATTCATAATTATTGTCGCCCTGGTTTACTACAAACAAGGCTCCCGAAGACTGAAATGTGACAACCAGATACTTGCTTTTCATCAGCGACAACAACACTTCATTGGTGTTCAATTCTGCAACAAGATCTAAAGCGCTTTGTTCCCAGGAAAGCCCTGAGGATATTTTAACATCGAGTCTCCTTATGTCATTGATGGCTAGGATCGTGAGCAGGTTCAGGTGCTTATCACCGGAGGCTTTCATGAGCGCATCAAAAAAGTCGTTGTTCTCGAATTCACCAGACTTTTTATAGATCAGGAGCGAATCCTCGTTAACCATTTTTGTATTCGTGATCGTTTCAATGAGCGAAGTCCAGATCGGTTTGTTACACTCTGTGAAGAAATCCATCCCTGCATCATCCACTATGAAAAGATCCGTTTCGGGATTTGAAACAATATGGAATTTGGCAAGATCTGTCTCACAATTTCCATGATCCCCGTAACCCAGGAATGAATCGATTCTCCAGGTTTTCTTTTTATCCTTTTCAAATTGTGAAACAGAAACATATCCATTGTTTTTATCAGGAAGGAAGTTGAAAACACCCTCAGAATATCCCAGGAGTATTTCCAGTTGTTCATTTTCCGGGTCAGCTTTTCTGGTTTCAGCTATTTCTGTCAGGAATTCATTCACAAGATAAGCCCCTCCCTTGTGATGGGCATAGTGGGTTCCCTTGTTTACAGGATTTTTATCATCTGAATAGAACCGTTTTCCCCTGATAAGGAAATAATCATTGGCAATATCGCCGGTGATGTAAATGGATTTTGTTTTTGAAGTCATAACATTTTATTTTGAGTAAATAAATGTGGTCACTTATTATTACACTGTCGATTTCAAAACCATCTTTTTCCGGATCTTGGCTAATAATAAGGGAATCCTTGCAACTGCATCATAATCGTATTTTTTTATTTCAGGATCTAATAGCTCCCATCCAACTAAGTTTCTGTTAATTCTGTTGGGTTTATCTGTTGTTTCACCGAATTTCCAGTTGTTCACTTTTCGTTCTGCTACCCAACGGTCGTGTTCCAACTCTGCTAATAAGTCAAATGTTTTCTTTTCAAATTCCATTATGGCAGGACGGGAATCGGATATATGAGTTATTTCTAACCCAACCGCCCGAAGCTTAATATAGATATGTGCAGCCTGCTGACGGTTCGACTCCCTGAAATCTTCACTCAGGTTATTCCAATCCTTCAGTTCCCCGGATTTTTTTCTGCTTTCAAGCTCACCGGGGTCGCTTTTAAATTGTTCATGTATTAAATCCTCATAAGCTTTGTGAATATCCATTGCAAATTTTTCAGTAATATTTAATCCTGGATCGGTGAGGTTTTCATAACCCTTTTCAATACCAAACGGAAAAATAACAAGGTCCTTATACTTTTCTGATTCGGCTCCTTTCAGCAAGAATAACAGGCTATCCTGCTGCTGCACACGTACACCAACCCTGACATTTTTCCGGTTGAAAACAGGCAAAAGATTAAATACAGTATCAAGGGCAATGGTTTGGTCATCAAAACAAACAACCACGTTTACAAGCATATTAGTTTCATTACACCATTCTTCAAACTGTTTACGGGTTTCGGGTGAGAGAATTTCCTGGGGATAAAATGAAAAGTCCGCTACATCACCGATAAATGGGTGGTGAAAAAGAAGTGCTGACTCATTTATCGCTGCACGGCGGTCTATCACGGAAATGCGTAACCGGCTTTTGTTTGCGAACTGGCCAATTTGTGCGGCTTTAATAGCCACAGTCCTGCCCATCTGGCCGAAACCCAGGATGACCAGATGAACCTTCCTGGGGTCGTTTGGCGGGATTCCGTCATGGTCAAGAGGGAAACCTTCATTTAACAAAGAAATTGCTTCAGGGCCATAAGCATCAATAAAACTAAGGGTTTGTTTTTTATCCGGGAACCTGGTTGAATGATTAATTTGCAATGCATTACGTAATTCGGCTTCATTGATATGTATGAAGCACTTCCTTGAGTGGCCGGGATTGCAATCCACATTATGTCCAGACATTGCAATGGCGCAATT
>Ga0247841_10007706_pt1 | contig 15848 bp, 16 predicted proteins | sample LaCruzMarch2015__2_FD_192410 | JGI IMG/M metagenome (GOLD analysis project Ga0247841, IMG submission 192410) | Freshwater microbial communities from meromictic Lake La Cruz, Castile-La Mancha, Spain - LaCruzMarch2015_18m | ecosystem: Environmental > Aquatic > Freshwater > Lake | place: Spain...
CGAACATCCGAAGTCGGCTATGGCGCTGAGGAATAGCAATAAGAAGGAGAACTACAGGGAGTTCTACGAAAGTCTGCTGGGGGATGATATAGATTGATATGGATCTGAAAAATTTTTCAAAAAAACCAGTATTGGGGATAGTAAGAGGCATTAGCGATAGCGATGTAGAACCGCTTGTAGAAGCTGTTGTCTCTGCGGGTCTTGAGACGATGGAGATCACGATGAATACCGGCGGAGCCGCGAGCCTTATAAAGAAAGCGGTGAAGGTTTCCGGCGGAAGGCTTGCCATAGGCGCAGGCACGGTCCTGGGCATGGACGATCTTAGAGCCGCGCTTTCGGCGGGTGCGACGTTTATAGTAACTCCTGTGCTTGTACCCGATGTTACCGCGTACTGCGTGAAGAATAAGATACCGGTATTTCCGGGAGCGCTTACTCCGTCAGAGATATACGCGGCATGGAATGCCGGAGCCAGTATGGTTAAGGTCTTTCCGTCGGGTTTCTTCGGGCCGGAATATTTCAGGGAGATAAAAGGACCGTTTGCCGGTATAAAGCTTTTGGCATGCGGAGGAGTCCGTCCTGAGAATATGAATGAATATTTCAAGGCCGGTGCAGACGCCGTATCGTTCGGCGCCGGCGTATTCAAAAAAAATCTGCTTGATAAAAAAGATTATAAGGCGATATCCGGCCTTGTCAGGCGCTTCATTGAAAATATAAGTTGACAGCATTTACTGCCGGTTATATAATTCTTCTAGTTCTTTAATACACAGCACTACATAGGATAGGGAATCTTTAGAATCCCCTGAAATAGGGGATTTAGGAGAACGGTCCCGCCGCTGTATGGGGTGACGAAGCTCTAAACAGGCCATTGACCTAAAAGGGTCGAGAAGGCAAGAGCTAAGGATGATCCCCGAGTCAGAAAACCTGCCTATGTATCAAGAGATGCCGGAAGAGCATCCACATATACGGGTTTCAAGTAGAACAGGGAACTTGCCCTTGACGATTTTTGATTTTCGAAAAATCAGTCAGGGGTTTTTTATTTTAGGAAGAAGATAATGAACAGAAAAGTAGTATTGCTTGTTGTAGTAGGGGTATTGTTTGCGAGTTACGTTTATGGCGAGGATAAAGAGAAGAAGAGCATGTTTGAAGAATTAATGGACACGGCGACTTCCCCGGTAAGGATGCTGCTGGAGCCCTCGCATCGTCTCGATCCGATCGTCGTTACGCCATTGAGGTATGAGGAAACGGCGCTTGGTATCAGCAAAGATATCACAGTCATAGGCCAGGAAGAAATAGAAAGATCACACGCCAAATATCTGCCAGGCGTTTTAAAAGACCAGGCCGGCATAAATGTAAGGAGCACGCTCGGTAACGGAAAAGCGACTGAGGTCGATATCAGGGGTTTCGGCGAATCAGCCGTATCTAACGTTCTGGTTCTTGTAAACGGGAGAAGAACCAACCAGATCGACATATCGGGGACGGATTGGGCGCAGATAGATATCGATTCCGTGGAAAGAGTGGAGATAATTCGCGGATCTCAATCCGTGCTTTACGGCGACAATGCGGTCGGCGGTGTCATAAACATAATAACTAAAACAGGCGCCGGAAAGTCGCCGGGCATAGGTTTTAAGTATGCCACGGGGTCATACGATTATAACCTGTATAGCGGTTACGTTGAAGGCGGAACCGATTTTCTTGATTACTATGCCTCTCTTTCCGCATCAGACACAGACGGGTATAGAACAAACAATGACCTTGAAACGATAGATTTTAATTCAAATTTAACTCTTAAGCCCGCAGACTATCTTCGCATTAAGCTGGAAGGCGCTTATCATAAAGACTGGTATGGCCAGCCCGGGGCACTTAAACCCGTAAATATAGCTTCGGTGGGGTGGAGAGGCAGCATCTTCCCCAATGATAGGGCAAAGACCGACGATATGTATATAATGGGGACGCCGGAAATAAAGTGTGCTGCAGGATCGGACGAGGCCACTATATCAGCCGAAATACTTGCCAGGGGCAGAAGAACGGCCTCTATAGCGCATTCCGCTTTCGGCGATACGGAGATCAATAATCATATCAAGACAATAGGCACTACTCCAAAAATCGTTACGAAAGTCGATATCTTCGGCATACGGAATAATTTGATCCTAGGATTGGACTATTACGGGAATAAAGATGAGATATTAAGCAGTAATGCCGCTGTCCCGGGATCCAAGGATTCGATAATAATAACAAAAGACACAGTAGGCCTGTATGCCGAAAACACCGCGCAAATAAATCCGCAATTAAGCATAAACGGAGGCGCCAGATATGAGCGGGCCTATTATAAATTTGATCAGCAGGCCGTGATAAAATCGGTCAATACAAGAGATTTGATTGAGTATGCAGCAGACGCCGGGATAAACTACAAATATAATGACAGGTCATCCGTATACGTAAACTACGCCAGGTCTTTCAGGTTCCCTGCCGTGGACGAATGGTATTCCGCTATAGTCGATTGGGGCTTTGGGCCTAGCGGGGGGCTTAACCTCGATCTCAAACCGCAGACAGGGAATAGTTATGAAATCGGCATAAGCGATAATTCGTTAAAGTACCTGGGACTAAAAGCCGATGTATTCCTGATGAACTTAAAAAAGGAGATATATTTCGATCCGGTAACATTTGTGAATTCAGTCTACGGTTATACAAGGCACCAGGGTGTAGAGATTGAAGGCCATCTCTATCCGTTTGAAAATATGGATATTTTTGCAAATTACACATATCTTAAAGCATTTTTTATCGGCGGCGCGTATGCCGGAAATGAGATCCCGATGATTCCCCGCAACAAAGTATCGGGGGGCTTGGCGTATAAATTCATGGATTGTGTAAATGTCGACTATATATTGACGTTTGTGGGGGCAAGAAGATTTATAAGCGACCAAAGAAACCTCCAGCCTCTCCTCAAATCTTATATTACTCACGACATAAAATGTTCGTATTATAAGTATGGATTGGAGATATATGGCGCCATTTACAATATGTTTGACCAGAAGTATTCGGAACAAGGCGTGCTTGATTTTACACGAACGGTTCCCGGCTACTATCCTTCGCCCGGAAGGAATTTTGTTGTGGGCGCAAAATATAAATTCTAAACACATCCGGCGTGGTGTATAATACGGATGATCACCACGAAAGGATAGAGATGGTCAGAAGGCCTCAAGCGGCGACATTTTTGATAGCCGTCGCTTGTTTTATCATCGGAAATGTATATTCACCCGAGAGCGCGGCAAATACCACCGCCGCGTCCGACGGGATGGAATATGTGTACGTGAGCCTGGATTCCGATACGCAGTCATACCAGGTCGGGCCCAAGAACGCCGATGAGTGGAAGGTGATATCGTCCGATGACAAGGATAAGAACGCCAAAGCGGACGCCGACATGCTGTCGTATAAGGTCATGCCGAAGAAGGACGGCCCTGACGACCGCTTGCCGTATTACCAGTCTATACGCGAGAAGATCCTTGCTAGACTTAAACGCAACTATACGAACCATTATAACGACGGGGACGTCAATCTTTTCTTTATTCTCAATAAGGCAGGGTCTATCGTCAGGATCGATGTCGCTTTGAACAGGTCGACCAAAGATGCGAAGCTCATCGATACAGCTCTTTTGAGCCTCCAGCAGGCAGCCCCATTTGGGCCATTTCCTAAAGACCTGAAAGCCCAGCAGGTGCTTTTTAGTCTTGTCATATCTTTCAAAAAAGATAACCGGTAGCGCGATATCTTCATTGCCGGGATGCGCTTTTTCTTGAATTATTGCCAAAATTGGGTTATGCTATAACAAATATCAGGAGGTGCGTATATGAAAAAAGTCTTGATCTACATTTTAGCATTGATCTTCATGGCGGATGCCGCATATGCCATGCAGCCTGTTCAGAGTGATGATGTCTATAAAGATTTGGACCAGCTTAAGCTGCAGATACGCAAGATGAAACGCGAAATGAGCGGCCTCATGAAGGAGATAACTGCGGACTATTCAAGCGATTCAAAGGCGCTCGTTGAAGGCTGGGGGCAGGATATCAATATCGATATCACAGAAACCGATAAAGATGTGCTGGTGAAGGCGGATCTCCCCGGGATGGATAAGGATAAGATAGAAGTTACGCTCGAACAGAACAAAATGTTAAAGATAGCCGGATCCCGCGATGTCGTGAAGAACGAAACTGCTAAAGGGGTAGTAGTACAGGAGAGGGCCAGGGGAGTATTTTCCAGGACGGTAGAGCTTCCGGTTGAATGCAAAGCAAGCGGCATAAAAGCTTCCTACAATAATGGCGTTCTCGATATATCGATACCAAAGAAAGAAAAGAGCAAAGAAGAGACTGTAAAGATAAAAGTCCAATAAGAGAGGATGTAATGAAAGCTTCGGAACTTAAGAGGGGAATGATAATAAAGGAGGGTAATGACTTCCTTATGGTAGTGGAGATGGACCACAAAACTCCCGGGAACCTGCGCGCGATATATCAGGCTACATTTAAGAGTATCCTGGGGGAGAAGATAGTAAACAGGCGCTTCAGCCCTTCTGATACGGTAGAGAAGGCCGATCTTGAGGCCAAGCAGGGCCAGTACCTGTACAAGGATCATACCGGCTACCATTTCATGGACATGGCAAATTATGAAACCCTGGTGCTGGGCGAGAACCTGATAGGCCCGAACAAAGATTATCTCAAAGAGAATCTCGAGGTTAAAGTTCTTTATTACGATAACCATCCGGTGACGGTTGAGCTGCCAGTCAGCCTGCCGCTTAAGGTAGTGGAGTCATCGCCGGGAACAAAAGGCGATACCACCGGCCGGGCTATGAAATCGGCGAAGCTCGAAACGGGTTTAGAGATAAGCGTCCCTCTCTTTATAGAGGAGGGCGAGACGATCCTTGTAGATACGAGGACCGGCGAATATCTGGGAAGGGCATAGGGCGTAACCTTCTTATATGCGAGAATTTTCTACCGCCATTATAGGGGCGGGAGCCGCCGGCCTGGCCGCGGCTATAAGCGCCAAACGCAAAGGCACATCCTGCTGTCTCTGCGAAAGGTTGCCGAAGATAGGGAAGAAGATACTAGCTTCCGGCAACGGCAGATGTAATCTCTCCAATGAAGACCTGTCAGCAGTCAATTATAACGAAAGATCCAGGGTGCTTGTTACGCCGGTATTTGACAAATTCGGGCCATCTGCAATAAAAGACTTCTTCCGCGGCCTGGGACTTGAGTTGACAGCCGAGGATAATCGAATATTTCCGGCAACTAACCAGTCATCCTCTGTGCTTAAAGCCCTGGAGCTTGAGATAAATAGACTCAAGGTTCCTGTTGAACTTGGATTTTCAGTCGAGCTTATCAAACCGGAGGGTAATGGTTTCTTGGTCGTATCCGCATCCGGTGAAAGTATAAAGTGCGGTTCGGTTATCATAACCGGCGGTGGTAAGTCATATCCTGCTTTAGGCTCAAACGGAAGCACCTACACGCTGGCGTCCTCAATGGGGCACAATATTATACTTCCAGTACCTTCGGCAGTGCCTCTAACGGTGAAAGACTCTCTCTGCCATTTGTCGCAAGGCCAGCGGATCGACGCAAATATAAAAGCAGTGATATCGGGCGCGGCAGCCGCACATTCGCGCGGCGATCTGATATTCACGAAGTATGGACTTTCCGGCACTGCCATTCTCGATATATCAAGGGATGTATCGATAGCGCTTAATAGGCAACCATCTAAAAGCGCGCGCCTCGAGATCGATATGGTGCCATTTATCGGAGAGGATGACCTGTCGAACGATATAGAAAAAGCGGTGAAGAACGGCAGGCCTGCCGAAGATGTGCTGGCAGGGGTACTGCCACTCAAGATATCCGCTGCGCTTAAAGGGCTGGTGTCGAAGGATAACGCGGCCGGTATAGCCAGGAAATTAAAATCGATGCGTTTTGATGTTATGGGTACGCGAGGCTGGAATGAGGCTGAGTTTACTGCGGGCGGCATAGACACGCGGGAAGTCGATCCTATTACGCTTGAATCAAATATTAAAAAAGGAATATATTTTGCCGGAGAAGTCCTCGATGTTGACGGAAGGCGCGGAGGGTATAACCTGGCCTGGGCGTGGGCCTCTGGCTTTGTCTGCGGGATGGCGGTGTCGAGATGAAGTGCGAATATGACATAGCTGTGGTAGGCGCCGGGCCGTCCGGTATCATGGCGGCGATCCGGGCTTCTGAACTAGGCAGTAAGGTAGTTATAGTAGAAAAGAATGACGCTATAGGTAAAAAGCTGAGCATTACAGGCAAGGGGAGATGTAATATAACCAATTCCTGCGATCCGGAAGGGTTTGTCAAGAAGTTCTCCTCCTGCGGTCAGTTTTTCAGGAATGCTTTCTATGCGTTCTCAAGCCAGGATCTTGTAGATTTTTTTGGTAAGGCCGGCGTCGAAATGAAGACGGAGCGTCAAGGGAGGGTATTCCCGGTTACGGATAAGTCGTCATCGGTTATAGGAGCTCTTGAAAAATCTCTTGCCGCAAATGGAGTTCGGGTAATGTACAGTTATCCTGTGGCCGCAATAAAGAAGGCAGCGAGCGGATTCGTAATAAGCAGCGCAGGTAAAGAAGATATTACTGCCGGTAAGGTTATAATCGCGACCGGAGGAGCCTCATATAAAGTGACCGGATCTACGGGAGATGGTTTCCGAATAGCCAAGGAATTGGGACATGAGATCAGGCCTCTGCGCGCGGAACTGGTCCCGCTAGTCACCAAAGAGGAGTGGGTAAAGGACCTTCAGGGCTTAGGTCTTGAGAATATAAGGATAATATTTTCCTCCGGCAAGAAGAAGATTGAGTCGCCCGTTGGCGAACTCATGTTCACGCACTTCGGTGTTTCGGGGCCGCTGGTACTGGATCTGAGCGGAGAAGTGACGGCCCTCCTGGAGGAAGGCAAAGAAGTGGCGCTCCACATAGATCTCAAGCCCGGGTTGAGGGAAGAGCAGCTCGAATCGAAATTGATACATAAGTTTACATCAAAAGGCCACAGCATGATGAAGAATATAATGAAAGATGTCCTGCCGAACTCTCTCATACCAGTATTCCTTAAGATTGCAGGGATACCCGAAGGCAGGAAGTCTAATCAGGTAACAAAAGACGAGCGCAGATGCATTATAAGATTGCTAAAAGGCCTGCCTCTTAATATAAAATCCAGCCTTCCGATAGAAGAGGCGATGGTGACCGGAGGGGGAGTTTCTACAAAAGAGATAGATCCGCATACTATGGAATCGAAGATAATAAAAGGATTGTACTTTGCAGGCGAAGTGATAGAGGGTGCGGCTCCAAGCGGCGGCTATAATCTTCAACAGGCGTTTTCAACCGGGTATCTGGCCGGGGACAAGGCTGGCGAATGCGTAAAATAATACTGGCATCAGGATCAAAAGCGCGCCAGAAACTTTTAAAGCAGATAGGGTTGAAGTTTCGCGTCGTTTGCGTAGATGTAAAGGAGTCCTCGTCTCTTAGGGGCAGGAGGTGCAGTGATCTGGTCATAGATAACGCTGTAAAGAAGGCCCATGCTGCGGCGAAGAGATCAAATACCGGCATTGTAATAGCGGCTGATACTGTGGTCCTGGTGGGCAAAAGGATCATAGGTAAACCCAGGACGATGGCCGATGCGGTGCGCTCACTCAAGATCCTGTCGAAGAGTCCTCAGTGGGTATTTACAGGCGTTGCGGTTTATGATATTGATAGAAAGAAGATGCTGACTGGTTTTGAAAAAACAAAGGTCTACATGTATCCATTGAATGATATACAGATAAAGAGTTATTTTCGCAAGATCTCTCCGTTTGACAAGGCCGGATCTTTTGATGTCCAGGGCCCGGGGAGCATCTTTATAGATAAGATCGAGGGGTGTTTTTATAATGTGGTTGGATTGCCTCTTGCTAAGCTTGGAGCTATGCTTAAAAAGGCCGGCGTCAGTATAATTTAAGGAGGTGCTGTTATGAGACTTTGTTTTTTTGATTTTGAGGTGATGAGCACCGTGAATATGGTGTTATGTATTATGATACTTGCAGTCGGGTGTATAGTATATGCAAGGACAAAAAATAAGGTGCCATTTCATATAGGCGTAGCATTCGGGTTATTTGCCGTCACGCATGTTATAGCTATGTTCGGCGTTCAGTGCAGTTTTGTTACGACAGTTATGCTTATAAAAGTGTTTGCATATCTGATAGTGCTATTCAGTCTTCGGGAGATGTATTCCAAAAATTAGATGAAGCTGGAGAAAACTGAATTTACAATATTCGATTTTGAAACGACCGGTCTCTATCCGTATTCAGGGGACAGGATATGCGAGGTCGCTTGTGTTCGCACCGGAATTTCGCGGCGAACCGTCAAGAAGTTCCACTCGCTGGTTAACCCGGGACGGGCGATATCTTACGGAGCTTGGTCCGTAAACGGTATAACCGACGATATGGTAAAAGACTCGCCCCCGATAGAGGATATCCTTCCCGAATTTCTCGAATTCATAAAAGGCAGTGTTTTGGTGGCGTATAATGCCGGTTTTGACCTGGGTTTCCTGGAAGCGGCTTTGGGCGGCAGAAAAGGCATATTGAATGATTACTATGTGGTGGACGCCCTTACGCTGGCAAGGCGGTTATTTCACGGCATAGGCCGTTATAATCTCGCTAACGTGTCAAGGTCGCTTGGTATAAATTCGGAAGGAGAGCACAGGGCCTTGGCTGATGCCATGATGACATGGAGGGTATTCAAGAAAGAAATTGCGCTGCTTAAGAAGGAAGGCGTAGATACCGTGGCAGATATTGCCTATATCCCAAGCGAGCGCAGGCGAAAACCCGCGATATTGAAGGTGAAGAATTACAAGATAAAATTGATAGAAGAAGCTATACGCGAAGAGAAGCGCCTCAGTATAGTCTACAGGTCTGTTTGGAACGATTCCATCACAAAGAGGGTCATAACTCCTAAAGAGATAAGATCCGGTTATGACCGCTCCTATGTGATTGCGCATTGCCACCTTAAGGATGAAGAGAGAAACTTCAGGGTGGACGGGATAGTTGATATATCCCTGGTCCCCTGAAGAAAATTCGAAAGGAGGGAGCGTATGTTAAAGGATGTGAATTTAGGGAAGGAGCTCGTGGTGAGCCTGTCTAACAAGGTGGGGATACTCGCCGATATATCCAAGATCCTTGCCGATCACGGAATAAATATTGAAGGCGTGGCCGGTTATGCCGTAGGTAACGACGCTAAGATAATGTTAGTTGCGGAAGATACTCTACGAGCAAAGGAGGCACTGGAGAAGAACGGATATAAGGCAGTAAAAGAGAATGAGGTTTTGGTGCTGGACCTGGAGAATAAACTGGGGGCCCTTAAGGTCGTGACGGCCAAGCTTGCGAAAAGCGGCATCGACATAAGGTATGCTTATGGTACTGCGTGTCCGTCAGGATGCCCGGCCAGGATAATTATCGCGACATCCGCAAATGAGAAGGCGCTTGTATCGCTCAAAGGTTAACAGGAGTTTCATCCTTCATGTCGATATGGATGCATTCTTTGCGTCCGTAGAGACCAGAGACAATCCGAGCCTCCGCTCCAAGCCGGTTATAGTAGGATCCGATCCCAAAGGCGGCAGAGGGCGGGGGGTCGTATCGGCTTGTTCATACGAGGCCCGATCGTTCGGGATCCATTCCGCCATGCCGATATCCGCGGCTTACCGCAAATGCCCTAACGGCGTATTCCTCCCTGTAGACATGGAAAGATATTCCGCTGCATCCAGAGATATATATAACATACTATATACATTCACTCCGGATATCGAGCCTGTGGGTATAGATGAGGCGTTTTTGGATATAACCGGCAGCTATCATCTTTTTGGGACGACACCTCTTGAGACTTGCAAGCTGATCAAATCGAAGATAAAAGATCTGACAGGACTGACGGCGTCTATCGGGCTTGCGCCGTCAAAGATAGCCGCGAAGATCGCATCCGACCTGGGTAAGCCCGATGGACTCGTAGAAGTGCCTATGGGCGGGCTGACCGAGTTCCTGCGCCCTCTTGAAGTGCAGAGGCTTTGGGGTCTGGGGCCTAAAGCAAGAGAAACGCTAGAAACCATAGGCATAAAAACTATAGGCGATCTGGCCGCGCGCCCGGTAGAGCATATAGAGGAAGCTATAGGTTCCCAGGCTCTATCTTTCTGGAAGCTGGCAAATGGTATTGATGAAAGCGAACTTACTCTTGACCGCGAAGCTAAATCAATAAGTAACGAGTTTACTTTTGAAAACGACACGGCCGATAAGGAGATAGTGTCCGGCGCAATAATGGAACTTTCGGAAAAGGTTGCGGGGAGACTGAGGGAGAGCGCCTTAAAGGCAAAAACTATAACGCTTAAGATAAGATTGGCCGGGTTTAAGACGTACACGCGTTCCCTAACGGCATCGAAGTACACAAATATTACAGACTCTCTTTACAATACTACAAAAGAATTATATAATGAATTCAAAGGACAAAAGATAAGGCTTGTCGGTGTCAGGGCTTCCGGCCTTTCGGCAGGAAAGTCCGAGCGGGATCTCTTCACGCATTCCGCGGACAGGAAGCTGGAAGAGATTGAGTCCAGCGTTGACAAGATAAGGGGTAAGTACGGCAGCGATTCTATATACAGAGCCAGCACAAAGAAAAGGATCACATGAGCCCTAAGAGAGATTTCGGACCGGCGACGATATTTAAAGATATGACCAAGAAGGGCATGATATTGTCCTTCACCGCTAACCGCGAATATTCACTCGCTAAAGACAGGTATACAGCTACGCTGTATGATGATTTTCTTGCTACTTCGATAGCCGTCAGGGATAGGCTGGTAGAGAGGTGGATAGCGACACAGCAGCAATATCACAATGAGAACCGTAAGAGAGTCTATTATTTTTCTCTGGAGTTTTTAATAGGCAGGCTTCTCGGCAATAATATCATGAACCTCGGGATCTGGAAGGAGACGGAAGAGGCGCTTAAAGAGGTCGGCCTTGAGCTTGGCCAGGTAAGAGACTGCGAGGCTGATGCCGGCCTGGGAAACGCCGGTCTTGGCAGATTAGCCGCCTGTTATCTTGACTCTATGGCAACCTTAGGAATACCGGCTCATGGATATGGCATAAGGTACGAATATGGAATATTCAAGCAGAAGATAATAAACGGCGCCCAGGTGGAGTTTCCGGATGAGTGGCTTTCAAAAGGGGACCCGTGGGAGTTCCAGAGGCCGGAATATGCGGTCAATGTGCATTTTTACGGCCGGGCGTATTTTGACAAGGATGAAGACGGTATACTGCGCGCCCACTGGGTCGATACCGACGATGTGGTGGCGATGCCTTACGATATGCCGATACCGGGATACAAGAACGATATAGTTAATACGCTCAGGCTGTGGTCGGCGAAAAGTTCCGAAGAGTTCGACCTTAGTTATTTCAATGACGGAAATTACGAACGTGCAGTATATGACAAGATGCTGACGGAAAATATTTCAAAGGTTCTCTATCCTAATGATAATGTCAGCCAGGGCCGGGAGTTGAGGTTAAAACAGGAATATTTCTTTACCGCGGCATCCTTAGCGGATATAGTCAGGCGCTTCAAGAAAGAAAATAAAAATCTGAGGGATATTCCGGATAAGGTTGCGATACAGTTAAACGATACTCATCCGGCTATATCCATACCGGAACTGATGAGGATCCTTGTGGATAAAGAAAAGCTGGACTGGGACACTGCGTGGAATATAACGGTAAACACCTTCTCCTATACCAACCATACCATAATGCCCGAAGCTCTTGAGGCATGGCCTGTTTCGATGATGGAAAAGATACTCCCCAGACACCTGCAGATAATTTATGAGATAAATTACAGGTTCCTTAAAGATGTGGCAGTAAGCTTTCCGGGTGATAATGACCGCCTGCGCCGTATGTCGATAATAGAAGAGTCCGATACGAAGAGGGTGAAGATGGGAAACCTTTCAGTGGTAGGCAGCCACCTGGTTAACGGTGTATCGGAGCTTCATTCACAGCTCTTGAAAAATAGCTTATTCAGGGATTTTTACGAGTTCTCTCCCGAAAAGTTTACCAACGTGACCAATGGCATAACGCAGCGCCGATGGCTCATGAAGGCAAATGTGAAGCTGTCGGATCTTATAACAGAGACGATAGGCGATGGTTGGGCCACGGATCTCGATTCGCTAAAATCTCTTCTCCCGTACAAGGACGATGCTTCTTTCAGGAAGAAATGGAATGCCGCTAAGGATGCCAATAAGAAAGAGCTGGCTCAGTATATAAAGGAGATGGCCGGAGTAACTATCGATCCTGATTCGCTTTTTGATGTCCAGGTAAAACGCGTTCATGAGTACAAGAGGCAGCTACTGTTTGCTTTTTATATACTTTCGCAGTATCTGAAACTGAAGTCCGATCCTAAAATGGATATGCTGCCCAGGACTTTTATATTCAGCGGTAAAGCCGCCCCAGGATATTACATGGCGAAGCTTATAATAAGGTTCGTCAACGCGGTTGCCGATATCATTAACAAGGATAAGACCATAGGTAATAAACTGAAAGTCGTATTCCTGGAGAATTATAGGGTATCTCTTGCAGAAAAGATATTTCCGGCCAGTGAACTTTCGGAACAGATATCTACTGCCGGGACCGAGGCGTCCGGCACCGGATGCATGAAATTCATGGTAAACGGCGCGGTAACGATCGGTACCATGGATGGAGCCAATATAGAGATAGCCAAGGCCGTAGGTAAAGAGAATATATTTACCTTTGGTTTGAAATCGAATGAGATACTCGCCCTGCGTGCCGATGATTATAATCCGCGGGATTATATAGATAGATCACCGGCGCTATCGGAGATATTCAAGCTGATGGAGGCAAATTTTCTGTCGCCCGTAGACTTCGGACTTTTTGAACCGATAACGAGGTCTCTCTTAAATGGCGACTATTTCTTCGTCTGTGCGGATTTTGACGCCTATTGCGAGAAACAGAATGAAGTGTCAGAGGCCTATGCTGACAGGGAGAAATGGATCAAGCGTTCGATAACAAATACAGCTAAGTCGGGCTACTTTTCCAGCGACAGGGCTGTGACGGAATATGCCAAGAATATATGGGGCGTGCCTGTGAAGAAAGGGAAATAAGCGTACTTAAGCTTTTTCTATTGCTTCCCGCGCCTGATCCCGCAAGACCGCGAAGTCCGCAATATGGAATTTAGATGCGTCGATAGAGGGCAGTACTTTTAAGCTGACCGGGACTTTTGTCGTGAATAACCAGCTTCCTTTGGTTATGGCGTCTCCGGTGCCCCTTATAGCTATCGGTAATATTGAAACCTTCTCCCGTATAGCCAGCTTAAAAGCCCCGTTTTGAAAATCTTTCAGGTCTCCGTTTTCGCTCCTTGTACCCTCAGGAAAGAAGAGAACCGACATTCCCTCTTTAAGCCAGCTCGCAGCTTCTTTATATATGTGCTTTATACTTGAAAAACTGCCGCGTTCAAGCCTTATATGTTTACCCAAAGACATAGACCAGCCGAGTACCGGTATGCTGAATAAGGATGCTTTGGCAACCCACTTGAACTGCATTTTAGTCCGATAGGCTATCACTACATCCATCAATGACTGGTGGTTCGCTATGATTACATAAGTTTTTTTGTGGTCAATATTCTGGAGTCCTTCGACCTTCACATTCCAATAAGGGTTCAACGCTATCATAATATCGGACCACCAGAAACACTGCGCGTGAGGTACCCGCCTTTGTTTGTCAAAAGGATACAGTATTACAGTGAAGAAAAGCATGGCAAGAAAAAGTAAGAAGGTCACAATAAAACAGATTGTCCATAGAGCGGCCGACATGATAGCTTTTTTCATGGAGTCATTATATACCAGATTGGCCTTTAAAAAAAACAAAATCTGTTATATAATTTAGCCATGACTATATTAAAGACGCGTACTATGGAAAACATAGATCGTAAGCTCGAAAACGTCGAAGAGGGGTCGGCAAGGCACAGGGTCCTTTCCAGCGCTAAATCGTTTAAAACTTCCTGGTTTGAGCTGGGGCAATCGCTTTACTCCGTATGGCGTGACAGGCTTTACAAGGATTGGGACTATGCCACTTTCGACGCATATACGGCAAAAGAGATCGGTATAAAAAAGCCCACCGCAATGAAGCTGCTGAAATCGTATTACTTCCTGGAAAAAGAAGAGCCCAATTATGTGGAGAGGGCAGCTGTATCGCCTGAAAATCCGGCTTCGGTGCCTACTTATGATGCCATAAATATTCTGCGTCTGGCTAAGAACAAGAAAACTCTTGATGGAGGAGACTACGCGCATCTAAGACGAGAGGTTCTTGAGATGGGCAGAGAAGCCTCTCTTGTAAAAAAAGATCTCACCAGCTTAATAAGACAAAGAGAAGAGCTTGAGCCGGATGAAGCAAGGCATAAAAAAAGGATGGCCACTCTGAAGCGGCTCGTAACCTCGTTAAAGTCATTAAGAACCGACATAGAAAATTCTAAACTCCTTCCTGTTTCCACGATAAAAGAGATATCGGGGCTTATACACAAGATAGAACTGGAGATAAGCTAAATATAAGGAGGTGCGGCATGAAGATGCAGATGAAGGTAGCGATTATAGTTATCGCTGCGCTTGTAGCGGTATCGGTGGTAAAAGATGTAGCAATAAAGATAGCAGTTGAAAAAGGCGCCGAGATGATCACGGGCTTGCGTCTTACCACGTCCGGTTTTAATGTTGGTATATTGAAGAGCATAGTGAACATAAAGGGCCTCAAGCTGTATAATCCGAAAGGTTTCACGGATCCGGTGATGGTAGATATGCCGGAGATATATGTGGATTATGACCTGCCGGCTATATTGAGCGGGACGACGCATTTAAAAGAAGTCCGTCTGAACCTGGCTGAATTTTTAGTAGTGAAGAATAAAGACGGCCGGCTGAATCTCGATTCACTAAAAGCGGTCGCTGCACAGAAACAGGGTAAGACTGCGCAAGATGCAAGCGGTAAGCCGATGAAGATAAAGATAGATCTTTTGAAGCTTAAGATAGGTAAGGCGGTATACAAAGATTACTCCGGCGCAACGCCTTCCGTAAAGGAATTCAATATCAATATAGATGATACTTATACAAACATCGACAACCCGAATACGCTGGTGAGTCTTATAGTTGTCAAGGCGCTTAGCGGTACCATGATAGCTAATCTAGCGAATTTCGATGTCGGATCGCTTTCGAGTTCAGTTTCGGGCAGCCTGGCTTCGGCCCAAAAAGCAGCAGCTTTAGCCCAGTCCGCTATGACTACCGCTCTTGCGGGAACCACGGCAACTCTAGGCGGCGCAGCGTCACCTGTTTCAACAGCCGAAGGGGCGGCTTCGGAAGTGACAAATACGGCAAAGAAGACGGTCGAGAGCCTTGGAGGCATGTTCAAGGGGCTCGGTTCGTCGAAGGAATAGCCTAAGGGATGCGCGAAGCGAAGAAGATATTGATAATATCTTCGGATAAGAGTTTAAGCGATGTCCTGAAATTCTGTTTCGACGGATGGGGATATGAGGTTTTGGTGTCGAAAGATCCCATATCCGACATATCCCCTATAAAGAAGGCTTCGCCGGACGTTATAGTAGTGGATGTCCACAGCGCCAGTGCTCATCAGCTGGAGATCTGCAGGCTCTTAAAAGACGATTTCCTGACCGCGTTCATACCTGTTATAACACTCATAAATAAAAGACAGCTCCGCTCCCACCTCCTGAATATAAAACAGGGCGTGGATGACTACCTTATAAAACCCCCCGACCCGCTCGATCTGCGCGTACGCATTGAGATGGCGATGCGGCGCAGCCA
>Ga0247841_10007708_pt1 | contig 15847 bp, 13 predicted proteins | sample LaCruzMarch2015__2_FD_192410 | JGI IMG/M metagenome (GOLD analysis project Ga0247841, IMG submission 192410) | Freshwater microbial communities from meromictic Lake La Cruz, Castile-La Mancha, Spain - LaCruzMarch2015_18m | ecosystem: Environmental > Aquatic > Freshwater > Lake | place: Spain...
ACCTTTAAGGTCAGGAGGAATTCAAGCTACCCAAACATATCTTATCATATTCTATATATTACTCCTTGCAATCCTTTCCACATTTACCATACGAGGGGGAATGGGGGTTTGTTAAAAAAAATAAAAATAAATTGTAATTTTACTCATCAACGTTCTTATGAAAATCGACAAGTATCTTGCCAGTCTTTGATTAGTATCCAGAAGAAATGCAAAAAAAACATTTAAAGAAAATATCATCACCGTAAATGGTGCAGAAATTCTTGATCATACATATTTGCTTCATGAGGGAGATGTTATTGGCTATGGTGACGAAAATATTGTATTCAAATCTCTAGTTGTTATTCTCCTGCATAAGCCTGCAGGCTACGTCTGTAGCGATATTCCTGAAGGTAGACATAAGAGCTATCGTGATCTTCTTGATGATTGTGCGTACAAAGAAACCTTGCATGTAGCAGGAAGACTGGACGCGGATACTACATGACTTGTTCTCCTTACCAATGACGGTGTACTCAATCACCAGATAATTTCTCCCAAGAAAAAAATGACCAAAATATATGAAGTAGAATCTGAAAAAATTCTTTCTGACACGGATTGCAGGCAGCTAGAACATGGGGTAACGCTTGATGATGGATATACAACTTTGCCAGCTCAGGTAGAGAAAATTTCTGATAAAAAGATACGTCTATTTCTTCACGAAGGAAAATATCACCAGGTCAAAAGGATGCTGGAAGCAGTAGACAATAAAGTGACGAAATTGCATCGTACACAAATAGGAAGATGTATGTTATGAGATTTGCCAGAAGGGAAACGAAAGGAAATCGTTGAAGCAGATATTTTTTCGGTAGAGAAATAAAAAATTTGTTGGCATAAGGGCAACCAAAGGTGGATAGTATCCATCCATATGATAAAAAACATAGGTACTACCTATTGTTTTTTTATATACAAAAAAAGTTAAAAAAGTCTTGACATTTAATAGGAAATAAATATATTATTGTCACAAACAGGAAAAAGAGGATATACTCCTCTCCGGGTAAAGATGATTATTATGCTAAGTTGACGTAAAGGGCCGAGGGACCACATGACCTAACTCCCTCACAGCAAAAGCACGACTCTTCGCAGGAGGAGCCACCCCGAACACAAATAAAACTATTGGGGCTTCCGTAAGGAAGATAAATACACCTGCAGCCGTTACATGGCCAAGGTATCTTTTAAAGGGAGGAACCTTTGAGATATCCATATTACCATCTTAGGAGTGATATGAAGTTGTAAGCCTAGAGGAAGCAGAGCCTCACACCCGTATGGTACCTAAGCCTCACACCCGTATGGTACCTAAGCCATAATACAAAATAAAATATTAACAAAAAAACACCTGCCCATGACACGAGGTAGTCCCACCGCAACAATGTTGCAATCACGCGTTCGCGTTATTATTATATAAGTAGCAAACCTGCCGGCCCCCGCAGAAGGGAAAATCCGTCACAAAACCAAAAAATTTATGGCAAGAGATCCTCCTTAGCGACTCTCTATAGTCGCAAAAATTATTGGAAAAAACCGGCCGTGGCTCCTGACGAATCGAAAAACAGAGGCGCCACAAATCCCCGTAAAATTGTTAACTTTTAAAACCCGAAAGGGCAAACCCAACAAAAAGAAAAGTCACCGAGATGGTGACCTTCGGATGCCTTGAAACTAAGGCCCAGTATCCGACAGTAGGGCTATTGATCAATTTAAAGATCGCCGGCACCCCGCGCTTTTGGCTACCACTATTTGTGCTAGCTTGCCTTCGGGACCATCGCCGGCAAATAGCCCCTCCCATTGCCAAATATTGCAGATCAGGGGAGAGGGCAGTCGAATTATTGTTTTTAAAAGCGCACGGGATTCCGTGCGCTTTAGTTGTATTCTAAAACTCTTGCTACTTCAAAATAAATAACTATACTTCAATTATTCTCCAGCTTCGGTATACTAAGTTATATATTCGAAACCTGTAGGGCTATACGTATTTGTATACATACGGATCAATACTCACATGAATGGTATATCTTACAAAAGGAGAAGCCTATAATTGAGTATTTTTTTGTATTTATATTTTTTTACTGGATAAAGACTTGACATAAACATATATATCTATATATAGCATATAGAGTTTTATTTGCCCATTTTATCGTATGAAAGCAAAAGACTACATTACAAAACTCATCGACGTACTAGAATCTAGAACTGATATAGTATGGGAAAAACATCCTTTGCTCTACAAGACATGAACCTTTGACCTGCTCAAAATACAGTCCAAACGTATTGCGCCTACAGATAAAGTGATTTTGATAACCTCAGGTATACATGGCGAAGAAATAGCTGGACCATTGTCGTTGTTGACGTATATGGACAAGATACTAGATCTAATTCATACCAATGGATATAAATGCATCATCTATCCTTTGGATAATCCATCAGGATTTGAATGTGGAACAAGATATAATATCGATAGTGATGAATGATGATGCGGGAATAATGATTTCTTACGTTATCAGTTAGCGGATGGAACGATTACCGATGAATGCAAAAAAGACGATACATTCAAATGGTATCGATCGAGTGATCCAGAACTCAAGCAAGAACTTCCTTTGGAAACAGCATTACTTCATTCACTCCTCAGAAAAGATCCACTAAACCAAATCGTTGCGCATCTTGACCTTCATCAGGATTACATTACCCCGATTGAATGATCGTATGTATATTTTTATACCTTCAGCGATACCTATCAATCTATTATTTCCGAAATAAAGAAACATATTCCGCTTTTGGCAAATACCAGCATCAGTGCAGGACAGTCGTCAGGTGATATGAGCAATGATAATGCATGTATCATGAGACATGATGGAACAATCAATGATTTATTCTATAGAATATGAATACCCGATACGATAGCTATTGAGACAACGGGACAGACGCCTCTCCCGCTCGCCGAAAAAATTAATCGACTCTGGATACAATGAATGGTTTTACTTCTTAATGAAAGAGCATCATGATGACCAAAAAAAAATTCTTCATTGAGACAAAATGAGTGAGAAAAAATATACTAGCAAATATTTTAGACTTCCCCTATTTTGTACAATCCACAAATTATACCTGTGGAGTAGCATGTGTGTTAGGTATCTTATGGTATTATGGAGACCGAAAAAGACGAGAGGTGTTATTGGAAAAGAAACTCGAAGTCGATGAAGACGAATGAGCAGAAATAGCAAATATAGTACAGTTCTTCAAAAAAGAGAACTTCAAAGTAGATTCACGCAAAATGACACTAAGAGATCTTGAAAAATATCTTGATAGATGAATACCTATTATCGTTCTCTATCAGGCACGAAGCAAGAAAAAAATAGACTATATCAAAACTTCGCATGAAGGACATTATGCAGTCGTGATAGGATATAACAAAGATTATCTCTTCCTCGCTGATCCTGTCATTCACGCTACGGTATATATTAGCAAAGAAGATTTTATGATCAGATGGCATCAAGAAGACGGTGATGGAACAGAAAATCTCCAACACGGTATTGCTGTCTATGGCAAAAAACCAACATACAATCATCTTCTCCTCAAAGAAGCAGAATAATATTTCATACTCTTATCCATATACACAATTATGGAAAGTAAAGAACTATTGCCCTCACGCAAAAAGAATAGATTAGAACCATTTCTTTATAAAGAAGGATATTTTTTTGTAACCATAAATGTTGATCATCATGAGTCGATATTTGGTGAAATAGTTGATGAAGAAATGGAATTGAATCAGTATGGAAAAATAGTAGAGGAGTGTTGGTGTCGATTATCACAACAATATGAATATGTAACATTGTTGGATTTTGTGATTATGCCCAATCATATCCATGGAATAATAGATATTGACCATAATGTCGTAGGGGACGGTCGCGACCGTCCCTTACAACCAAAAAAGAAAAATTTATCATCACTTATATGAGCATTTAAAACTATTTCTTCTAAAAAAATCCATGAAGCATGACTATCATCTTTCAAACGGCAAAGATCATTTTACGATCACGTTGTTCGTAATGAACAAGATCTTCTAAGGATACAAGAGTATATACAGTTCAATCCATATAGGCGAAAAAACGATGAATATTACAGATAGAATATCGTAGGGGACGGTGTCGCGCCTGCCCCGAGATTTTGCGGGGACCGTCCCTTACAACAAAAAAAAGAACTCCTTGAAAATTAACTCTCAAACCATACCTACAGAGAACATTTATATGGTAATTTTTGTAAACATGGATATTTTACTTATTGTTCTTGGTTCGATACTGTGTATCGTAGCTATCATAGGCTCCGTATTGCCGGTATTGCCGTGACCGCTACTTGCCTATGTTGCATTTATACTTCTGCAACTCACTTCAGCACATCCTTTCAGCCGGACATTTTTTATCGTTCGAGCGCTGATCATTATTTTTATGACAGTTCTGGATTATATCATCCCTTCACGAGGAACAAAAAAATTCTGATGAACGAAGCGGGGAGTCCGTGGAAGTAATATCGGACTTATTGTATCCGTGATTATCCTTCCTATCTTGGGAATTACTATATGACCATTCGGATTACTTGGATTGATTGCGTGACCATTTCTCTGATCGTACATAGGAGAAAAATACGCCGGGAAACAACATGACCATGCATTGAGGTCAGCATTTGGTTCATTTATAGGGTTCGTAACGGGAAGTCTCTTAAAATTAGTTATTTCTCTCATTATGGCTGGATATTTCTTGGTAAATGTATATAGCATTATAGTTAAATAATAATTTATAGTTTTTTTACAGGTAGCATGAACAAGATAAATTCACTCAGACAAGAGGAAAAAAATAAGCATAGAATATCCCCAAATAATATAAAATTATCACTGATTGCAGCACTGATGTTGATATGATCAGGTGTTTCTTCTGTAGTAGCGCAAGATGCTCAGGCAACTGTTAGTGAAACTAGTTATCCTTCAAATATCGAGCCTCAAAAAGAAGTCAAAGATACTTTGAAAATATCAAATTATGAAGTGATGCTGTATAAGAATATAAAAAAAGCATTAGCGAAAGTTGACACTATAGATCAACTTCCTATGATAATAGAATATAGTGATGAAGATAGAAAGAAATATAAGAATCTACCGAGAGAAGTAGATATATTTCCTAGAAATGCTTCAAATTCAGATGCTATGTATCTCTTGATTGATAATAGATGATTTAAAATAACCCCCGAACCAAGGGAAATAATATGATATAGAGATCCTGTTCCAGGAAAGATAAAATCTATTTCTATAGATGATAAAAATCTGACATTAAAAATAAAATTTTGAATTCTTCCAATATTTACGAGAGAATTAGACAAAGACTTCAAATTGGCAAGCATAATCATGAAATTATTTTTTTCTGAAAAATGAAAGGTACCTTGAGATATATTGAAATGAACGAAAACGGAAGAAGTATCAGGAGAAAAAGTACAGGTGTTTAAAATGGAAAAAGAAATCATTATCAATAAGACCACAAAAAAATAATCTTTACTCTTCCCAACAAAAAATTTATGAAGAAAATTTTCTTAGCAACGTTTCTTATAGCTTTTACGTATTGTCTTGGCATGCAGGCTTATGCCTATCTTTTTGGTATGAAATCATGGGACAATAGCATCACAAATATCCAAAAAATAGAAAAAGAATATAATCTTGATCTTCCTATCGTAGCATTTATTTTTGATCCACGAAGCGAATATGTAGAGAAATTGATGAGTACGTTTAACGAAAAACTCGGTGAGGACAAGATCTATCATATCTCACTTTCTCCTGATATGTTTACGGCAAAAGAAGTCAGTGAAGGAAAATTTGATGCACAATATCAACAATTTTTCAAAGACGTAAAAAAAAATAATCTGAAAGTTATTTTCCGTACGATGCACGAAATGAACGGAGGACGATATCCGCGAAGTTCCAATCCCTATCGGTTCAAAAAAGCACGAATTCATGTGCGAGAACTTTCTAGGGCTGAAGGGTTAACCAAGTCAGATATCTTATTTGATATGTCAGTAAATGCACGAGACCTTCCTGCAAAATGAGGTAAGCCATCACAGACCGCGACCTTCATCCAATGTCAGCCAAAGCTCAAAGCAAAACTCAAATGTCCGAGCTTCGAGGAGTATTATCCTGGTGATAAATATGTCGATCTCATGGGGGTAACCTTTTACAATCGAGGAAAATGAAATAGCAATCGCCGACGAGGGACGCCAGATCAGATAGTTAATAATGCATCATGGAAAACACTAGACAGACTCAAGACATTCAACAAACCTATTTTCGTTGATGAGGTAGGAACTACGGCAGTCAATTACGAAGGTGCATATAGTTTCAATAAATCCCTCGAAGTCTACGAAAACAACAAAGAACTCAAAAATACTCGATTGCTCCAGCTCAGAGAATTTCTACTCAGAGAGACCAAAATTGTAGGCGCGATTTATTTCAATGTTGATCTTACCAATGGGCTGAAAAACCGGACTTTAGGCGAATTGGATCGATCAGTAATAGATTTCGCATCAAATAAATTTTATGAAAAAATCCTAGATGTGTACGAATGAGGAAAACCAAATGAGTATACGTCATTATACACCATCTTCAATATCCAACGTGTGACGTTCAATAACAAAACATTATTGATTAAATCTGAATATGTGAAACCCGTAAAAGATTTATACGCAAACGTTCTTTCTCAGACGAAAGAGAGTAAAGCACAACTAGCGATGCTCGACAACATCAAAGCAACCTGAAGTCTGAGTAAAAAATATAAGAGATTTTCAAAAGTCGATCTGGATGCCATCGTAGATGCTACGAAAAAGTTTTTCGAGTAAAATTATAATTTACCCCACCCCACCCTCTGCCCCAGGGCACTCTTTCTTGAATAAGTTCAATTCACCTTGCCCATTACCCCGTAGCGAAATGTACGGGGCAGGCTATGGAGAGGGCTTAGTTACTAGACCCCTCTCACACGGAGTGGAGAGGGGGTAGGGGGTGAGGTAACGAAATAACAGAAAAAGTCGATCTCGATGTGATTGTAGATGCTACGAAAAAGTTTTTCGAAGAATAAAAAAAAGCCCGAAATAATCGGGCTATAAATTATAATAAGTTTTACCAGTAGTCACTATCACGCCACAAGCCAATGCCAGCTATAATTGCTACTATAAGGGATATCAGTCCCCATGCAAAAAATGCCTTATTGTTAGGGTAAATACTGATTCCATCAGGACAGGTTACTGAAGCTTTACCATCACCCCCGTCCAGTAATGTTTCTCGGAGTTTCATGAGGACATTACTCACTACTAATTGAGGTGCATCAGCAGGAGTTGAGCGTAGATCATCAAGTGAAGCTTTGAGATTAATATACCAAAAGGCAATGTTTTCATCCGGTGTCTTGTAAAAGACAGACGTATATCCTTTTGTTAAGTCCTGATCTTCACAATGTTTTACTGCTATTGCAAGATATCGTTCTGCAAGCTCAATAGTATTGGCATCACCAGCAAGCTTCAAATAACCCCCGCACTTTTGTTCAAAATCTACACCATTGCCAATTCGTAATGCTGCCCATAATGCAAAGGATATACATGCTAATATACAAATTATTTTTTTCATTTTTTTTTAATTTTTTTTTATTTTTATTATTTAATATAATATACATAAAAAATAGTAAAAGTCAAGTTAATTTTGAACTAATTATCTCGCAATTCCATAAACAATATGACTTTTAATGTTTCTTTAGTCGTAGGCCGATAATCATAGAGTGTCTGTGCTGGTATAGTCACGACATCTCCTGCTTCAGCTTTTACGGATGCATTTCCGATTTTAAATGCTCATTTCCCTTGCAAGATATAATATATTCTTTCTGTATTTTTCGTTGTCACTTCTCCATGAGCACCATCAAGCTCTGCAACTACTACGGATTGAAATTTTTCTGGAATTCATTGTAGTTTGTAATTCCAGCTTCTTACTTTATCCCAATCTTCTCTTATCGCATTTTTTTTGGATACTTTCATCGAAGAAAAATTAGCAATATAAAATACATATCTTTTCAATTTATGTAATCGATTGCAGAATTGCTTGTTCTAATTTTTTAGGTTCATCCGTACCTATCCTGTATATTTTACCATTTTTTAGCTGTATTTCAACGGCATCAAAACCAGAAACATTATAAATCCACATCTTAGGCCATAAACATCTTCTTATTCCCCATCCATACCACCAACGATTCTTTACGGTTTTAGCGGAGAGTATATCAGTAAGCGGAAATTTTTTCTGATAGATACCATAGCCAAATTTAATTTTTAGATATGTTTCATCAATACTCACGTGAAGCGACGAAAATGAAGCAAGAATAAATAGAACTATTACCATTGTAGCAGTAGTGGCAAAATTTGTACCGGAATCGACCGAGACAGGTTCTCTAGCGGTTGTGATATACGCCCATGCGAAAAGCACCAGCACAGCTATGGTAACAACTATCATCAGATAGCCAATTTGCGTGTGTTTGTATTTCATAATGTATAGCTTTATATGAGTAAAGGAGATTTTAGTTAACGTTTGCTGTTCTGTGGACGTCCCGACCATCCGCTGAGATTTATTGAGTCGGGATGTACACTAACAGCTGTTAGATGACCGAGCTGAGCGAGGGTATGTATCCCCAATTTGGATTGAATATTGGTACTTTAAAAGTATGAAGGAGCCCTCTAAGTTAAGTTAAAAAAATCTAAATTAAGAGCCAAGTATTGTTTTCTTTTTTGTTTCTGCAGCTAGTGGTTGCAGTTTTCTATTCCTTTTCAAGTTTAATCTGTTCTTTTACCAAACGATCAAAATCTGATTCGATATTTTGTGTTTTATTGAATTCTTCATATTCGCTAAACGCTTTTTCGTCTGCTTGCTGTCTTGAGATTCATCATTTTCCATCTAAAACTTCGTATTTGTTGAAATGTAAGAAATTATCTACTGCATCTGCCAAATCTTTCATTTTCATGGGTGTGCGATTTTCAACTAAGGTTTCTAGATAATCAAAAAATCATGATACTGATCTTTCAAGCTTCTTAATATCTGTTTCTTGTAAATAATTTTTTGCAACAATGGTGTCAGATTTTAAAATTCTTCATTTTGGGGAATTTTTCCATGTTTTAAGCCCCATGAAAACCTCTTTTGCGTCTGCGTTTTCGTAAATTATTTCTGGTGCTGTTTTTCATGTGATAGCGAAATGAAATTTGTTTTGTATCATAGCATAGAAATTTTTAGTAATTTCTGAGTTTGGATCATAATCCATACTACATTCTGCGAAAATATCTGTTATTTGCTGATATAGTCTCCTTTCGCTGTTTCTAATTGAGCGGATTCTTTCAAGTAATTCCTTGAAATAGTCTTTTCAGAAATATTTTCCATTTTTTAATCTTTCATCATCCATGGCAAACCCTTTGATAATGTAATCTTTAAGCTTTTCTGTTGCCCAAATTCTGAATTGAGTTGCTTGTGATGAATTGACACGATAACCTATTGAAATAATCATATCAAGATTGTAAAACTCAATATCTCTGGAAATGTCTCTATCTCCTTCTTTTTGAACTGTTAGAAATTTTCTAATAGTTGAATTTTGGCTTAACTCTCAGCTTTCATAGATTTGTTTGATGTGATAACTAATTGTCGGTACTTCAACACCAAAAAGCTCAGCAATTTTTTTCTGACTTAGCCAAAGATTTTCATCATGTAAAAACACCTCTACTTTGACGTTCCCATTGGGTGTGGTGTAAAGTAAAAATTCAGTAAGTTCATCTTTGATTGCTAGTTCTTTGGTCATCTATCTGTATAAAATTATAAAATCTCTTTTTATAATGAAAATGTGAAAAAATATTAACTTTGCCTAGTTCATTTACAGTAAGGAAATTTAGAACAACCATAGAATTTTCCATATCTTCAGTGTCTTAATATCATTTTTGATCAACATCTTGGGCAATTTATATTATCTGCAAAATTTACTTCTTTCTTATCTTGCCCCTCACTTTTTTGAAGTTGAACTTTATGATTTTTACAAAAAGAACAAAATCTTCAATGTTTACTTCTTAGGCTCTCATCCATGAAATCGCTTAAATTTCTTATTTCTTTGCATTTAGGGCATTCTTTCATATCTCAATTCTCAAGGCCATTTATTGTGTGATGAATTTGATCAATTATGATATTGTTTTTTGTGTTTTTAATCAGGCTCAAAATTCTAGAATTTAATGTGGAAACTGGATTATTGCTAATGTTAAATTTATTGATGCGAAGAAATTTATATCAGTAACTTTCTAAAACCTTCTCACGATAAACATCTTCTTCGCTGTAATAACTTTGATAATTATGCTGATCTATTCATTCGGCATTTTTGAAATGTTCTTTAAATCAATCATATTCGATAATTATTTTATGTTCTTTGTATAGTTCATCTCTATAAATAAGTAAAAAATCAACCTTATATTTTGGATGAGTATATGCAGTATCAAGTTGTTTCAGATATTTCCCTAACTCAAATTGTGGTTTGAACTCAATATTGTCAATGTTTTTTTTCCAAAAATCTGTTTGATAAAATCGATTCAAAACTTCTGGTTCCATTTGTGAATTTTGATCGACATCCGTTATACTTGATTCTTTTTTTGCATCTTGTAGGGTAGCAAAATAGTGTCTCATGGCTTCTCAAATAGAACCGTCATATTCTTCTATAGATTTGCTCATAATAAAATGCATACATTCTTTTGCACGACTGAATCACACATTCAACCTTTGCGCTTTTATTTGTCAATCTTCTTCAATATCCACATTACTTAGATCTTTAATGAAAACGCCCCAAAGATGATCATCTGTTTTGGTAGCAACCATAGAATAATATATGGTATCTCTTTCTTCTCCTTGACATGTATCAAACGTCATTATTTTTAATTTTAATTTATCATAATAATGATCTTTTTCCGGCAGTTTGTTAATCATCTCTACTAATAACTTCTGTTGGTTGGTATGTGGTGTTATTATGCCTATTGTACCATTGGATTCGTTTTCTTTTAATTTTTTTAGTTCTGCTATAATAAACTCAACTTCCAACGTATTTGTATTTGGAATTGTTTCGCTTTTTCAATCGTGTTCTATGATAGAAAACTTCAAAACGTCATCAATAAGTTTTCATCTGATTTTCATTACCTGTAAATTATCTTGATAGAAATATTTATTGGAATAGGAAATGATCTCCTTATATCCTCTAAAATATTTTCTTAGTTGTGTATTGTAGTTACTTATATATTCAAAAAAATCTAGAATGGATGCTTTAATATTGAATTTATCTAGTTTTTGAAGTTTGATCGTATCATTTGAAACTGTTTTAGTAAAACAATCTTTTAATTGAATGAGGTATTTTCTATTTTCTTCTCCACGAGCTTGAGCAGTCTTGACGTTACTGAATTGTTTTTTATCTCAGAGAATTAAAACTTTTTTTGCTCTTAATAGAGCTGGAAAGGCTTGTGAAACACTTACTTGCGATGCTTCATCGATGATAACTAAATCAAAAGCTTCTGGTTCTAGTGGAATATATTCTGCATAGTCTCTTATTCCAGCCAAAATACATGGGAATGCTTCTTTCAATTTTGAAAACTCATCTCTAGGAAACTTCATTTTATTTTGAATAATCTTCTTTAATGCAGTGGCAGTTGATTGATATTTATTTCGGAAATTCACTAATCTGCCATCCATTATGTGTGTCATTTGTACAGTTAGTAAGTTCTCTATATTTTTCTTTTCTTCTCAATAATTGAATGAAGGTACGGCCGAAAATTGTTTTTCTATTTTATCTTTTAACCCAATATATCTCATCAATCTATTGAAATCTGTGTCATCAGTTTGAGTAAATGTATTTTCACAAAAAGTTTTGAAGTAATTTAAATCTATATGTGCTTTCTTGAGTGTGATGGGATACTTCTTCAGATTCTCTTTCAAAAATTCTAAATCGTCTACCAGATGTAATAGCTTATTCAAAGATATTATAACCTTTTCGTCATTAAGGGTCTCATAAATAAATTTCAAATAATCGAATTTTATTAATTTATTTTCTTCCGCACCATTCTTTAGTTCATTTGCAAAATTAAAGATATTGAATATGTCCTTTAATATACGAAGATTCTCGTGTGGATCTTTTGTGACAGTGAATCAAAATTCTTTCAATAAAATCTTATTTAATTCTCATATTTTTTCTTTCTTAAATAAATATCAAAAAATAAAATTTTTTTCATTCTCGTATTGTTCTCATATTTCATCCAGTTTCTTGAAATCTTTATCTTTGAATTTCTTAAATTCACTAATTATTTCTAGCTCGTTCCCATATTCATTTTTTAATTTATCAATAACGGTACAAAGAAACTTTAATAATCATAAATATTTTTGAAAATTTAATATATCTTGGAATTCATCAATGGAAAAATCAAGTAATTGAAATAATTTAGTTTTGTCAAAATCTTCTTCTTTTTCGTTCAGAAAGATGATTTGTAGAGATAGGAATATTTTTCTAAATTCTTCTAATTCTATAGAAGAATCCATTCATCTCGATGTTTCACTAAAGTCAACAAAAGATTCTTTATCTTCGTAATATTTATCTAAAGAAAAGAATTCATAAACCTCTAACATATCTATTTCTTTATATGTCAAAGCTTCTAGTTCTATATCTTCTTTTAAAGAATTTTCAGATGTTAGAATATTAGCGGATAAATCACTATGTTTCTTTTTGACAGCAAGATAGTTATTTGTAATAGAACTTATGGATGCATTACTCAGTATTTTTGCATATGCATTACCAGTTTTTCCAAGCCTTAAAACAGGATTTTGAAAATTGTCATCTACCCTTACTTTGTTCATTGTCTCTGTTATTTTGTCTTCAACAACATCCAATGCCTCTTTCTTATCCGATAAGACTAAAACAGATTGATTTTTTAAAATTGCATCAAATACAACCGCTGTAATTGTGTGACTTTTGCCTGTTCATGGGGGTCATTGCACAATGATATATTTACAATCATCTTTTTTTATCGCAGATAGAATTTGTAACTGTTCTTGATTTAAAGGTATAGGACTTTGAAAAACAAGCTTATCTTGAACTTCTTGATTATCTCGATTTTCGTGTATTTCTATTGCACAAGTTTCAGGCTCATTATAGATAAAATCATCAATTAATTTATTGAAGGCAGTGGCCAATATATTGTCTCATGTGTTGAGTAATTGTAATATCTCTTCATAATCATTAACTAATGCTTCATCTGATTTATCAAAAAGTGTTATATAGCATGAATTTGATATTCTTACTGAGGAACTTTTTGCTGTTTGATGATTTAAATCTTCTATATCAATTTTCTTATCAAGTTCAAAAAAGTCGCTCATTTCTCATAAAATAATGTTTATGATCTCTTTGAAATCATTTTTATGTTGAGCTAAATAGATAATTCTTTCGGCTATGGCGTTTATATTTCATTTTTTATTTTTTTCTTGATTATACTCTTGCGATATATATTCAATTGCCTTTTTGTTAATATATACTTGTGAGTCAAACTCTATTTCTAATGAATTGTTTTGTTTGTTTATAGAAAATGGTATGTAAAATATAGGATATTTTGCTTTACTAAAAGCAATATCGCAGAAATAAAGGTAAAAATCTTGCTTATCTAAAATGGTTTTATTTCTCTCTATTTCATAAAGTTCTGTGAATAAATCACCAACCTGAAAATTCTCAAAAAATGAGCCTATACTAGATTTGATTGTATCAATATCAAATACTTCTTTCAGCTGTTTTCTAATGTCGGTTTTTTCTTCGGCTAAGAGTGTTTTTAGAATTTTCGAAACTTTGTTCTCGACTAAATTTATTAAAATGGCGATTAAATCTTCTTCCATTAAGAAGATATCATCCTCATCTCACAAATTTAAATTTTCTAATGGTTTTTCAAGGCTTCCTATGAATGTAGAAATAAAATTAGTTTTTAACATTGATCCAATAGATTCTAGCGCATATGTTATTGCTTGATCGTATTCCTTCTTGTGCAGAGTGGCTGAACTCTCTATGGAATCGGACATTAAATCTAAAAGAGTTGATACTTCTTTGGTGCTTATTTTACTTGTTTGTAATTTTATTAGGTCTAATAGATTATTAGGGATATTAGTACGATATACATCTTTCTGTATTGTGTTTAAAATATCTTTATCAAAGGAGTGAGTAACTGCTTTTAATACTAACGTATTAAATAAGGGATACTTATTCAAGTTAAGTCATAATAATAAATTATTGGGATTTTTTAGTGTAATAGATCTTTTGGGCATTTTCCTTTTATGAAAATCTGTTTCTAAGAAATCCATAAAGTACTTTGCTACCTCTTTAATAAAAAGCAACGGGTTATTTTGTGTAGACATCAACTGCAAGTGAAAAATAAAGGTCTATGCTATATTATTAATTGCTGGTTTTTAATCCCTTTTCAAGGACTCTTGATGCTTGGTTATATATATTTTTTTACTCTATTCAATAATGAAACTAGTTTTTTTGCAAGATCTTTTTCTAAAAAAAATTAAACTAAATTAAAAAGAGGGCTCCTTCATTTTTTTTTTTCTTATTTTCTTTTTGCTAATCCAAATGGGGATATATCATCTAACGTCCGCAGCTCGGCGGACGTCCCGATCAACCGTTGAATAAGAAAGTCGGGATGTACGGTAGCTGCTGTTATAGGTTCGTAGTCCGTAATTAAACCTTTAATTGCTATATGGAAGGGCTCTTTTTAAAAAATTAAATTAAAAAAATCTAAATTAAACTAGGATAGAGTATTTCTAATTTCTCCTCAAAATCAAGCAAAATGCTTCCAAAAGAAAAGTACCCCCAAAATTTGCATTATTTTCAATTCTGACTATAATTACTACGTAACTTTTACTTTATTACTTTTATACCAATGACAAAGAAATCTATCAAAAGAACTGACAATGTAACTGAGAGACATGATATTGAAGAAGATACTGTCGCTACCCAAAATTTAAAATCTTTTTCACAAGAAAAAAAAGATGAGCTTGTTCAATGATTAACTCAGACGTCTATAGGAAAAGCATATGCAAAGCTTTTGGAGAAGTTTAAAGATGAGCCAGAGCAACAGAGGTATATGGAAGAAAATATCCGCGTCATTGCTGACGGCAAAATTGAGATGGTCAAGATGAATAAAATAATTTCTATAGTGCATTTATCAAAAGAAAGAAAGGAATTAGAAATAGTCTATAAATGATTATTTGATAGTAAGGAAGAAGCAGATAAGTTTATCTTTTCTTTTCCAGGTAAAAATACTAAAGAAAAAATACTTAATTTTTTCGAGTTATTCGGATTAACAGTGTCAAAGCATTATAATCCTAACACTGGTTGAGATGTATGGCTTAAGCGTGTTGGTCTTGTTAAACCCACAGTCCAAGATAATATTTATGGAGTGTATGTGGAAGGTTATGATAATCCTGAAGCAGAAATGGAATGGGCCATTAAAAGACAACACTCTTCTGTTTTTGTTGCATGCGAAAATTGCTAATTCGTCGTCTGTCTTTGTTGAACGAATTCATTCCTTTTAAACGACAAACTATAAAGGAAACAAGATAGAGAAATACACGTAGAAAAAAATCGCTTTGTGATTTTTTTCTTTTTCGACTTAATGGACATTTTCGGGGAGATGACATTTCAAGAAAATATGATGAAATCAAGGGAATAATTTAACCTTCCAATAATTTGAATAATAATTTGATTTTCCTGTCTCTAGATAATCAACA
>Ga0247841_10007709_pt1 | contig 15847 bp, 9 predicted proteins | sample LaCruzMarch2015__2_FD_192410 | JGI IMG/M metagenome (GOLD analysis project Ga0247841, IMG submission 192410) | Freshwater microbial communities from meromictic Lake La Cruz, Castile-La Mancha, Spain - LaCruzMarch2015_18m | ecosystem: Environmental > Aquatic > Freshwater > Lake | place: Spain...
AACCAGCGCATGGTCAGGATCGCCCAGTTTTTCACCGGTCATTTGTTCCAGGTTTGAAATGGCAGCTGTCATAAAAGTTTCCCGTTCGCGTGCATCCAGCTGATAGGAATGTGAAGTCAATACGCAGAAATCCGGAACAGGATAGCCTTCCTGGTAGAGGTCGAGCAGTACTTTGCCCTTCTGACTCAGCAGGATCTCGTCATACGGATTGGTGGTTGATGATGGAACGACCAACTCATTCTCAATGAAAACCGGCTTTCCGAATTTCGATCTGAGCATTTCCAGGTACTGGCGCGAAACCATCTCCTTTTCTTTTCCTGCAATGGAATCATGATGGGATGCAATCAGCAGGTTGAGATAATGGTTGGATTTTTCGCGGTCGGGCTGACTCAGGATGAACACATCGAGATTTTGTAATTTCAGCAGATGTGACCGCTGGTCAGCCGGATTGATATATTCCAGCTCAGGATGCGGAAACCCTGGATGATCTCCTGTATGCGGATGATTTGCGTGCTCGGCCAGAACCTGCTGTATCGCGAAATAATTCGGGAAAAAGGCTCTTAACCGGAATTCATGGTAATTATTCAGGATCATAGTTTCGGGGGCGTTTTAATACAAAATTATGACTATTCCCCCTCAAATATGAAAGATTGAAAAAAAAGGTACACTTTGGCCTGAGTTGAAGCGCCTTTGAGTGAACTCCGCTTCCTTGTTTGCTGTCATTTGTCAAGGCCGACTCTCCTTGACGATGAAACCCGGGACAGTCAACTCAAGTATTTGAAAATAAAAATGATGCTATTAGTTCATGTCCGGTGAATTGATTTTCTGCCTTATTTGCTGCGGAGTAAGTGAAATGATGGTCATCCTTTTTTGCCGAAAATGTATGGTTTCATTCCGGGTCATTTCCGGTTGAATGCACTCGGTAATATCGTATCAGATTATTAGTCGAGTTGTCGTGATTAAGTGGCTTTTGTTTATCTTCCAGTTCCGGGATGATTTTCATGGCCAGCACCTTTCCCAGCTCCACCCCCATCTGATCGAAGGGATTGATCCCCCAGATGACGCCCTGGGTATATACCGCATGTTCATACATGGCGATCAGTTTACCCAGGTTCCCGGGGGTGAGTTTCTCCAGGAAAAAGGTGGAGGATGGACGGTTCCCTTCAAATACTTTATGGGGAACAAGGTTATCGGCAACACCTTCAGCGCTGACATCTTCAGCTGTCTTCCCGAAGGCCAGCGCCTCACCCTGCGCGATCATGTTGGCCATCAGGTAATCCTGATGCAGCGGTATCGGGTTCAGGGAGGACTTAAACCCTATAAAATCACAGGGGATAAGAAGTGTTCCCTGGTGAATCATCTGGTAAAACGAATGTTGGCCATTGGTTCCCGGTTCACCCCAGTAAACGGCGCCGGTGGCATACCCGGTTTCCGTTCCATCAAGGGTTACATGTTTGCCGTTGCTTTCCATGGTGAGCTGCTGCAGATAGGCAGGGAAACGTTTCAGATAGTTTTCATAGGGCAGAACCGCCTGGGTTTGCGCCCCGAAGAAGTCGATGTACCACAAGCCAAGCAATCCCATGATCACCGGGATGTTTCGCTCGAACGGGGTGGTCCGGAAGTGTTCATCCATCTGATGAAATCCATCCAGCATCGCATAAAAATTATCGGGGCCGATGGCAATCATAGTGGAAAGCCCGATGGCTGAATCCATCGAGTACCTTCCTCCTACCCAATCCCAGAAAACAAACATGTTACGGGTATCGATTCCGAATTGGCTTACCTCCTTTTCGTTTGTTGAGACTGCAACAAAATGGCGTGCAACCGCTTTATCACCGACCAGTTTTTCCAACAGCCATTTCCGGGCAGTGCGTGCATTGGTCATGGTTTCGATGGTAGTGAAGGTTTTCGATGAAACTACGAAAAGGGTCTCATCAGGTTGCAGATCCCTTACTGACTCGGCAAAGTCATTGCCGTCGATGTTCGAAACAAAGCGAAAGGTGAGATTTCTCTGGGAATAGAACTTCAAAGCCTCATATGCCATCACCGGACCCAGGTCGGAACCGCCGATGCCAATGTTTACGATATTCCGGATGGGTTTACCGGTATGCCCTTTCCACTCACCGCTGCGAATTTTATTTGAGAAATCCGCCATCTTCTCCAGCGCCGCATGAACCTCGGGTACCACATTGACGCCATCAAACAGGATGGTTGATCCCTTCGGCGCCCGTAAGGCCGTATGAAGCGCCGCACGGTTTTCGGTGGTGTTGATCTTTTCGCCTGAGAACATTGCTTCTATTTTTTCACCGAGCCCTCTTTCCCGGGCAAGCTGAAAAATCAGATCCAGCGTTTCTGCAGTGATCCGGTGCTTTGAATAATCAAAATAGATCCCCAGATCCTTAATCTGAAATCGTTCCCCCCTGGTGGCATCTTCGCCGAAAAGTGATCTGAGCGACCTGTTTTTAATCCCGGAAAAATGTAATTCAAGGGCTTTCCAGGCGGCGGTATTGGTTAATCTTGTCTTCATGTTATCCCTTTTTAATGTTGTTTCTTTTTATGGTAATACTTTCGATAAGATTATTCCATGATTTGTTAAATGCTTCAGCTCCCTCCTGCTGTAACTGACCTGCCAGCTGGTGATAATGAACGCCATGGGCTTCGATTTGCTGAATGATCCTTTCTGCATCTTTTATCTCGCCTGTCAACGAATGTCCGGTCTCCCCGTGATCGGCAAAGGCCAGCAGCGTGTTTTCAGGGATCGTGTTCACGGTATAGGGCGCCACGAGGTTTTTCACGTAAAGTATGTCAGAAGCATTCGGATCTTTAGTCCCGGCGCTCGCCCAAAGCAAGCGTTGAGGGAAAACACCATAATTCAAGAGCCTTTGCACACGTTCAGAACGCAGAAAAAGCAGGTACGAATGATAGGTTTTCTGCATGACGGCAATTCCGATTAGATTCTGTAGCCCGGGAGGCGCTTTATCTGCAACTGCCTTATCCCAGCGGCTGACGAAAACCGATGCCACCGATCTCACATCCGGGTTCAAACCCTTGTCGATCCTGGTTTCTATCCCTTTCAGGTAGGCCATCGCTGCAACATGGTACTGTTCAGCGGAGAATAACAGGGTCACATTTACAGGAATACCTTCGGCAATGGCCTTTTCAATGGCAGGAAGCCCTTCAGGGGCGCCCGGTATCTTGATTAAGACATTGGGACGGTTTACCTTCGAATGAATATCCTTTGCCGCAAGGATGGTGTTTTCGGTGTCGTAGGCCAGCTGCGGAGAAACCTCGATGGAGACGAATCCGTCGAGGCCGTTGGTTCGCTCGTAAACCGGGCGAAACAGATCGGCTGCGCGCTGGATATCCTCAATGGCAAGGGTAAAAAACAGCGCTTCATCGGTCAGATAAGGAGCGCTGAGTCTGCCAATGGCATTGTCATAATCACTGGTTTTGGTAATTGCCGCCTCAAATATGGAAGGATTTGAAGTGAGACCTGTCACCGACAATTCATCAATGTAATGTGCAAGTGTGCCGTTATCCAGCATCTTCCGGGTGATATTATCAAGCCAGAGGCTGACTCCCTTTTGATAAAGATTTTTTGTGTTTGGGTTCATCGTTAATGATTTTGGATAATCGGTTTGTTAACTTGTTTTCCCAACGAGCGATTTCGCTGTTTTTACAATGTTCTCAACTGTGAAACCAAATTCTTCCATCAAACTGCCAGGTTTTCCGGATGCGCCGAATGTTTTCATGCCAACTACTTCGCCTTCTCCGGGCAAACCTGTAAATTGCCTCCAGCCAAATATTGAACCGGCTTCGATTGCAATTCTTGCATGAACACCAGAGGGTAAAACCGTTTCCCGGTATTCGGCGCTTTGCCGTTCGAACAGGTTCCAGTTTGGCATGCTGACCACCCGTGCCTTGATCCCATCCGTTTTCAGCGTTTCAAAACTGTCAAGCGCTAATTGGACTTCAGATCCCGTCGCTATTAAAATAACCTGCGGAGTTCCCCCTGAATCAGCTAAAACGTAAGCGCCGTTGTGTGCGCCGGACGCAGGGGCATATTTTGTCCTGTCAATAACTGGCAGGTCTTGTCTGCTCAGGATTAAAGCGGTGGTGGTTTGCTTTGCTTCCATGATGTATCTCCACATTTCCGACACCTCATTGGCATCGGCCGGACGGATCACCTCCAGACTGGGGATGGCTCTCATGGAGGCGACGTGTTCAATGGGCTGATGGGTCGGGCCATCTTCGCCCACCCCGATGCTGTCGTGGGTGAAAATATAGGTTACCGGGAGGTTCATCATAGCCGACATCCGGATGGAGGGGCGGGCATAATCGGAGAAAACCAGGAAGGTGGATACAAATGTCCTCAATCCGCTCAATGAAAGTCCATTGGCTATGGCGCCCATGGCATTTTCCCTGATACCGTAGTGAAGATTTCTGCCTTGGTAACTGTTTTTTTGAAAACTGCCTTCATTCTTTAGGTCTGTGAGCGTTGAAGGCGACAGATCAGCCGATCCGCCGATCATGAACGGAATATTTTTAGCGATGGCATTCAGAGCTTTCCCGCTGGCAGCCCTTCCCGAAATTTTTGTGCCGACTTCGAACAGGGGGATCCCTGAATCCCAACCTTCAGGTAATTGTTTGTCTTGAATCTGTCCCAGTTCCTTCGCCAATTCAGGATATTCTGATGAATATTTGGCAAATAGTTTATCCCATTCACCATTTTCTTCTTTCCCTCGCAGGATGATCTTCCTGGTGTAATCCATTACCGGACCGGGAACGAAAAATTTCTTATCCGGATCCCAGCCGTAAAATTTTTTAGCGCCCCTGATCTCCTCTTCACCGAGCGGCGACCCATGCGCTCCGTGCGTATCCTGTTTGGCAGGCGCACCGTATGCAATATGGCTATCGACAATGATGAGGGTGGGCTTCTCATTTTCCGCACTCGCGCTGTTGAAGGCCTGACCCAGCATCTCCAGGTCATTTACATCTTCCAAATGAAGAACATTCCAGCCATAGGCGCTAAACCGCATGGCCACATTTTCTGAAAATGCAAGACTGGTATTTCCTTCGATCGTTATATGATTGTTATCATAGACCCATACCAGGTTGTTTAAACCCAGGTGTCCGGCCAATGAGGCAGCCTCTCCCGAAATTCCCTCCATCATGCAGCCATCGCCGGCAACAGCAAAAATCTTATAATCAATCAGGTCAAACCCGGGTTTATTATACCGCCCGGCAAGCCACTTTTCAGCAATGGCAAAACCCACGCTGGTGGCTACACCCTGCCCCAGCGGTCCGCTAGTTGTTTCAACCCCGGGGGTATGGCCATATTCCGGATGACCCGGACATTTGCTGTGAAGCTGCCTGAATAATCTGATGTCTTCGAGGGACACATCATATCCCATGATATGCAAGGCGCTGTAAAGAAGCATCGAGGCATGACCGGCTGAAAGAATAAAACGGTCGCGGTTGATCCATTCAGGATTCGCCGGATTGAACTTCATGAATTGGTCATAAATTGTAAAAGCAACAGGAGCCAGGGCCATCGGTGTTCCGGGATGTCCTGAGTTGGCCGCCTGAACCGCATCCATCGAAAGGGTCCGGATGGTATTTATGCATAATTGCTGAAGGTTATTTTCCATGTTTTTTTTGATTAAAGTTTAGATGCCGCCTGATTGTCAAGCAGCCATATCAGTTCTCCGTTTTCCGGCTTGACATGAGCAGCGGGAAGCTGCTCCCACCCCTCCAGCCTGTTTATGATCTGGGCCACCCTGAAGGCCTTTGATTCTCCTGTTGCAACGATCACGACACGTTTTGCATTGTTGATGATCTGTCCCGTTGCCGTGATCCTTTTTTGCCCGGTTTCCGGATGTTTCGCATGCGTGAAAAGCGCTATGCTGTTGAAAAGATCAAGATTGCCGGGAAATATTGATGCCGTATGACCATCTTCTCCAAGACCGAGCATGATAAAATCTGCCTGAGGAATCCCAGCCGCGGGATCGACCTCCTGTTTGAAGATGCTGCTGTATCTTTCAGCTTCAGTTACCGGATCAGATTCACCTTGTATCCTGAAGTAGTTTGAACCCGGAACAGGAATGAGATCGAGCAGGTTTTCCTTCGCCATTTTAAAATTGCTCTCACCATCTTCCGGACCAACACAACGCTCATCACCCCAGAAAATGTTTACCCTGTTCCAGGCAATCTTTTCATTTGCACAGGAGGCAATCGTTCTGAAAATCATTTTCGGGGTTGATCCTCCCGACAATACCAATGAAAAAGCACGGTCACCGGGCGTTTCCCCAATACACAACGCAAGGAGTGAAGTAAAATATTCCGCCGATTCTTCGGCCGTACCAAATATCCTGATCTGACTCGCCATGTTTACAGTTCGCAAAAGATTCCATCATCGGAGAGGTTTTTGCAGGGATAACGCCATGTCATCTCTTTGTCCTCAATAAGATCATCAGCAGTATCCGGTCCCCAGGTTCCTGCGGGATAACCGTAAAGAGGCGCTTTATGATCATCTTTCCATGCTTCGATAACAGGAGTAAGAAATTTCCAGGCCTCCAATACCTCGTCAGTCCTCGCAAACAGTGTGGCATCTCCTTTTATTGAATCGTAGATGAGTCGTTCATATGCCGATGGAATCCGTTGATTTGAGAGCTCGTTATAATGAAAGCCCATGTTCACATTCTGAACCTCGAAGCCCGCTCCCGGGGTTTTCATCCCGAATTTCAACAAAACACCTTCGTCCGGTTGAATCCGGATAACCAGCTGGTTGCCCGGCTGATGATATTTTTCGTTTGAAAAGAGGAAGTGCGGGGTGGGTTTGAAATGGATCACCACCTCGGTTACACGGGTGGGAAGCCGTTTCCCGGTGCGGATATAAAAAGGAACTCCGCCCCAGCGCCAGTTGTCGATGTAAAATTTCAGCGCCGCAAAGGTTTCCGTGAGAGAGCCTGTTGAAACGCCTTGTTCCTCGCGGTATCCCGGGGTGGCTTTCCCCTTAATGGTTGATGCGAGATATTGGCCGCGGATGGCAACGTTTTTTACATCTACACGCCTGATGGGGCGAAGCGATTGAAAGACTTTCAGGATTTCATTACGGATGGCTGAAGGTTCAAGGGAAGAGGGTGGTTCCATGGCGGTTAATGCTGTCACCTGCAGCAAATGATTCTGCACCATGTCGCGCAGCGCCCCTGAACTGTCGTAATAGCCCCCTCGCTTTTCAACCCCGAGACTCTCGGCAGAGGTAATTTCAACATGATGAACATAGTTCCTGTTCCAGAGGGGTTCAAACATCCCGTTCGAAAACCTGGTCACAAGCAGATTCTGTACAGTCTCCTTTCCCAGGTAATGATCAATTCTGAACAATTGTTCTTCGGCCCAATCCTTTAACAGCTGATCCTTCAGTGTGAGAGCTGAAGCCAGGTCATATCCGAAAGGTTTTTCAATGATCAGCCGTTTCCACCCATCTTCCTGGCCTTGAAGTCCCACTGCTGCTAAGTGTTGAGGAATAACGCCATACAAAATCGGCGGAGTGGAGAGGTAAAAGATTGTATTTCCTCCTATCTGCAAATCTGCACAAAGTATTTCGATCTGTTCCTTCAGGGCCTGATAAGTTGACACTTCATCAAACTGAATAGCGTGGTAATATAATTTTTGCGCGAATTCATCGATTCCCGTAGCATCATCAATTTCCTTAAATTCAAGGATGGCTGATTTCATTTCCTCCCTGAAGGTTTCATTTGAAATCGCAGAGCGGGATACCCCCAGCAGGGCAAACTTTTCGGGCAATAACTTCTGAATAAAGAGGGAATACAGCGCCGGAACCAGTTTTCTTTTCGTCAGGTCGCCCGAAGCGCCAAAAATCACATATATTAAACCCTCGTCACTTCTCATTTGAACTTCTCATTTGAACTTGTCATTTGTCACTTGTCACTTGCCACTTGTCACTTGCCATTCGTACTTCGTACTTCGTAAATCGTACTTATTTTTTTACCGCATGTCCCCCGAACTGATTCCGCAGCGCAGCTAACATCTTCATGGCAAAAGATTCATCCTGGCGCGACTGGAACCGGGTGAACAGCGAGGCAGTGATGACATGGGCGGGAACATCAAAATCAATAGCTGTTTGAACTGTCCACCGGCCTTCGCCACTATCCTGGACATAATCTTTCAACTGCTCGAGTTTCGGATCCTGCTTCAGCGCTGCAACCGCCAGTTCAAGCAGCCACGAGCGAACCACACTCCCGTATTGCCAGGCATCGGCAATTTTGGTCAGATCCAGGTCGTAGGGGGCTTTTTCAAGTATCTCAAACCCTTCGGCGTAGGCCTGCATCATGCCATATTCAATACCATTATGGACCATTTTCACCATGTGCCCGGTCCCGGAAGGGCCGCAATACACTGAACCATGTTCGGGAGCCAATGATTTGAAAATGGGTTCAGCATATGCTGCCGCCTCTTTGTTCCCCCCGTACATCAAACAATACCCGTTTTGCAGTCCCCACACGCCTCCGCTGGTGCCGCAATCGAGGTAATGAATTCCGTGTGCAGCCACTTTTTCAGCCCTGGCCTGGGTGTCCCTCCAATAGGAATTGCCCCCGTCGATGATAATATCCTCCTTGTTCAACAAGGTCAGAAGGAGATCAATATTTTCGTCGACCGGTTTGCCTGCAGGCACCATCAGCCATACAATTTTCCGGTTTGGCAGCTTCTCTGTAAGCTCTTTTACTGATGATGCGCCAATGGCGCCTTTCTTAGAAATTTCTTCAACGGTTGCAAGGGTCCTGTTCCAAACCACAATTTCATGATGATCATTCAATAATCGCCGGACCATGTTATAACCCATCTTGCCGAGACCAATAAACCCAATTTTCATACGCTATCTGTTTTACTTATGTTAAACTTCATTACTGACTATTTTATTTTCATTGCCTCCAGATAAATATTCATTAGCCGGATTGCAAGATCCATTGGTTTATCGGTCGTTGAATTATACCCGATGACAATGGTTACATTGTTCGATGGACAATACCCTGCCCAGTTCTTATAGCCGGGAATGGTTCCGGTATGTCCCCACATGTCGGGATTGATTTTATGCATGATTCCCAGTCCGTACTCTTCACAAGCCTCCCCCGGGGCTGGTACCACTGCTAACCGCTGAGCCTGCGTTGCTGACGACAGCAAAGTGCCCTTATAAAGATGCTCAACCCATACCTTCAGGTCATAAACATCGGAAACGATGGCGCCGGAAACGCCTGCCAGGGATGGATCGTATGCCTCAGAAACATCGGGCAGCGCCGTGGTATCGCTTTCCCAACCCCAACCATAACCATGCACAAAAGAATCCGGTATCAGATTGCCCACCGGATAAATTGTATTTGCCAGGTGCAGTCGATCAATAATCCGCTCCTGAATTTCAAGGATAATGGATTTCCCCGTAATCATTTCCACGATCACTCCTGCGATGATCGTATTGGTATTCGAATAGGTGAAATCTTTCCCGGGAGAAAAATAAAAAGGTTCCATCCTAACCAGGTCGATCATTTCCTGGCTGGTCCATTTTCTTAAGGGCTCTGTCATAAGACTATACCTCCATTGATTTGTTTCAGTAAAATCAAATATCCCGCTGGTGTGATTGCATAACATCCGGATGGTGATGCTGTCGGCTTTGGGGAAGTCGGGAATGTATGCACTCAGCTTATCTGTAAGCGTTAGATGACCTTCGTCCGCAAGCATTAGAAGCACCGTATAGGTATAGGTTTTGGTAATGCTCCCGATCCGGTATTTCATGTCCGGGTCGGGTATCTGACCTGTAGCTGCATTGGCTTGCCCTTTTCCCTTTACCCATGCAAGACCATTGTTGGGAGCCCAGATTCCAACGATCATTCCGGGAACCCTTGAGGCGGCCAGCATTGAATCGCTGACACGTTCCCATTCCGCTACAATCTGAATGTTGATACTGACTTCAGAATCGCTATTTTTCTTACAGGCACAAACCGACAATAAAACAAATCCCATTATCAGCAGGAAGAGATACGATGTTTTATTCATGTGACTGGTCTCTGAAAAACATGTGTTATTACAAAAGGATAAACTTTCGCGAAATATCATCTTCACCGGTCCTGATCCGGTAAAAATAAACCCCTGGTTTTAAACTTTCAGCATTCCATTTTATCGTATGGCGTCCTGCCTGTTGTGGTTCATCAACAAAACACCTTACAGGCTTCCCATGAAGATCATAAACAGACAAGGAAACAAATGCCTGATGTGCAAGCCGGTATGAAATCGTCACCGTCGAATGTGCCGGATTTGGAAAGATATCTTCCACGATCACTCCTGCCGCAGGAGGACTTTGCTCCCCGATACCCAGCATGGAATTTAGTTCCCTGATCGCATAATTTAATTCAACATCGGCGCTGTCGATAAATAATTGATCGATGACCGAATCGTTTACCGGCACCCTGACATCGGGAATGACCCCACCCAGCATGTTGGAATCGCTGTCGAGCTGGATTTTCATATTTTCATCCTGGGAGCGCCCCACCGGAAATCTCAGGTAAAGATCGTTTGGAGGGAGGTAGAGGTAATGATATGACCAGCTTTCCATCATTCCGAAAGATCCGTTGCTTCCATAGAAACTTACGACTTTGTTTTCAGGAAGCCGCTGTAGGGCCATCGGAATCCCTTCCCCGCTGCTGATTTCACGGGGACCGACCAGGATCATGACCGGTTTTGAAAAATATAATCCCTGGGGTTCAATAAAAATGGATCCGTTGGGATATTTCGGGTTGATATAGGTTCCAAGTGTCGCAGGATTGAAATGACGACGGGGTAACGGATATAATTCAAACCGGCCGCTTCCGGGGTTATAATAACTCTGGAATTCGTACAAGGTTGTATCTGTTGTGAAAAATCCTGAAAGGGCGGCCGAAAGAATATCGGCGCCGCCGGTATTTACACGCATGTCGAGGATCATGCCCGGAGCTCCTGCAGTTTTAAATGCAGAAATAGCCTGCCTGAAAGCAGTATACGCCTGTGCCATCTCCGTTGAATCTCCCGGCTCGGAGGTTAGCCTGATATATCCGTAACCGCCGGGCTGAAGGATTCTCTGCGTTACAGTGGGTCCGGGCTCTATGGGTAATAGCGAAGTTTGATCGAAGCTGGCGTATTTATCATCAACAGCCACCATGGTCACTGTTGAAGGTTCAGACGCACCCCGGTTGCGGTATTTTACCTTTATTGATTTCCCAATGGGCGCCCTCCCGATAAACCGGTACTGGTTAAGCGTTTTACATTCCCGGGTCGCAGGATTTGCCTCTGCCCACAAAACAGAAACCGTATCAAGGACCTCTTTCACAGGCTTGTCATTGACCTCCACAATCTCTGCTCCAAATTGCATTCCGGCAAGGGCGGCTGGCGATCCAGGATTGACAAGACGGGCCACAGTTCTGCCGTCATCCAGCCCGATCAGGGCAAATCCGTAACTTCCGCCGATCTGCCGGTACCGGGCATAGGCCTTATGATCGTCCCACCCGGCGCCGCGAACCGAAAGATGTCCGTCAGGCACAGAAGCAACATATTCACGTAATGCAAGGTAAAAGGCATTGGTATCGTATGTCAATCCGGCAGCCGCAATTTTGGGCTTTATTTTGTTATCCAGGGCATCCCAGTCAACTGCCTTCCATTCCCCAAATGCATAATAAACCCGGAACCGCTGATGCATGGAATCATAGGCAGCCACGAACCCATTCACCTGCGAATACACGTTGAGGAGACCGGAGACACCAAGAAAAATGACCAGAACGATTTTTTTCATTGTTGAAATGTTTAGCTGTCTCGTTATAAATCACCGGGAGTTGATGAACAGTAAAATTAAATCTTTTCACCCTGAACCCAAATATTCTTCATTTTAATTTTTCCGGCAACATTTGATTCTCCCGACTTCTTTATATTTGTAACAACATATCAATTCCTGTAACCGCACCCATTTTGAATTTTGAACAAGCTAAAATTACCAGGATATAAACCAGCGTAACCAGCCATAAATATGACGAAAAGCAAATCCCTGTTTGATCTCTTTTACTCAAAACTACTTTCCGAAAGGGTCAGGGAAAAAAGTGAGGTGATGATTATTTCGGTGGCCATTATCAGCTTTATTATTCATTTGTTACTGGTGGCGCTTGCAAACCTGAATGTTCTGCATCTGAATGATTATTCAAAGCTTTTTAACAATCCCATTGCAGCGATTTATACGCCCTTTTCTTTCATTCTGATCTACGAAGTTTACCTTTTGGTTTATTACCTGCCCAAATCAACCACGATTTACATTGGCAAACAATATGAAATCATCACCTTGATCGTTATCAGAAATCTCTTTAAAGACCTGGCAAATCTTGAATTTACCGCCGACTGGTTTAATGTAAAATATGATCTCCAGTTTACGTATGATCTGATTGCTACAATCATATTATTTTTCCTGATTTATGTTTTTTACAGGCTCAATGAGCGTAAAGATAACGGACAACCCAAAGAGAGCGCTCTTTCGCTTGAAATGGTAAAGTTCATCAGGATGAAAAACATCATTGCCATGTGTTTAATTCCGGTCTTTTTTATTCTGGCGATTTACGGTTTGACCAAGTGGGTTCACGGGAGTTTTTTTTCAATAAGCAACATCGTCTACTCAATCAAAGATGTCAACACAATTTTTTTTAATGAATTTTTCACTGTTTTGATCCTGACAGATGTTCTGCTGCTCCTGATTTCCTTTTTGTACACCGATAAATTCAATACGGTTATCAGGAATTCGGGATTTATTATATCAACGATCCTGATAAAATTGTCGTTCGGCACAGCAGGCTTGCTGAACACGATTCTGATCGTTGTAGCCGTTTTATTTGGTGTTGTAATCCTGCTGATTCATAACCAATATGATAAAATAGGCTTACGGAAAAGCCAATAGTCAGGCAGGGTTTTCAGTAACCAATAAAAAAAGGAACGTTGATCCTTGTTCCGTGAATTATTCCAATATGATCTGCTGTATGAGAAAAACTGCACTTCTCCTTTTTATCCTGTTTATTTCCTTTCAGGCAGGGTATGCCCGGAAGAAATATACCGAGCCATTCTTGCATGAAGTAATTGAAAACGCCCGAAAAATAAATGTTTCTGAGAAAGATCGTTTCAATGCACTCGATGCACTGGTGAATTTTGCCCATAACCTTTATCCTCCCGATACCACGATTAAACTTATTAACGAGCTGCTGACCCTGAACAATAAAATCCATGCGGCTGATCCCAGGCCCTATCTTCTCATGATCAAAGGGCAGGAGTACCTGAAGGCAAACAAACCCGATTCCGCCCTTGGCAAGTTCATGGAAGTAATTGATGAATTTGATAAAGCCGGGCGGATTTTCCCCTTCAACAGCTACCTGGTCTCCGTCGGTGGACTATTTAACCAGCTCGGTAAACAGGAAGACAGGCTGAATTTCTACAGAACGAAATTATTCGAATACATGGTAACGGGACCATCAGAAAATATGGGGGCCTGCTATCATGGTATGGCCGGCTGTTATAGCTTTAAGGGTGATTTTAACCAGGCATTAACCTACTATTTCAAGGCCATGGATGCCTACCGGTCATTTTCACAGGTTGGCTGCCAGGATGAACTCTCGGTGATCGGTTATACTTACAGTAAATGGGGGAACTGGAAGCGGGCAACCCATTATCTTAAACTGGCCGATTCGCTTGCCAGAAGGAACCAGGATAGCCTGAGATCCCAGTTCTGCCGGATGACACTGGCGATCGTTATGAAGGACCAGCGAAAGTATGATGAGGCATTACAATACATCGACAGCGCTTTTTTGCTCGGGATAAGGTCTTATAAGATTGAAAATATAGCGATTCTCCATGCAACAGCTGTTGACATCTACCTCCAGCTCAATGAAACTGAAAAGGCTTTTAAGGAGCTGTCGAAACTGAAAAAGCTGACCGACAGTCTTGATTTTCCGGTGGAAGGGATACAGGGTATGGTTGAGGTCGATTACCTGTTTTATAAATACTATCAAAAAAAGAATAATTGGCATATGGCAGAAAAGCATCTGGTCAGGGCTTACAAAGAAGCTGATTCAGTGCGATCGGGGACACTGATGTTAAAATACCAGAAAGATCTTTTTAACTTTTATAAAAACTCGCCGGCTTCTTTGAAGGCGGTATTATATGCCGATGACTTTTTCAGATTAAATGATTCCTTATCCGGGAATCAGGATGAAAACAACATCGCTCAATACGAAACTGAAGCTACGGAGAAACAAAGGGAAGATGAGTACAGGGATCTGCAGTTAAAAAAGGAGAAAGAACAACGGAATTACATTACCGGTGGAATTTTCCTATTGCTGATTCTTGCCGGAGTCTTTTTGCGCCTGTGGTACATCCAGAAAACTAAGAAACAGTTATTGGAGAAAAACCTGCTGATCGTTGCCGAGAGGGAAAATGCAGACCGGATGCGGCAACGGGCCGAACAGTCGGAACATTTTAAACAACAGTTCCTGGCCAACATGAGCCATGAGATCCGAACCCCCATGAATGCCGTAATGGGGATGACCAATCTTCTGATAGACAAAAATCCCAGGGGTGATCAGCAACCCTATCTCGACGGCATTAAAAAATCGTCCGGGATTTTATTGCATTTATTGAATGACATCCTGGATCTTGCCAAAATTGAAGCCGGTAAAATAGAACTGGAGTCCATTGATTTTTCTTTGCATGAAATGGTTGACCAGGTTATTCAAACCATGCGCTACAAGGCAGAGGAAAAAGGGCTGTTACTGACCGGAACAATCAATGATTCATTGCCTGATGTGCTGATCGGGGATCCGGTAAGGCTGAATCAGATCCTTGTAAATTTGATCGGAAATGCAGTCAAGTTTACCGAAAAAGGCGCTGTTCAGGTCAGGATAGAGCAGATTTCAGCCGGCAATGAAAGTGAATCCCCGGTTAAGCTTAAATTCCTGATCATCGACTCTGGAATTGGGATTGCAAAAGAAAAATTAAATTCCGTTTTTGAAGAATTTTCCCAGGCCAATGCCTCAGATACACGTAAGTTTGGCGGAACCGGTCTAGGCCTCACCATATCAAATCAACTGGTTACGCTTATGAGCGGACAAATCAGGGTTGAGAGTGAATTGGGCTCGGGGACCACCTTCTCCTTCGAACTTTCATTTCCCCGGGGTTCTTCTGAAAGATTGCAGCAACAGACAGATTCAAATGAAAACATTGATGGTTCAATCCTGGACGGCTTATCATTACTGATTGCCGATGACAATGATTACAACCTGGTAGTTGCCGGTGATACCCTGCGTTCAAAATCACGGGTAAATATCACCACTGCAACGAACGGACGAGAGGTCATTGATTTGCTGGAGCAGAATGATTACGATGCCATCCTGATGGATGTACAAATGCCCGTGATGAGTGGTTTTGAAGCAACAAAATATATCCGGGAACAAATGACCTCACCCAAAAAGGACATACCCGTCATTGCACTAACGGCAAGCGTGCTTCGTGCCGACCTTGACCGTTGCAGGGAATCGGGCATGAACACGTGTGTTCCCAAGCCCTTCAGCGCTTCACAGTTGATCAGGGGAATTGCAGAGGTACTGAACATCCCGTTACGGCTTGTCATTCCTGTAAAAAAACAGGATATGCAACAGGCGCCTGTGTTGAACGAGGCTGTTACCGATCTGACCTACCTGCGAAAATTCTGCGAAGAGGACCGGGAACGAATGGTGAAGTACATCGGCATGTTCCTCGATTCGGTCCCAGTGTTCATTGCCAG
>Ga0247841_10007710_pt1 | contig 15847 bp, 22 predicted proteins | sample LaCruzMarch2015__2_FD_192410 | JGI IMG/M metagenome (GOLD analysis project Ga0247841, IMG submission 192410) | Freshwater microbial communities from meromictic Lake La Cruz, Castile-La Mancha, Spain - LaCruzMarch2015_18m | ecosystem: Environmental > Aquatic > Freshwater > Lake | place: Spain...
TTTCCCTCTTCCGAGCAATGGAGGCTTTACAATACTTTCAGGGAAGATGCTGTTTTTCTTGACATTGAAACAACAGGTTTTTACGGAAATATAACTGTTATAGGACTTTATGACGGGGAAAATACCAAAACACTTGTAAGAGGATTTAATCTTGACAAGGATTTGCTGAAGAATGAACTGAAAAATTACAAGCTTATCCTGACTTTTAACGGAGCATCGTTTGACTTGCCTGTTGTAAAGAAATATTTTGGGAATATAATTCCTGAAATTCCGCATATTGATTTAAGATTTGTCTGCTCAAAAATCGGATTAAAGGGCGGACTGAAAGTAATTGAAAAGATTCTCAACATTAAACGCCCGGAGGAAATTGAAAATATTGCAGGTGATGACGCTGTAATGCTCTGGGAAATGTATAAAGCTACAGGAAACAGAAAATATCTTGATTCTTTAATATTGTACAATGAGCAGGATATTGTGAATTTAAAGCAGATTGCTGATTATTCCACAAAAGAGCTGTGGAAAAAAGTGAAAAACCAATAAATAAATTTAAATACTGTTTCTTCATGCTTTGTTTATCAAAAATGGAAAAACAAAAAATTAAATTTTCAAGCTTTGAAATAACTGAGCTCTTATAAGCATAGCATTTACAATATTACTAACTCCTAATTTAGTGTCCTTGGATGTAATGAAATATTTTGCAATGGCTGCTGTAACCGTTGGTGTAAGTTTTCTTGCACATGAAGTGGGCCATAAAATACTGGCTCAAAGGTATGGCTGCTGGGCAGAATTTAGGGCGTTTAATTCTATGCTTATAGTTGCAATTGCTATGAGTTTTTTTGGCTTTATTTTTGCCGCTCCAGGAGCAGTTTTTATCAGGGGCCATTTAACAAAGGAGAAATACGGAAAAATATCACTGGTCGGGCCCTTGACAAATGTAATATTTGCAATTATATTTTTGATTGCAAAAATATTAACAACAGGAATAGTCAAAGAAGTTTCAGGTTATGGCTTGCTAATAAATGCATGGCTTGCCGTATTTAACATGATACCTTTCCTCAGTTTTGACGGTGCAAAAATATTTAAATGGAACAAACCAGTATATTTTGTAGTATTGGCTGTTGCTGCATCATTAATGGTTTTGCAGTTTTATGTATAAAATGGATGTAACAAAAATAATATCAATCATTGCAATAATTGTATTAGTTCTTAATCTTGTCCTGGCTTCAATGAGAGTATATCCATTTTTAGTATTTTGGATTATTATCATTGCACTTTGCATAATTGTTTATCCCCTGAATGCTTACATCAGGAAAAACTATATAAATGGGAAAAATATTGGAAGAAAGAAGTGAGGTGATTTTTATGGCATGCGGATGTTGCGCTCCAGATAAAAAGAAAAAGAAGAAATAATTTTATAAATATATTATAATTTTTTTATTTTTATTTTAAGAGGTAAAAATAATCAAAAATGATAACCAAAAAACTAAAGCAATTAAGAAATCTGAATCCTGACGACATACATAAAGGAGTAAAAAAAAGTTTCAATAAACTGAAAAATATTAAGCCAGAGCATGTGGAAGAACACCTGACTAAATTCCAGGTTGAAGTAAGAAAACATACTGCTACTGCTATTTCTGCTGCTTTTGCATTAGTCATAGCTCTTGTTTGGAAAGATGCAATACAGGCATTTGTTGATAATATGTTGAAAAATTTGAACATTACTGAGAATCTGCATCTTTACAGGCTTGTTGTTGCCATAGTTGTTACAATAATATGTGTTGTCGGAATATTTATTATTTCAAGATGGTCTGAAAAGCAGGCAAAAGAAGAGGAAGAAAAAAAGAGCAGGAAGAAAAAATAGATAACCTTAAAAATAGTTTTTATTTCTTATATTCTATGAAATGCGAAACCTGTAACAAAAAGATTGATGAGACATTTTTGAAGAAGATACTGGGCACAGTAATTAAGGATTCTAAAGGCAAAAAACATTATGTTTGCAGTGAGTGCCAGGGAAAGCTAAAGGACAAAAAGCAAATATTAAAAACGTTGTAAGTTTACTGCTTCTATAGCTAATGCCTCTGTAGCATAGTAGCTAATGCGTCACACTCGTAATGTGAAGATCGAGGGTGCAATTCCCTCTAGAGGCTTATTTTCTTTTGAACCAGACAGTATCTTTCTTAACTGCTGCTGGTTTCGGCTGTTCCGGAAAAATAACTTTCCTTACAGCATAGGCAACCAAGTCTTCTTTTGTCTCAAATTCGCTATGCTCCTGCATAAATCTTTCAATCTCCCTGTTCAAAGATAAATTTTCTATCTGCTCAAATTTCATGTTTTCACCTCAAAAATTAATTCTAAAATAATAGAAAAAGTAAATATAAAAAATAGTTTAAATAATTTACTGAATCATATAGATCTGATATATTTTTCCAGTTCCCAAGGCGTTACTTGCAATTTATAATCTGCAAACTCCTTTCGTTTTGCTTCCAGAAATTTATTATATGCGTAATCACCTAAAGCTGATTTTACTATTCCGTCTTTTTCCATTTCATCCAGTGCTCTCCCTAGTGAAACCGGCAGAGTATCTATATTCAGATCCTTTAGTTTGGTGTCATCAAATTCATAAACATCTTCATTTACAGGTTTTCCAGGATTAATTTTATTTTTAATTCCATCAAGTCCTGATTTCAGCATTACTGCAAAAGCAAGATATGGATTGCAACTTGGATCAGGGCATCTTAATTCAGCTCTTGTTGCTTTTTCCCTTCCAGGACTATATCTTGGTATTCTAATCAAAGCTGATCTGTTAATTTGACCCCAGCAAATATAAACAGGAGCTTCATAACCCGGAACAAGTCTTTTGTAAGAATTTACTGTTGGAGAAGTTATTGCAGAAAAACCCTTTACATGCTTTAGTTGGCCGCCAATAAAATACAATGCTGTTTCTGAAAGTTTATATTCATTATTTGAATTAAAAAATACATTGCTATCTCCAGAAAATAAACTCTGGTGAACATGCATTCCTGAGCCATTCTGACCAAAGATTGGTTTTGGCATGAATGTTGCTTCTAAACCATACATCTGTGCAATTGATTTTACAACATATTTTAATGTTATTGCCCTGTCTGCTGTTGTCAAAGCATCCCCATATTCAAAATCAATTTCATGTTGCCCCGGTGCAACTTCATGATGTGCCATTTCTATTTCAAAACCAAAACTCTTTAAAACTGAAGTTATATCATTCCTTATACTTAATGCTAAATCTTTTGAGGGGTCATCAAAATAGCCCCCAATATCGTGGGGAGAAGGTTTTAGTTCATTATTTGGCTTAAACAGAAAAAATTCCAGTTCAGGGCCAACATTATAAGTAAGCCCCATACTTTTGGCTTCTTTCAAAACCTCCTTTAATATGTTTCTTGGATCTCCTTCAAAAGGTTCTCCTTTCGGATTATAAACATCAGTCATAATTCTTGCAGCAGTTCTCTTTTTATTTTCTATAACTGAGCCTTCTTTCCATGGCAAGACTATAAAGGTTTCTGGGTCTGGTTTCAAATACATATCACTTTCATGAATTCTTGTAAATCCTTCTATTGAAGAGCCATCAAACCAAGTGCCTTTTTCAAATGACTCTGACATTCGTTCAGCAGGTATTGCAACACTCTTCAGACTTCCGAGAATATCTGTAAATTGCAAATAAACAGTTTCAACCTTCATTTCTTTTATTTTTTTTAATACTTCTTCTTTTCCCATTTTTCTACCTCCATTTAATTAGCCATCTTAAGTATATGCTTCCTCACCATGCTGACTTTTGTCAAGACCTTTTTCTTCTTCTTTTCTACTTACTCTTATATTCATGAACAAACCCATTGCTTTTAATATAATAAAAGAGCCAATAAACGCGTATGCTGCCACAACAACAACAGCTATTGATTGTACTAATAATTGGTGGGGATTTCCATAGAAAAGCCCATTTACTCCTGCAGAATTCACTGCAACAGAAGCAAACAATCCTGTTGCTAATGAACCCCATATTCCACTGACTCCATGACACGCAAATACATCCAACGAATCATCTAATTTTGTTCTTGTAGTGCGCCAATTAGCAATCAGGTTTGATAAAATTCCTGCAACTGCTCCTATTACTATCGCAGCAAGAGCATTAACATAACCTGAAGCAGGAGTTATTGCAACTAATCCACAAACAGCTCCAATAGAAATACCTACTGCAGAGGGTTTTCCTTTCATTACCCAATCCACAACCATCCAACTTACTGCACCGGATGCAGCAGCTACATTAGTAACAACCAAAGCAGATATTGCTAAACCATTGGCTGCCAAAGCACTTCCTGCATTAAAACCAAACCAGCCAAACCAGAGTAAAGATGCACCGAGTATTACATAAGGAATGTTATTTGGCTTGAATTCTCCATTTCCATGGTCTTTTCTTCTTCCAATTACTATTGCTGCAGCAAGAGCAGATAATCCTGCTGCAATATGCACCACCGTTCCACCGGCAAAGTCAACTGCTCCAATATGGCGTAACCAACCGCCCGAATTCCAAACCCAATGAGCTAATGGAGTATATATAAAAGTAACCCAAAGAACTATAAATATAATTAATGCTTTAAATTTTATTCTTTCGGCAAAAGCACCTATTATTAATGCGGGTGTTATTGCTGCGAATTTCAGCTGGAAAAAGAAAAACAATAATGCAGGAATAGTTGCAGCATAAAGAACATTTGGCTCAATACCAACGCCTCTGAGTCCAAAATATGAAAGATCTCCTATAAAACCTTTTATACTTGGACCGAAAGCCATGCTATATCCCCATAAAGTCCAGATTAAACTTACAATTGAGAAAATTATCAGACATTGTATTAAAGTTGAAACCAGATTTTTTCTCCTAACTAGACCTGCATAAAAAAAGCCCAAAGCAGGAGTCATTAGCATAACTAATACAGCAGCAGTTGCAACCCATGCCACATCTCCTGGGTTAATTTCCTGAGCAGCCACTATTCCAATCAACATCAAAGGAAGAATAATCCATAATACAATCTTTTTCATACAACACCCCTTCTTGTATTAGTTTTGAAAAATAAATAACAAATAAACAATATTTAGGATATATCTATAAATATATATAAACTTTTTCTCAATTTTTCAATACAAAATAATTAAAATAACAGAAAAATTTAAATATATGTTTAAAATAATAAGTATTTAATATAAAAAAATAAACAAATATAAAAATGCCAATAGACGAACTTGATAAAAAAATAATGAATATTCTGATTGAGGATTCAAGATTATCATACAGGCAAATAGCGCAAAAACTAAAAAAAAGTGCTGCAACTGTAATGAACAGGGTAAAAAATCTTGAAAAAGAAGGAATAATAAAAAAATATACGACTGTAATTGATTATGACAAACTTGGCTATGATATTCCGGTAATCATCGAGCTGAGAATATTGAAAGGCAAACTGTTTGAAATGGAAAAAAGAATAGCAAAAAATCCAAATGTATCAATAGTCTATGATACAACAGGAGAATTGGATGCTACCTTAATTGCAAGATTCAAAACAAGAAAAGCCATGGATACTTTTTTGAAAGAAATACAGACGTATGATTTTATACAGAGAACCAATACAAAACTGATTCTGAATACAATAAAAGAAGAAAACATGAAACTTTAAGAAGGTAAATTTAAGAATATAAAAAGAGATGTAAAAGTTAATAAAAACAATAATTTATTGCTGCTTTATATAAGTACTGCCGCAATAAGGACATTGAGTTACCGGAAAATCAGGTTTTCTTGAAAATTTAAACTTGCATTTCTCGCAGGCAAAAGTTACTCTTTCTTCTGTCGGTTTTTTTTCAAAATCAATATCAAGTTTTGCTTTGAAATCTGTAGGCTTATTTTGTATTCCTCTTTTTTCTACAGCATCGGCCGGTTTTGAAATACTTACCTTGCCGTGTTTTTTATTATAGCAATCATTGCAGATTAAGTCCTCTCCGTTATCATCATACCTCATATTATTCATCGGAATCTTGTTTTTGCATACTTTGCATGTTATCAGAACTCCCGCCATTTTGTCACCTTCTTTATTCTATTCATCCTATTTTTGAAATTAATTATTACCTTTCTAAAGTAATGTATTAATTACTATTTAAGCTTTGTTATTCTGGAAAATAATATTTATTTGACAGAAAATCATATTTACTCACATCGTAATGTCTGTCACTCATTTCATTCGTTCTTTGACATTAGCGATATTAGTTTTACTCATATCGTAATGAGTCGACCGGCTTCATTTTAGAAGCCTGTCTTGCCGGCAGCAAACCTGAAGCAGAACCTACCAGGAAAGAAAAAGCCAATGCTCCTAAAATCAAGTACCAGGGAAAATATGCCTTCAGCAAAGTTGTTCCCCACACATTTATTGCTATGAATTCAACAAGCTTGCTTAAGCCGATTCCGAGAACAATTCCTATTGCCCCCCCAACCAGGCCCAGTGTTCCTGATTCTATCAAAAATATAAGCATAATATCTGAATTTCTTGCGCCTATCGCTTTCATAACTCCGATTTCTCTCGTTCTTTCAATAACTGCAGTATACATTGTGTTCATTATTCCAACACCACCTACAAACAAAGAGATTGCGGCAATGCCTATCAAAACAAACTGAATGACGTTCAGTATTGTATTAAATGTTTCAATCAGCTGCTCTGATGTTTCTACGCTAAAAGTTTCATCTCCTTTTTCCTCATCTCTGCTTTTTCTCAGGTCTTTCTTGATTTCTTCTGCTATGATGCTTGGCTCAATGCCCGGATTAACCTGGACAATCATTGTTGAAATTTCATCACCCATATTGAATAGTTCTCTTGCCGTATCAAGAGGAATAAAAACAGAAGTATCATCCTGCTTGTTTCCTATTCTTTCCAGAATTCCAATAACCTCAAATTCCTTTCCCTGAATCTCTATTTTATCCCCTATTTTAATGTCTCTGTCAAATAAATCAATACCCGTCCTATAACCAACTATCACTTTGTATTTATCCGAGGTTTTAAGGCTTCTGCCTTTGTCAATCTTCACGCTCTGCATATCTTCTACAATTTTCAGGGTTTTGTCAGTCGGAAGCCCCATGATAAAAGTATATTTTGTTTTTCCATTGAATTTAATCTGCGCCTGTTTGTAAACCATTGCTGCTGCAAGATTAACGCCTGAAACTTTTTCAACAACATCCTTGTCTTTGTCTGTTAATGTTTTTGCAGTGCCTCCGAAACTTGAAAGAACACTTGAGCCAGGAGATACAATAATCTTATCTGCGCCCATCATCTGGAACTGCTCATTTATTGCTGACTGCATTCCCTGCCCCAAACTTATCAAAGAAACAACAGCAGCGATTCCTATGAATATACCTATCATGGTCAGCCAGCTTCTGGTTCTTCTTTTCCTTATATTGCTGATTGAATACTTGAAATAATCCAAAATTTTGCTTCCTGCGTTTTCTAAATCAACCATATTTATTCCCTCATTGCATCAACAGGCTTCATATTTGATGCCTGCATTGCAGGAGTTATTCCTGAAATGACTCCAACTAAAAATGAAAATAACAAAGCGCCTAAAACAAGGTACCATGAAAAAAATGCTTTTAAAATTTCAGCTCCGGCTGCTGCTGCTATTAATTCAACTGATTTGCTTATGAAAAAACCAAATGCCACTCCAATTAATCCCCCTGCCAAACCCAATAATCCTGACTCTATTAAAAATATGCTCAAAATATCTGAATTTCTTGCTCCGACAGATTTCATTATTCCGATTTCTCTTCTTCTTTCAAGGACAGAAGTGTACATTGTATTCATTATACCGATGCCACCTACAAACAAAGAGATTGCAGCTATGCCTATAACAACTATCTGGACAAGATCAAGTATTGAATTTAAGCCTCCTATTACCTGCTGTGTTGTCTGAACAGTAAAATCCTCTTCGCCTTTTTTTACATTTCTTTCCTTTCTCAAGGCTCTTTCAATATTATCTGCCACCTGTGCAGGCTCAAATCCGGGCTTTACTTTTGCGCCTATCATTGATACCTCTTCTTCCTCATTAAGCAGTTCTCTTACTGTGTCTTTGGGCGCCCTTGCCAAACCGTCAAACATTCCGTTTCCGATTTTTTTCTGTATTCCCACAATTTCAAAGTCTTTGCCGTTTATATTTAATGTATCACCTGTCGTTAAAATAATATAAGAACCGTCTTTTTTCTTGAAAGTTTCATACGCAACGCTATATCCCAGAATAACCTTATATTTATCTCCTTGTTTTAGCTCCCTGCCTTTCTCAATTTCAAAAAAACCAAGAAGCTCCAATTGTTTTACTAATTTTGGATCTGTTGGTGTTCCGCCGAAAATCAGAAAAGTTGTATCATCTTTGTACTTGACAGTAGCATACTTGAAAAATAAGCCATTTGCATAATCAACTCCCTGGACTTTTCTTACTGCTTCAACATCTTTTTCATATAATTTTGATGCACTAAATGAAGAGCCCATTGGCCCGTATTCGCCACCACCTGCATTTATGATTACCCTGTCTGAGCCTAATTTTTCAAACTGAGAATTTATTGCCTGCTGAAATCCCTGTCCTAAGCTTATCAAAGCAACAACAGCAGCTATTCCTACAAATATTCCAATCATAGTGAGCCAGCTTCTTACTCCACGGTGAATCAGGCTTCGAAAACCATATTTGAAATAATCCCTTATCATTTTAATCCCTTAATTCAAAATTATTTAAAATAAAAACAAAAAATTAAAATAAAAACAAAGTCAATTTAAAGAAAAAATAAAAAAAGTTCATTGTTATTTCTTTTTCTTTTTGAATTTTCTGTAAATAAAGAATCCAACAGCAGCTATTATAATAATTATAAGTATTGTGCTAAATGTTCCATTTGAGCCTTTTCCAAGCTCGCTGTTGCTAAAAAGATTAAGCTGAACATTCACATCCTCACTGAAGTCTTTATTTACACCATCCTTAAAAGCAATACTTATCGGCAGGTTCAGCTGCTTAAGTTCCTTCTTCATATTGATAGTGAATTCCGCTGTTTGGTAATCGTCGCTGTCAACACTGCCAACATATACTTCATTTGAAGATATTATGGTATAATCTTCGCTAGGCTTCAATATTACATTGAGGAATTTTATATCTGTGGCTCCTTTATTGACAAATTTTATAACTACATTTCCTGATTTCTGCTCTTTTGTAAGTGTTGTGCTGTCTATTCCGATGCTTAAATCCGGCGGACTGCTTACCACCAACGCAGTTATGTAGCTTCTCGAGTAATTTTTTCCTGATACATCGGAATAAGTTACTGTTATGGGCAGTTTGTATATTTTTGCCTTTGCATCAGCGTCAGTTATTAAATCAAATTCAATGTCTTTTGTTTCATGCGGTGCAATAGAACTCACTGTTTTTGTATTTGAAGAACCGAAAGGCGTAAACGGCAATTCTATAAAAGTCACTGATGCTGTTGTAGGTATTGCCCTGTAAAGTTCAAGGTTAACCCTAACATCTTTCAAAAGTGAATCAGCCAAATTCTCAAAAGTCAATTTTAAATGTGCTGTTTGCCCCGGAGCAATTGTAGTTGGCGTTGTTTCTACATTTTCAACAGCCAAAACAGCATCATGAGTCTGAACAGAAACCTTCTCTGTAGTTGTTACCCAGGGCCCTGTTCTTGAATCAGTCGTATATCTGAATTTTAAATCATTCTCTCCTGAAACAGCATTCGGGTCTACTTTTATTTTGTATTCCAGAACAACCTCATCCCCAATTTTTAGCTGTCCTATGCTTCTTAAGGCGTTCTCATTTGAATCAATTGAAAACGGATATTCAGGTATTAATTCAAAAGACACATCATTTGCTTTTTCTACACCGGAATTTTCAACCTTTATCCATAATTTGAAATATTGTCCTGGTTCTACAGGATAAGGTTCGTATCTTAAGGAATTTATCTTCAGGCTGGATTCTGTTTCAGTAATGGTTGAAGCAGCAGAAACCAAAGATATTCCCAGCAAAAGCAATGCTATCATTAAAAAAATCGTCTTATTCTTATATATAGTCAATTTATTTATTTCCATTTTTTATGCCTCCAAATTTTTTATTTTCATTATTAATTTTTGTACTTATGATTTGGCCGTCCATCAAATATTCTATTCGGTCAGCATACTGCGCCAGCCTATCATCATGAGTTACCATTATGACTGTTTTTCTTTTTTCAACATGAAGTTTTGTCAGAAACTCCATGACTGTTTTTCCTGTTTTGCTGTCAAGGTTTCCTGTTGGTTCATCTGCCAAAATAACTTCAGGGTCATTTGACAAACTTCTGGCTATTGCAACCCTCTGCTGCTGCCCTCCTGACAATTCAGAAGGCCTGTGATACATTCTATCATCTAATTCTACCAGTTTAAGCAATTCCTGAGCTTTTTGAAGTCTTTTTTCTTCAGGAATGCCCTGGAAAGTCATGGGCAGCATAATATTTTCAATAGCAGTCAGGCTGTTTATCAAATTGAACTTCTGGAATATAAATCCAATTTTTTTTCCTCTTATCTGGGCAAGATCTGATTCACTTAATCTTGAAATATCATGCCCGTCAAGATAAATTCTTCCTCTGGTTGGAACATCAAGACAGCCCACCATGTTCATTGCTGTGCTTTTTCCGGAGCCTGAAGGACCCTGGATTGCAACAAATTCCCCTTTTTTTATATCAAGCTTCAATCCGCTAAGTGCTACAACCTCTACTTTGCCCATCTGGTAAATTTTCCAAACATCATCCAGCTTTATAATAATATTTTTGTCCACTTTCATTTTTTAGTTATTATCCTGATTTGTTCTCTAATAATGTTTTCCAATAATGTTATCTGATAATTTACTGATTAACCAGCCCATATACTTTTTTATTAAACTCGCTTAAAAACTTTTTTGTTTTTTTAATTTTTTCTTTATCTTTTTCAAAAATAATTTTAAACATTAAATGTCCAAAATGCGTCATTTCCGGCTCCAAATAAACAGGAGGGGTTGTTTTTCCCCTTTTTATTTCATCCAGCATAGGAAGCACATGCTTTGAATGGGCTGTGCCGCAGACAACATCAAATAATTTTACATTTTCCATTATCTTTTCCAATATTTCATTTTTTCTTGCTATCATATCAGCAAGAAAAGATTTTCCCTTTTTTGTCAGGGAATATTTTTTTGTCTTTCCCTGTTTCTTTATCTCGACAAGAGCATTTTTATTCAGATTGCTCAGCAAAGGGTATATCGAACCAAAACTTGGCTTCCATCCTGTTTCCTTCTCAATCTCTGAAATCAGCTCATAGCCGCATAGCTCTTTTTTCTCCAGTATTTTCAGTACAATAATCTTTAAATGGCCTTTGAATATCGACATCGATATATCGGAAGCGATAAGTTGTATTTAAAGCTTTTGCTTTTTTGGTTCTGCACCTGATGGCAAAACGACTTTTAGGAAGAACCGCTTTTATCAAAAGATTTAAATAAGACCTTTTTTTACAAGAGATAATGAAAAGAAATAACAGGGAAAAAATAAACAAAGTAATACTGAGTGTGATTATTGCAGTTGTAATGGTATCAAGTATAATTGGATTTCTATACGGAACTAACGGGAATGAAAATATTCTTAAGTATGATATAAAGAACAAGACCTATTCTTTTATAAGAGAAAACAATATGTATATATTGGCTATTGACAAGCAAAAAATAGGATTCTATTATCTTCCTTTTGACATAAATTTTAACATGAGTGATGAAATTTCAGACAAGATAAGAACTTCAAAAGCTGTATACATAACATTTAATCCTGAAACCGCTTATGGCGAATATATTGACGTTGCACGGTTTGACCTGACCAATGGCCTTGCAGGAAAAAATATATACCCTGTAAATGGAATAACAGCAAATAATGCCAAATACAATCTCCCTATAGTAAATTGCGAAAATGCAACTAGTTTTATTCCGGTTATCTTTATGAAGGATTCCAACCAAACCAGCCTGAGTATTGAAAACAACTGCATAAAGTTTGAAGGAAAGAATATTGATTTTATCAAATTCAGGGATTTGGTTTTATATAAATTGTACGGAATTCTATAAAATCTATAAAATAGCGAAAAAATAAGAGATAATAAAATTGACTAAAATGACAAAAAAGCCGGAAAAAAAAGAATCTGAAACTAAGGAGGAAACACAAGAGGGAAGCGGGAAGCTCGAGAAAAAAGAGCTTATGTATATCCTGATTCCGATAGCAATAATCCTTATTATTTTTGGCGCTGTATTCAGTGTAAAATATTTCTATAAGGCGAAACCGAAGTATGAAACAGTAAATTATAACGGATTTGTTTTTACAAAACTTGGGGATAATATGTGGTCAAGCAGGGTAGAAGTAAACGGCAATTTATACGAGGCGCTTTTCAAATACAATCCCAAAGAGGTTGAGAACATCACAGTAAATTACCTGCTGAATAATTTCACAGAAATAACAAAACAGCAGAATAAAGTATATATTTCTTTTGACCCGGAATCCCCTAATCTGGCATATATTGGACTTGCAAGTGCAGATATGTCCAATGTTTTGTCTAAAGTATATAATATACAGGCGATTGCTGCATGCAGCAGGAATATAACAGCTTCCTGCGCTGAGAGGCCAATACAGAACTGCTCAACGACAAGCAGAGTTGTGATTAGCATAAAAGACGACCCCGTACAGAATATAACTTATTCTGAAAATTGCCTGACCATTCAGGGAAACAAAGACGATTTGCTAAAAGCGTCTACCAGAGTAATAATGGAATGGTATGGAATTATCAATCCGGACAGTAATTAGAAAATAAATTTTCTATATAATTATAATTCTACAACCTTATTCTCCTCAAAAGAAATGAATCTTACTGCAAGCCCCAATTTTAATAATGCTGCAAGAAGTGCCATATGCTCTTTTCCAGAGCCGGAAACAATATTCAAGGCAATTTCAAATCCCTGAATTTTATTTTTCATCTGGGCCAGTATGTCTTTGGTTATTTCCTGCGCTGTTTTTTTTTCATCTATAACAATAAATTCAACCTTTTTTTTGCAGGAAAAATTCTTTAGGCCAAACTCATTTGTAACAAGAAATATCTTTTCCCAGCTCTCAGAATCAATTATTTTTAGCACCTCAATCCATGTCCCTTTTCCTGTGCTCAAACAAGCTATCATATCAGTCATAATTCCCTATGAAAAAACCAATATATTTAAATATTACCTAAAGATTAAGCAACCCTTATAGGGGTTACCTTAGAATGAATTAAAACCGCGGAGGTGTGAATATGTGCCCTATGATGGATGATGATTATGAAGAAGATGACAATGAAGAGTCTGACGACAAGGATGATGACGAAGATTTTGATACCGATGATGACGATGACAATGAAGATTGGGAGTAATTAACTTCTTTTTTTATTCTTTTTACCTATTTCTCAGGAGATATAATTAACTCATATTTCATTTTAAAGTGAAGACAAAAATTTAAATAGTATGTTGGATTATATTTCTAATGAGTAGTTTAAATTGTTGAGGGTGATAGATAATGATAAAAACAAAAGCCGATGCAAAAAGAGCTCTAGGCGATGTAAGCCCGGAGTTTGTTTTCTATGTTTGCAATGGCGAAGTTCTGAAAAATTTGGATGAGCTGGCAAAAGTGCTGAAAAGAATGGATGACGCTGCATATGAATATCATGTAAATGCAGAAAAAAACGATTTCAGCAGCTGGATTAAGGACATTACCGGAGATGACAAGCTGGCAAAAGACATTTATTCTAAAGACAGAAAAACCGCTCTTTCAATCGTCAATTTAAGAATAAAAGATCTTAAGAAAAGAGCAAAAGAATAAGTAATGACTTTCTTTTAAGTTATTTGTTTAGATTTAATTATAAAAAGATTTATATTCAGATTATAATTCTAACAGCTTATGACATTTCTTACAATCGGAGAAGTTTTTGATTTGATTATAATGATTCTTGCAATAGGCTTTATATTCTCAAAATTATTCAAAAGAAAACCAAAAGGAAATTATGACCCTCTGACTTATTACAATAAAAAAAATTATTTCTGGCAGGATTTGAAGTATGGAATAATAATTGCTGCCCCGGCAGTTGTTCTTCACGAGCTTGCCCATAAGTTTACTGCAATGGCTTTTGGCGCAACAGCGACTTTGCACGCGCCTTACTTAATGTATGCCATAGCAATTGCATTGGTTTTATTTAAGTCTCCATTGGTATTTTTTGTAGGAGGTTATGTTACTCACACTGCTTTAGGCGCCCTGCCTTCCACCGTAGTTGCATTTGCAGGGCCGTTTGTAAATCTTGTTTTGTGGCTTGGAATAAAGCCAATATTAAAAACAAAATATGGAAAGAAGCATATGCATATTTTGCTGATGATAAGCAATCTTAATATGTTCCTGTTCATATTTAACATGATTCCTATTCCCGGATTTGACGGTTTCAGCTTTTTTGAGGGGATTATAAGATTTTTCATGGGTGGATAAATGGGCTTTTGGAACAGATTATTTGGAGAAAAGAAAGTTGGACTGGTTTTAAGCGGCGGAAGCGCCAGGGGACTGGCCCACATAGGAGTAATAAAGGTTTTGAAAGAAAATGATATAAAAATTGATTTTATAGCCGGTTCAAGCATGGGTGCTTTTATTGGAGCAGCTTATTCTGCAGGAATGAGCATAGAGGACATTGAAAAGAAAGCATTGAAGTTCAATCAGAAAGAACTTTCCCATTTATCTGACTGGTCTTTCAGGGCAGGACTTATAAAAGGGGAGAAAATAGAGAAATTTATCAAAGAGTTTATCAAAGTAAAAGAGTTTTCTGAATTAAAAATTCCGTTGATTGTAAATGCAACTGACTTATCGACCGGAAAAGAAGTTGTTTTTGATAAAGGAAACCTGACCCAGGCACTGAGAGCTTCACTGAATTTTCCCGGATTTTTTGCCCCAAAAAAGATTGAAAACAATTATCTTGTTGATGGCGGCTTGGTTAATCCTGTTCCCATAAGTCTTTTGCAGGACCGCGGAATAGATGTCATAATTATTTCAAATACATTGGGAAGAATAACAAAAACAAAAGAAAATCCAGGATTGATTGATGTTGTAAAACAATCCATTGATATAATGCAGTCGGAATTAGGCTATAGCAAGCTAAAAACCTGCGAGCTTAGAAAAATCATTGTAATTGAGCCGGAGGTTGGCGATTTTGATTTGTTTGATTTCAACCATAACGCAGAAATAATCAAGCTTGGAGAGTATGCTGCAAAGACAAAAATGGATGAAATAGAGAAGGACGTAAAATAATAGCATGAAAAATAGAGAAAAGTTTTTAAATAGTCATTAAATTCTCATGAGTATGAAATTAGAAGCAAAAAATATGGTATGTTCTTCATGCAAGAGGAGAATAACCAATATAGAAGGCAGTGTAATATTTACGTGCCCAAAATGCAATAAGGCAGAAATAGTAAGATGCAAAAATTGCAGAGAGATAGTAGCAAGATACAAATGCTCTAATTGCGGTTTTGAAGGGCCTAATTAAAATGGCTGATGTTGTTATTACACTCAGAATAATGCCTGATTCTCCTGACGTTGATTTGAAGCAGCTGGAGAATAAAATAGTAGTATTGATAAAAAAATTCTCAGGGGAAGACCAGATAAGAGTCAAAGAAGAGCCAATAGCATTTGGCTTGAAAGCTCTTGATTTCACATTTGTAATGGATGAGAAAAAAGGCGGCACAGAAGAATTGGAAAAAAATATTTCCGAGATTGAAGAAG